>Ga0208058_1000316_pt1 | contig 10745 bp, 7 predicted proteins | sample DeeseametaMP1092_FD_184196 | JGI IMG/M metagenome (GOLD analysis project Ga0208058, IMG submission 184196) | Marine microbial communities from the Deep Atlantic Ocean - MP1092 (SPAdes) | ecosystem: Environmental > Aquatic > Marine > Oceanic | place: South Indian Ocean | collected 2011-03-02 | reverse complement strand
TGACCGCAATGGCACCACTGACAAGGACATATTCCATATATATTAGAATGGTTCTGCGCAGAACAGTGACAATTACAGTTACAATGTTTACATTTATTTATTTGCATTACTCATCTGACATAGGACTATTAATAGCTTCTAATTCGTCCTGTGATTGCTTCGATATCGTTTTTATTTCTTTTTTTTCTGGTTTTTTATCTTTATAGTCGGTGATTAATGCCATGCTTATGGTACCTAGTGAGATCACAATACAGCAGGCGATAACTATCAGTGAGGTCGTGGTCATTGATTCATAATATATAACGCAATTAAAAGAGCGGCAACTTCGAAAACGAGTATTATTTTAAGCACGTTTTAGACTCGAAGTAGAACCTCTAAGAACATTAACTCCTGCAAAGAACTTGAAAAGGAAATCTAGGGATCCAAGGAAAAAATACTCTTTTAATCGTTTTTCATCGATATCTCATTAAAACTTGATAGCTTTTTTAATGTACGGAAATAAATTATCAGCAATGATTATTATTCCTTTATTATTTGGATGCATATAATCATTCAGTAAATATTCCTCTTGTAAGGCCACATCTTGTAGAAAAAATGGCATAAAAATTAATTGATGCTCCTTGGCAAGTTCAGGATAAATATTATCAAATTGTTGTTTATAATTTTGTCCCATATTATCAGGGGCTTGTATGCCGCAAAGTACTACGATAATATTTTTTTGCTTAACCTGGGTAATTATTTCATTGAGATTTGCTTTTGTGATTGTTGGATCAATTCCTCGCAGCATATCATTAGCTCCCAAACATAAGACTATTACTGCTGGTTTATCTTCTAACGACCATTTAAGTCGTGCTAAACCATCCTTGGATGTATTGCCCGATACACTAGCGTTAATCAAGTCTATATCCATATTGTCCTCTTTAATTTTGTTCATTAACACTGAACTTAAATTTTCATTTTGAGTGAGGCCATATCCAGCCATTAAACTATCACCGTACAGCATAATTTTAATAGACATCGCAGATAGATTGGTGGAAAAGATGAATAGTAAGAAGAAACAAGCTACTTTCAAGAAACTAAAAACTTTAAAAAACATATTAAAGAATTATATGATACACAATTTATGAAAAATCCAGCCATAGAATTTTCTAACGTCTCATTAAATTACAATCAAAGTGATAATCTTGTAGAAGTTCTAAAAAATATCAGTTTTTCAATAAAAGCAGATGAGATTGTATCTATCGTTGGTCCAAGTGGATCGGGTAAAACGTCTATTATTATGCTTACTGCAGGTTTAGAAAAAATATCTGATGGAACTATTGGTATTCATAATCGTGTTATTAATCACCTGAATGAAAATGAACTAGCAAGTATTAGACGTCAACACTTTGGTATAGTTTTCCAATCATTTTACTTGATCCCCAGCCTCAGTGCATTAGAGAATGTTTTATTAGCACTCGAAGCAAATCACAAATATGGTTTAGAGGATCAAGCAAAAAATTTGTTAGAAGAATTTGGACTATCTCACCGACTTCATCACCTACCAGGTGAATTATCGGGTGGCGAGCAACAACGTGTAGCTATTGCTAGAGCTCTCATTAATAAACCATCTATTATTTTAGCTGATGAACCAACTGGGAATATAGATGAAATGAATTCTGAAAACGTAATTAAATTACTCTTTGATTATTCAAAAAAAAATAAAACATCCCTTGTTCTGGTTACTCACAATCATGAAATTGCCAACCAATGCGATCGTATTATAGAACTAAAGGGAGGTCGCATTGTCCTATCTTAGGGAATTTTATTTCATACATCAATACGCAGTACGTGATATTAAACGCAGTTTTAAAAGTCTCTGGATCATATTTATTACACTCTTCATTAGCCTTTTTCTTTTATCTTCAATTTTTACTATTAAAACATCATTGAATTATGAGATTGAAATAAATTCTAAAGAGCTTTTAGGGGGTGATCTTGAAATATCAAGTGGAATTAATCCTCTTTCTGAGGAAATCATTAAAAAGATCTCTGAATCTGGTCAGTTAAGTCAAACCGTTAAGTTCCATACAATGGTATCCAGGGAAGACAAAGGTTCAATATTTACTGATATTAGAGCTATTGATAAGTTCTATCCTCTGTACGGATCTATTCAAACCAATCCTAAGGAATCTTCTCAAACATTATTTTTAGGAAGCTCTAATCCTGGCATTTTGATAAATGAGAATATTCAAAACCAATTTGAATTGGAGGTAGGAGATAATGTTACAATCTTAAATAAAAAATTCACTGTGCAAGGTATTATTTTATCAGTTCCTAATCTTGATGGCGCTATGATATTTGGGGAGTTTGCAATAATAAGTAAAAATGAATTTGAAAAATTTAATCTAACCTCTGCAGGGAGTTTTTTAGATTATGACTATCGATTAAAGATAAACGATAATGAAAATACTCAATCACAGATTCAAAAAATTAAATCATTTATAAATAATGATAAAACAATAAAAATAAGAACGCCAAAGGATGGTAGTCAAAATTTACGTCGGGCTATTAATAATTTTTCTCATTTTTTAAGTCTTGTTTCTGTCAGTGCTATGTTAATTGCAGGTATAGGTATTAGTAATACGTTTCTATCTTTTATAAATAAAAAAAGCCTAAGTATCGCTATACAAAAATCACTTGGGTTTTTTTCAAGAACAATTAAATTAATATATTTTTACGAAATTTTATTAATATTATTTATTACTTCTATTCTGTCATATTTATTGGGACTACTATCGCCTATTATTGCCAATATATTTATACCAGCATCATTTAATATAGACCTTCAGTTTACCTTAAGTTTTTTAGACTATTTTAATTTGTTGTTTATTGGGTTGTTGGTTGTTCTCATTTTTTCAATTCCTACTTTGTATTCTATTAATTTGATTAAGGCTAGCTCCCTCTTCCGCAATGTTTTTCAACAGATTAATCTTTTCTTTTCTTTCAGTAATATATTATTAATAATAATATTAAGTGTTTTACTTATTGTTTATTTTATCTTTCAAACAGATGAAAAAATTTACACCTTTTTTTATTTCATATCGTTTTTTGCAAGTATACTGGTATTTTTTATTACTTCTTTTTTTTTAATTTTCATATTTAGGAATTTTTTTAATTATCCTAGCAATAGTTTTAAAATCGCTAAACGCAACATAGCAGCAAAAAAATCTCTTGCTCCAATCATCACGATTTCATTGGGTATCGGTCTTACCTTATTGTTAACGCTAAGCTTTGTTGCAAATAATTTAAAAAGAGAAATTGCAGAAAGCATTCCAAACATAGCTCCGGATATCTTTTTTGTAAGCGTAAACAAAGATGATAAGGAAAGACTTGCATTATTCATTACAACTTTAGATCAAAACGCTATTGTTGAATTTCAACCTGTCATCAGTGCTTCTTTTGTGTCATTAAATTCCATACCTATAGATACTATTATTCAACCTAATAATAACTCCGCATGGGTGATAGAAGGAGATAGACGCATTTCCTGGTATGACAACCCTCAAACAACAGCCAATCCTATTACAAAAGGCGAATGGTGGACAAAAAATGATAGTGAAAAATTATTTATTTCCATCGATAGCAAAATAGCATCTGATTTTAGAATAAAAATTAATGATCAAATAACCTTAAATATTTTAGGCAGAGAGATTGTTGGGACAGTCAAAAATTTCAGAAAAGTTGATTACCGAGACTTAAGCATTAATTTTGCCATTATTATTAATGATTCTTTCGCTGATGAACTACCTTACGAATACATAGGAACTCTCAGCTCTAATTTATCAATTAATGAGATTCAATCAAAAATATTAAAACAATTCCCAAATATATCAGTTATCAAAATTGGTAACATTTTATCTAAAGTAACTATTATATTAAATAAAATTTTAATAGCCGTCATAAGTATATCTTTAGTGGTAATTGGTATTGGGTTAATTGTAATTATAAGTGCAATATTAGTTCAAACAAATCTTCGAACATATCAAAACCTAATTTATAAAATACTTGGAATTAATTTTTCAACTTTAGTAAAAGCCGTATGTTTAGAATTTTTATTTATTTATTTATCCATCTTATTTTTTGCTATAGTCATTGCAGCGTTAGGTTCTTATTATATTGTTGAAAATATTTTTCAATTAGAATGGATATTTGATTTAGACTTAACACTTACTCTTACAATGGGAACTGGTATAATTACATTCATACTAATTTTGATTACCAATAAAAATACCTTTGATCCTCCTATATACCCTCTTATAAGAAATGAATAATAATCTAGAGATGAATTTAGTATGACAAATCTTCAATCACCAAAAAGATCGAACATTGTAAGTTCAAATGGATTAGCAGCCACATCTCATCCCTTAGCTTCTGATGAAGCCATATCAATTTTGAAACAGGGAGGAAATGCTATTGATGCTGCCATTGCTGCATCAATCATGTTGTCAGTTGTGGAACCGCATGCAACAGGAATTGGTGGTGATTGTTTTGCAATTATATCCATGAATGGAAAAAATCCGGTCGCTTACAACGGTTCGGGTATTGCGCCACAAAAAGCTAAGGTAAATTTTTTAAAGAAAAAAAATATTAAATCAATTGGTTTGGAAAGCCCACATTCTGTAACTATTCCTGGAGCAATTCATGCGTGGGCAACTATTCATAAAGAGTATGGAAAATTAGATTTTAACAAATTATTTTTAAAGTCCATTAATTGCGCTAGAAAAGGTTTTGAAATTACACAAAATGTTTCAGAAAATTGGAAAAAAAATATTTCAAAACTAAGTAATAATGAAAATACAAAAAAAATATTTTTAAAAAATGGAAAAGCTTATAATTTTTCAGAAAAATTTAAAAATATACCATTATCGAATACCCTTGAAAAAATAAGTAAAAAAGGCTTCAAAGAATTTTATGAAGGAGATATTGCTGTTGATATGGTAAATTCACTTAAAAAAGTTGGTGGTATACATACTCTAGAAGACTTTGCAAAACAAAAAACGGAGAGGTTAAATACTATAAGTTCCATCTATAAAGGTAAAACTTTACATCAGTGTCCTCCTAACGGAACAGGAATAACCGTCCTTTTAATGATGAAAATGATAGAAAAACTGAATATAGAAAATTATAAAACAGATAGTGTTGAACGATTTCACATCGAAGCAGAAGTTACTAAATTAGCTTATTCAATTAGAGAAAAAAATATTGGAGATCCAAAATTTATAAATTTAAATCTGAAAAATATCTTATCACAAATAGCTATTGATGAAGCTGTTAAAAAAATTTCTATGGACAAATGTTATAATGTTGGAAACTTAGATATACCTGCACATCCTGAAACTGTTTATCTAACTGTTGTTGATAAAGATTTTAACGCTGTATCAATTATTAATTCAATTTGTTATGCTTTTGGTAGCGGAATTACTACTGACAACACCGGAATATTATTTCAAAACAGAGGTACAAATTTTAGATTAGAAGAAAATCACCCAAATTGTATTGATGGATTAAAAAGGCCTTTGCATACAATTATTCCTGGTATGGTTTGTAATGATGCTAATAAACCAATCCTTTCATATGGTGTAATGGGAGGTCAGTTTCAACCAGTCGGTCAAACACATGTATTAAATAATATTCTTGATTACAACATGAGTCCTCAAGAAGCTATCTCTTTCCCAAGAGCTTTTCATTTTAACAATATTTATCAACTCGAGTCCGGAATTAGTAAAAGAACTGAAAACGATCTTAAAAAAAAGGGACATAAAACAGTTCGCATTAACGAGTATCTCGGAGGTGGTCAAGCAATTCTAATTGATTGGCAAAAAGGATTGCTAATTGGTGGATCTGATCCGAGAAAAGATGGATATGCTTTGGGGTTATAAATTAAAAATTAAGAGAAATATCTCTATGAATAGCTTTACAGCTAGATACAATTTTTGCTTGTTTTTTAGTCAGTCGTTCCTGAAGCCTTAATCCAATTGTATCTTTTATTGCATCATCATATTGATTTAATTTTGCGAGCAAAGAGCCAAAGGCTTTTTTTCTCCAATCAACTTCCTTATTAAATATAGTAATATTTTCTTTCATTAAATTAGTTATTTTTTCAAAATCAATCTCATCTTCTTGAATCATAGAGCTAATCTCATCTAGCTTAAATATTATTTCATCTATTCCTGAAATTTCATTTAATTTTTCTAGCAACTCGTCCACCTTATTCTCAATCTCGCTTAAATTTTCTTTTTTTATTTCATCATTTAATGAATTTATGTCTTTTAAAAGAACATTAAGTTTTGATCCATCTTTTATAATTGTTTTAATTATATTTAATTCTTCATAAGACTCATCTACATTTCTTCTGTATTTTTTTGTGGAAATATTTTTATTTTTAGCAAAATTTTTATATTTCATATTTTGCTCATTCCAATTCTGAGGAATATTTTCTTCTATTTTAGTTTTTTCAGATTTTAAATCGTTGATTTCTTTTTCAATCTTGTCTTTTTCATTTGAAAGGTCATCTTTATCCAAATTTCTTAAATCAGATTCTAATTTTTTTATTTTACTATCTATTTTAAGCAATTTTTTTTGAATTTTTCTTACTTTGAAATGAAGAGATTTATAGTCTTTTGCGAATAAATTATATTCGGTTTCGCTTTTTCTCACATTGTTCACTAAATCAAAAGTTAGTAAAGCCTTTGCAAAATGTGAACGAAAAATTTCAGTTTTGTCCTCTGGAATATAATCAATATTCAATAATTGAGCGTTTGAAATATGATTTCTTAATTCAGTTTCATTATTTTTATAATTTAAAAATTTATATTCTTGCAAACAGTATTGTAGCCTAGGATTCTTTGCAGGTGGAGCGACATCTGATGTTAAATAAGTCCGATTAGGTAAATAGTTTACCAACGTAGGATAAAATCCAACAATTCCTAAGCCAATTAATTGCAATATAATAAATGGAGTCGCACCTTTCCAAATATCAATAGTAGTAACAGATTTTGGAGCAACGCCTTTAAGATAAAATAAAGAAAATCCAAATGGTGGAGTTAAAAATGAGGTTTGCATATTAACACCAATCATCACACCTAACCAAACTGCGGTAATATTCGCTGATGTATCGGCCAATAGAATTGGCGCAATAATAGGAACGACCACAACTGCAATTTCAATAAAATCAAGAAAAAAACCTAATAAAAAAATTACTGCCATCACAACAATAAATTGTGTCCAAAAACCTCCTGGTAATTCCTGTAAAAAATCTCTTACAAGTTCTTCTCCACCAAATGCACGAAACGCTGCAGTTAACATTGCCGCCCCAAGAAGAATTATAAATACCATTGATGTTGTTACACATGTATCTGTAACAACTTTTTTTAAAACATTATCAATTTTGAAAGTTCTCCAAAAACTCCATCCAATAGCAAATAAGAAACAAAAAACAAAAAAAATAGTCACTAAAATTGCTATTAAACTTTGTTTGTTTTCTATACTTTTTATATTTAAATTAAAAAAACTGCTTAATATAAGAATTATTATTAAAGAAATAAAAGCAACAATTATTGGCGTATAAGCATTTTTTTTACCTTTGGAGAGGCGATATCCAGCCATAATTGTTGCACCAATGGCTCCTATTGAACCAGCCTGATTAACTGTTGCAACACCTAAAAGAATTGAACCTAAAACTGCAAAAATTAAAGCTAAAGGTGGAATTATTATCAATAAAACTTTTAACCAAAATGCTGCATCAAACTTTCCTTCATAGGGTATGGGTGGAGCGGCATTAGGTTTAAACCTTGCATAAATAAAAATATACAACATATACAAACCTACAAGAACCAGACCTGGCAAAAGAGCTCCAAGAAACATGTCACCAGCACTAGTCGAAGTCACTGAAAATTCTCCAGGCATACTGAATTCGTCTGATGTTTTTTTATACTCTGCAATTCTCATTGTATTAGCTACATCGGTTGCACTACCTAATTGATCCGCTAAAATAATTAAAACAATTGATGGTGGAATTATTTGTCCTAATGTTCCTGAAGAACATACAATGCCACTGGCTAAAGATTTATCGTATTTATTATTCAGCATGGCTGGCAAAGAAATTAATCCCATTGCAATAACGGTAGCACCAACAATTCCAGTTGTTGCTGCAAGTAATGCTCCAACAAAAATTACTGATATACCCAAGCCCCCAGGAATTGGTCCAAAGAGTTGTCCCATTGTAACTAATAAATCTTCGGCAATTTTAGAACGTTGCAACATTATTCCCATAAAGATGAACAATGGAATTGCAATAAGTGTGTCTCCCTCTACTTCCCAATAAACAGCTCTAAAATTTGTAATACCCGCTGTTAACCATTCAATAGGACCGTCTTGTGCAAAATAAGCACTCGCATTTCCTTCAATAAGATAACCAAATAATGCTGCTAATAAGATGGAAACAATTGCTGAGCCTGGAAGAGCAAACGCAACTGGAAAACCGGAAGCAAGTGCAGTTATCATTGTTAAGACTAAAATTAAAAGAAAAAATGTTTCCATGTAAATGGTATTAAGAATTATTTAAAATTTTAAAAGAATTTTTCATAAAATAACTTGTAAATTGAGTTAACATACTTAAGGCAAAAATAGCTAAAAAAGCCGCCATTAAATATTTAACATACAAACCACTTGTTCCTTGTTGGGTAATTTCAAAACTAAGTAATGGACTATTAATGATGCTTGCTTTATTACTCATTCCCAAAAATATTATGGTAAGACAAAGAGGAATTCCCAGAAAAAAAGATCCAATCGTGTTTGACCATGCCCTTAACTTGTCGCTAAAATTAGCATAGAGAACATCCACTCGCACATGTCCTTCGTGAATTAAAGCATGTGAGCTTGCAAAAAGAAAAAGTGCTCCGTACCAAAAACGAACCAGATCTCCCATAAATGCTTGTTCATATGAAAAAATAAATCTAGTAATTACAATCGAAAATTCAGCAAATAATACTAATATTGCTAACCATATAAATCCAGAAGTTCGAGTGAAATATCCCAAAATCATAGAAATAAATATTAATGGAAGATGAATAAATTGTATTCTAAATGAAGGAATTATTAAATTTAGATGAATCTGTTCATTAAAAATTACCGCAAGTAATTTTTCAGTTGCTAGAAATGAAATTATCAAATCAATTAATCCAATTGTAAAAACTGCCCAAAAAGCTGAGCGAATTATATAGGCAGATAATGAAGACAATATTTCAGAATCTTTATCTAAAGTTTGGTTGGGTGTCTTAGAGACGAAGAAAATTACTAAAAAAATTGAAATTATATAAAAAAATAACTGAAACAAAGAATACGTAAATAATGAACCTGAAATTGGATTTTTTAACTTTTCAAATCCAAATAATCCATAATTGGCTAATAATTTTTTTACTCCTGGCCAATCAACCCAATAATTAAGAAAATTGTTTACCAAAAAAACAAAAGTGATTGAAACAATCACATAACCAACAACCCTAATTAATCTTGATATGTTATAATCAGAAAACATTTTTACACTCTAATTAAAAAGGGCCCGTATAGGGCCCTTTAAAATACAAATTAATTAAAGCTTAAATTAAACTCCAAGAACTCTATTACGCTGTACTGCATAAGCTGCATCAGCTAATGATAGCCAACCACCTACGGTTTTACGCGCTTGTACCATACTCTTATGTGTTCTTGCAGCTAGATCGCTGCTTGCCATAACTTCTTCATATACTTCTTCAGCACCTGAAGCAAAAGCATCATAAATTTTATCACTAAACTTCATAACTTTTACTCCATGATCATTGACTAAACGATCTAATGCCGCTCCGTTCCTCGCATTGTATTCGGACATCATTACATCGTTCTCCATAGCTGCGGCACATTCTATCATTAGCTGATCTGATTTTGATAAACCAGTAAGCCATGACTTATTGCAACCTGCGGCTAGCATTGAACCTGGTTCATGAAAGCCAGGATAATAATAGTATTTAGCAGCTTCGTGGAATTTCATAATTTCATCATTCCAAGGACCGACCCACTCTGTTGCGTCGATAGCACCAGATACTAAGTTTTCATATATTTGACCACCTGGAAGTGTAACTGGTGATGCTCCAAGTTTTGCCATTACCTGACCGCCTAAACCTGGGATTCGCATTTTAAGACCTTTTAAATCTTTTGCAGAATTGATTTTTTTGTTGAACCATCCTCCCATTTGAACCCCTGTGTTACCGCACATGAAATTTTTAAGTCCATAATTTTCAGCAAGTTCATCCCACAGTTCCTGACCACCTCCAAATCTAATCCACGCGTTACATTCTGTATAAGTTAAACCAAATGGTACAGAAGTAAAATATCCCCAAGTTTTATCTTTACCAACCCAGTAGTAATCAGCAGCATGATACATTTGAGCATTGCCCGAAGCTACTTCATCGAATGCATCAAAAGCTTTTACTCTTTCACCTGCGGCAAAGTAGCTAACTTGAAAACGACCATCACTCATATCCGTGAGTCTTTTTGCAAACCTTTGAGCTCCAGTACCTAAACCTGGAAAGTCTCTTGGCCACGTCGTAACCATAGCTAGTTCAATTCTTTCAGCGGCAACTGCTGGTGCGGCTAAATTAGATGCAGCAACAGCGGCAACTGCACCTGTTGCAGCGGCAGCTTTAAAGAATTTACGTCTTGAAGGAGTT
>Ga0208058_1000303_pt1 | contig 10913 bp, 9 predicted proteins | sample DeeseametaMP1092_FD_184196 | JGI IMG/M metagenome (GOLD analysis project Ga0208058, IMG submission 184196) | Marine microbial communities from the Deep Atlantic Ocean - MP1092 (SPAdes) | ecosystem: Environmental > Aquatic > Marine > Oceanic | place: South Indian Ocean | collected 2011-03-02 | reverse complement strand
CTCCTGAAACTGAGCCAAACAGACATAGTGATGAGAAACAAAGACACGTCACAATTACTTATAATTATGAAATGATGACAACTGAAGTGACGCAGGCGATGTATTTTGAAGTGACTGGTAAAAACCCATCACATTTCAAAAATCAAGAGCATTGTCCTCTAAGCTTTGAAAGTAGAATAAGCCATACAACAGGCGCAGTTGAGACTCTTTGTCCAAACAACCCTGTTGAAAGAGTGTCTTTTAATGATGTCCAAAACTTTATTGCTCTTCTTAATGCTAAGACAGGAATGAATTATCGTCTACCAACAGAAGCTGAGTGGGAGTATGCTGCTAGAGCTGGAACACAGTCAGCTTACTCGTTTGGTGATAATGCCACCTTCTTGAGCGAATATGCTATCTACAGTGGAAACTCTGGGAGTAAAACTCATCCAGTTGGACCCATGAGAAATTATGCTAATAACCCAAATCGCAATGGACTCTATGATATGCATGGTAACGTATGGGAATGGACACAGGATTGGTACACTAAGTCGCCATCTGGAGGTATGAATCCTACTGGTGCGTCTACTGGCTCTGGCCGCGTTGTCCGTGGCGGCGGCTGGGGCAGCGGTGCTGGGTACTTGCGGTCGGCTTTTCGCAGCCTCGGCACGCCGTCGTATCGGCTACGGTGTGGGCTTCCGCCTTGTGAGGACATTACACTAAACACTTTTAACCTTTTACACTTAACTTCGCCCCCTGGGTTTGGCGTCAGCAAAACCAAGGGGGCGATTTTTTTAAGTAGTGACATTTTGAAACCACTTACTTTTTTTCTTATATAAAAAACAAGAAAAATGATGTTTAGAAATTTTCCGATGAAATAAATATTTAAAATCACTGACTACTTCTGCAATTTTTCCTGAAAGAACATTTAACTAAAAAAAGAAATACTTAATATATTACGTATTGTAGAATTGATAATAACAAGGAGGTATGGATGCTACTTAAAGTATTCACCCTTGAGTTTAGTAATTCTTTGGGGAAGTTTGACGATCAAGAAGTACAAAATTTTTTAATAAGTAAAAACCTTGTTTCCATGAAAGATTATGTGATTGAGAAAAATGGAGACCCTTATCTTGTCTTGGTTATCACTTATACGGTTTCCGATAAGGATATAAAGACTCTTTCAAAAGAGAACGACAATAGTTCACCAAAGGTAAAGGATGAGTCCTGGAAAGAATTAATAAATAAATCAAATGAGGCGATATTTAATAATCTTAGAAGCTGGAGGTATGAAACCTCTAAGAAGGATGGAGTTCCGTCGTATATTGTATTTACGAATAAACAATTGGCCGAGATTGTTTCTAAAAACCCAACAAGCTTAAACCAGCTCTCTCAGATAGATGGCATTGGTCCAGGGAAAATTCAAAAGTATGGAACTCAGGTCTTAGATTTGCTTTCTGGAAAGGGGCAAAAAGTTGAGGCCCCAAGTGCATGATAAAAATGCCGAACTTCCAGTTTTTGTAAAATGGATGGATTTTGTTGCATGGTTACTTCCCACAATGGAAAAAGTCCCTAAGAAAGTAAGGTTCACAATTTCACAAAGAATTGAAAATTATGCACTTGATATAGTTGAGGATTTAATCGAAGCCCGTTACGGGAGGAATAAAAAAGAAATATTGATAAAGGTGAACCTCAAGCTAGAAAAAATGAGAATATTATTCCGTATTTGTTACGAAAGAAAATTTGTTTCTCTAAAGACATTTAAGCACTTTACATACTCAATTGATACCGTGGGTAAAATGATTGGGGGATGGATAAAACAGCAGAATAAAAATTATGCAAGATGAAATCTTCAATGAAATTGTTACGTTTGAGAACTTGCTTTTAGCATCCCAAAAAGCATATCGAGGGAAAAGAGACAAGTATAAAGTTGCCAAGTTTTACTTTGACCTTGAGAGTGAAATTGTTTTGTTACAAAAAGAATTGTCTTCTAAAACGTATAAACCAGAAGGTTTTAATATATTCAAGATCTATGAGCCAAAAGAAAGAAATATTTGTAGCGCTGATTTTAGGGATAGAGTTGTTCATCATGCGATAATAAATGTCATTGGAGACAAGATAGAAAGAAGATTAATTTACGACACTTATGCTTGTAGGAAGGACAAGGGAACACATAAGGCAATTAAAAAGGTTCAAAGCCTATCAAAAAAATACAAATATTTCTTGAAATGTGACATTAGAAAATACTTTGAAAGCATTGATTGTGAAATCATGCTGGATATTTTAAGAAAAATGTTCGGAAAAAATGAAGCCTTTATGAAATTGGCTTCTGAGATTGTTAACCATCGTCCTGCGTACGTTGAAAAAGGCAAGGGGTTACCGATTGGAAATTTAACAAGCCAGCATTTTGCTAATTTGTACTTAGGCGAGCTAGACCACTATCTAAAAGATTTTCTGGGAGTGAAGGGCTACGTTAGATATATGGATGATTTTATTTCTTTTCACGATGATAAAAGATTTCTTAAAGAACTACTGGGAAAAATAGAAGATTTTTGTCGTTTTAAATTGAAGCTAGAATTAAAAGAAAAAGTGACAAGAATTGCACCTGTTAGTGAAGGAGTTCCTTTTTTAGGACATCGTATATTTCCATCACTGATACGTTTGAAACGAGAAAACTTGGTTCGTTCAAAAAGAAAAATAAAAAGAAGAGAAAAGGAGTTTAAATCAGGAGATATATCTGAGGAGAAATTTGTCAATTCAGTAAAAAGCATTCTTGCCCATATTTCTCATGGAAATACAAAGAATCTTAGAAGGAGTTTATTTAATGAATAAGGTTAATGACTGAAACTGGCTCTAACCGCGTTATCCGTGGCGGCAGCTGGAACAACAATGCTAGGAACTTGCGGTCGGCTAATCGCAACAACAACACGCCGTCTAATCGGAACAACAATGTGGGCTTCCGCCTTGTGAGTACATTTTTTCGAGAAAGTGGCGTCCAAGGACTCCATTTCAGTGAATAGGAAATGTCCAGGTCATTAACCTGCGCCAATTAATGGACGAAGAATATTTGGGTCACCACGTATATTTACTTGTGTTATATAGGTGGTGACTTTCTCATTCATTTTAAATAGACGATAAACTTTGATAATATTTTAAAGCGACCTCTTCAAATTTCTTGAGTTCTTTCTGTGGGCTTTTCATATTGCCAACTTTCTGTCTCCAAAATGCACTTTGAGAAACTTTCTCTTCGGGATGAGTAAGACAAAACCCTTTGTAACAAAGTTCATTAATTTCTTCCTCTCCTAGTGGGCGATACATTAGATCATCTCTTTTAGATTCAGGCATATTACCCAGCATCTCAATAACAACATCGGATTCCTTGTTAAGCTTAGTCTTAACTCTTTTTCCAAGCTCTTTAGCGATTGCTTGGACAGGTGCATTGACTATAGCGAGTTCTTTTTGGACTTTCTCGTGAAATTCCTTATAAATAGGATTAGAGAGGTCTAGTTTTAATACATAAGTTTTTTCTTGCTTTGCTTGTGACATTGAATACCTCCTACAGTTTTCGATAATATTTAAAAGCAATTGGGATATGAGCATTTTTTAAAAGCTCTATAGCTCTCTTTTTCTCACTCTGAGAGAAAGAGAAAATGTTTCGTCTAACTTGTTTTAAGTAGTATTTTTGAAGAAATTTAGTGGTGATGAGCTGGTCAATATCAGCTAGTTTTTCGCTTAATCCCCACGAGTAAGACACAATCCCGATTTTCTTTTCTTGGACTTGAATAGAAATATGAGGCTCGTTTTTGTACTGAGTGAACTCATCAACTTCAATCATGTAAGAATTTACAATTGCCATATCTAGGAAGGTGGAATAGACATTTCCTTCTGATAAGCTATCTTGGCCATCAAAATGCTTCATTCCTTTCTTTGTTAAAACATGGATCTTGATTTCTCGTGGTGGAGTTATAAAGCCTGTGAATAGGCCCTTGTTACCCGTAATCCACTTTTTCATAGCATTCCTTTCTTTTAGGTCTTGAAGCATGGTTAAAGTAAAAATGAACCTCCCCAAAAATAGTGGACAATTTTTAAGCTACGATATAACAACAGATCAAGGAGTATATCGTGAGTTCAAAAAGAGGAAGAGGGGCTTATTCTAGTGAGTTTAAAGCAGAAGCCATAAAATTAGCAAACGAAAAAGGTTTTCAGCAAGCAGCAGATGACTTAGGTGTTCATCATTCGACGATAAGAGATTGGGCAAAAAAGCTAGAAAAAGGCTCTATTAATACTAAAGAAAAAAGTACCTCTAAGACTTATGAAGAGTTAGAGAAAGAAAACAGAAGGCTTAAAAAAGAGCTTCAATATATGGAAGAGATCAACAAGGTTCTAAAAAAAAGCACAGCAATTTTCTCCTCAGACCAGTTGAAAAATTCAAAGTGATTTTACAACTTAAGGAGAGAGTCCCAATATTATTTAGCTGTAAGTTTTTTGGTATCTCAAGAAGTCATTACTATAAATGGCTTAAAGGTCAAAAAACAGTATCCTTCATCAAGAAGGAATCTATTTGTAAGGCGATTAAAGAAGAGTTTGCTGCCAGCAGAAAGACATATGGTGCCCCACGTATTTGGAGAGCACTTAGAGCTAGAGAAATAATTATCTCAGAAAATACAGTGGCAAAGTATATGAAAGAACTTGGACTGGATGCGAGACACAAGAAAGCATTTATTCCACAGACAACAGACTCGTCCCATGAAGATCCTATCGCAGATAGAATATTTAAAGTTGAAGATGATGATGTCCTTCCAAAAAAGGCTGGCGAATTACTGGCCGGGGATATTACTTACTTAAGACTTGGGGCGAATAACTTTTTATATCTTGCAGTAGTCATGGACCTATTTAATAGAGAAATTGTTGGCTGGTCGATAAGCAAGACAATGAGAACAGACCTCGTTTTAACTGCTTTAGAAAATGCAATGTGGGTCGTGGGACCTGATGCAGAAGTTATCTTTCACTCAGATAGAGGTAGTCAGTATGCTAGTGAAGCTTATCGAAACTTTTTAAAGAGTAAAGATGTTCTGCCTAGTATGTCTCGCAAAGGAAATTGCTACGATAATGCTTATGTTGAGTCTTGGTTTGCATCACTAAAAAAAGAATCTCTGTATAGAACAGAGTATTCAACAGAAAAAGAATTAAAAAGTTTGGTATTTGATTATATTGAAGTTTGGTATAATAAAAAAAGAAAACATTCAGCACTTGATTACATGAGTCCTGAAGAGTATAAAAATAATCATCGTAGCGCTTAAATTAGTGTCCTATATTCTTGGGGAAGTCCAAAATGCCGTGGCCATAGTCGGCGACATTTTTTAGTAATTGTTTGTATGCTCGTATTTCAGTCAAATAACCTCCTTTAGAAAATCCTGAAATGGACATTAGTTTTTTGTTCAAATTTCTGTATGTAGCGTTTATTAGGCCCTTCCGATGAGTAAACAAAGGCAAGGTCAAAGTCTGCGTTATCAAGTTTTTTCTCCATTCTTCCATTTGAGTAATCACCGTACTCAACACCGACTTTGATTTCTTTTTTGCCTGTCGCTATTCCCTGTTCATCATATTCAATGACTTCACAGATAAGGGTCGCATCCATATAAGCTGGGCCATTTTGTCGTTGATCGTTTGAGATGCCTTTTTTTGATTCGGCAAACTGGGAGAACTCAGGAATGACCTTCTTTACTTTAATCCCCATTTCTTTAAGTTCTTCCGTAGCTCTAAATACTGATGTTGGTACTCTAAGATCATGGGTGAGAAGGTTTTGTCGGGACTGAGAACCTTCTTGGACTAATTCTTTTCCTATTCTTCTTTCTAGGAAGCCTCTGCCTGAAACTACCCCTGAGTGTTGAATTGTGAAGTATTCTTGAGGCTCTGTTTGATTGAGAGAGTCTTGTTCACTCAAAGGCTGATGATTTCTTTTTAAGAGCTTTGGAGAGCCTAATATTGGATCTTGCTCATCGAGGCCTTGGGAATGCCTATCAATGTCCTCATTACTCAAGCCTATGTAGTTTAATTGTTCTCTGGTAACTTGTTTCCAGGTATTCACGAACTCTAGGGCCTGTATATTGATGCCGTATTTCGATTGATAGTGGTTAAGGAACTCAGTTTTTCTTTTGAGTTTCATTTCCCATTGCTTTTGAGGCTTCTTGAGGAAGCTCGTAATTTCTTCTGATTCGGGGTGAACTCCTTCTCTGCGAAGAGCGTTTAGTCTTAGTGACTCTTGGTTACTTAGTTTTTCTCCTCGAATAGTCTTAAAGAAGAGCTTAAAGTCGTCCATCTTAGGTTTATAAACCTCGTCGAGAGAGTTTATGTTCTCAGGAGATTGAGGATTATAAGTGATCTTAGATTCTTTAAGAAAAGACTTTCTACTTAGGAAGTCTTCTTCAACAATTCGAGAAATATTGGCTTGATAATTTGATTGAGCATCAATATAGATGAAATTCGTTCTTTCTGGTTTTCCTCTTTTGATAAAACCTTGATGTTTTTCTGAAAGTTCAGAGAAAGCTCTATCTTTAATTTTTTGATATAGCTTTGGCCTATTTTCAGATAAGAATTTAACGCCCTCTCTGACCGCTAAATTAAGCTCTCTCTCTCCTGATCTTCTTAGTTCATCTCTTTGGTATTGGACTTGCTCAAGCACTTTATGAATAGCTCTATAGCCTTTCCCATTATCTAATAGAAGGTATCTCTCTGGTGTTCCGCGCCAGTTTTTTCCTGATACTTTTGGTCTTTCCTTTTTAACGTAGGTAAGACATTCATCGAGGAGCTTCTTCATATCAGTGTCATTGTAACTACGATAGCGAGAGTGTTCACGAATCCTTGCTTCGACTTCTTTATAAGCCTGGGGGATTACATCACTCTTGTTCTTTGTAAGAAGTTTCGTAATTTCCTCTGATGGCGGCTCTATCCCGAGGGTATTCATAATCTTAGAGTGTTCAATTTCTGATAATCTTTCTTGAGATGAAAGCCAAATTCGGGCATCTTTTATCTGTTTTGGATCTTGCCACTCAGAAAAAGCCTTTTCTTTTTTTTCAGCAATAAATCCTTGTTCAAGTAGAGAGTTGACACTGCCCTCTGATAGAGAAAAGTCTTCCTTCGCGATCTTATGAAATAGTTTTTCATCAAACTTACGAAATTGAATTTTTTCTAAGAAAGCAAGCTCGGTATTGGTTGGGATATAGATATTATCAAGTGTAATGTGATGGGACTTTAACTCCCAAAATCGTTCTTTATCTTTGAATGATAGAGTGTCGTATTCACCGAATGTCCCTTTAAGGAAAAGAGAAAAGTCTTTCCCTGATAGGTCGGTATCGTAGTTGTTCTCAAAGCTTGGTCTGCTTGAAAGAAGCTCTTCTGAGTCTCTATATTTAACGTGAGGTTTTGAACGAAGAATAATTGAAGTATTAACCCTTACGGAGAGGTCAGTAGATATGATTTCTTTCGGGTCATGGTACTTAATTCTATTGCGTAAAACAAAAGAAAGCTCTTTTGAGAGTCCTAGCTCTTTAGCTAGAGCTCTCAGAGCTTTACTTTCAGTTCCAGCGGCAATGCTATCTAAATATTTTACTTCATTGGCTTCTAATGAGGTGTAATCTATTGACTCAACTTGCTTAGGGCCACGGTAATCAATTCTATCTTGGAGTTTATAATAGTCGCCAGTAGTAAGGTTGAAATCTTTAAGTTTTTCAAACTTCGCACCGTCTTCTAACCAGTTTTTTTGATCGTTACTGAGAATATCAAGATGAGAGTTTTCATTTTGAAACTCGAAGAATCGAAACTCATCAATAAAAAAACGATCTTTTAATGACTGAACTAGCTCACCATCACTGGTGATCTCTTTTCCGTTAAGCTCCTCTAAGAAATTAACTTCTTTTTGAGATAATTCCGAAATGTAACCACGTTCTTTCAAATCTTCAAATTGCAGCGAGGAGAAAAGTGATTGAAGCTTAAATTCATCATTAGCTTTTAGAGATTTACTTAGATTGCTCATGTATTCCTTGTCATAAGAAGACAAGAAATCTATGAAGTCACTTATTTGAAGATTCTCTAACATGAATGGAGTCAAATTATAGTCTTTAGCTATCTTAAATACCTCTTTGTCATCCTTTGGAGCTTGTCGCCTTACCGCTGACAGGAAGAAATATTCATTATTGTTTAAGACTTGAGAACGCAGTTCAGATGAGCTTTCTAATTGAAGCTCATCTTTAATCTTTGATAAAAATTGAAGTCTTCTCTCCGAAAAATCTTCTTTTCCTTCGAGTAGAGAATAGAGATCTTTTATATCTCTTTGAGGTAATTCTTTTATAAGGCGGTTCTTAAAGTTTTCTAAGTCTTGCGTTTGGAAATACTTTAACAAGATCGCTCTATGTTCTTGAGGGGAGTTTGGCTTTAACTCGTCAAACCTAGTGAGTAAATGAGCATCTGAATAATCTAAATAAATAGGTGGGATATGCCCTCGGCGGTTAAGTCTTTCAACAAGCAAGGGACTGTGTTCTTTGTAGTTTACTTTGATATTATCAGAAACAAAGATACTTGAATTTATCTTAACCGATGAGTCAAAGGCTCTGCTGCCATCGTCGCTCAAGATGAAGCGATCCTCTAATAGCTCAAAGGTTCGACCGGCGGCAATCCCTAACTCATTTCCTTTCTCGAAAATCGCATTTTTTGAAACTGGTTTCTCAAAAAATGAGGCTAGTTCTAGCTCTTCTTTGTTGAGATAACTTAAAAAACCTCTGTATTGAAGTTGTGAAAGTCGATGTGATGGCACTCCGTATTCAATTGCAAGGTTTTCTATTGTACTTTTGTCGGTATATTGTGGGTTAAGCTTTGAAGCTTCTTTTAGAAAAACAGACTCTTCACTACTTAATGAATCAATGAAGCCTCTTTCTTTGAGTGTACGAATATCTTCGCCAGTAACTCCAAGGTCTTTAGCAACTTCATCAACATTAACTGTATCGTCGGTTTGTTTGTATCTCTTAATGACATTTAAAAACTTTGACTGCTTTTCTGAAACGGTTGAGATTAATTCTCTCTGCTCCATGCTTTGAAGTTCTTGAGGCTCAATGGCGTAATTTCTGGCCCTGTTGAGAAGTTCTTTATTATTCTGAGGAAGCTCTTTCTTGAGAGACATAAGAAAAAGCACTTCTTTGTCTTGAGGGAGGAGTTTAAAGGCGGCATCAAGATCAATATGTTCTTTGATTCGTGAAGCATAGTTAATCTGGCCTTGAGTAAGATACTTCTCTGCTGTATCAGTTAAATTGAGAGTCGCCGCATTGGAAATATCTTGAGAGGTAATGGGTTTAGCTTGAGAGGGGTGGTTCCCTTTATTCAATCCCCAAATTTGACGAAATAATGAATCAAGAAATTTATTTCTTGTATCTGCTTGCTCGTTCTGTTGAGCTTTGAGTAATTTCTTATTAAGCTGCGTAATTTCGATAAAAGACCTCCAATCTCCTCAAAAGAGGGAAAGTTAATAAATCTATGATGTTTAATTTGATTCTCTTTTCAGGAGAGAACTCACTTCTTTTGAGAAGTTCCCATTTGTCTCTTTTGTGAGGCCAAAAATGGGGTTTTAAGGCGAGTCTTTTAAGGCTTGCTTTCTTTCCATCAAAAAGGATAGCTAGAGCTGTAAAGGCTTCTGCTGCTTGTACGTCTGACGCTTCAATTACATTTTCTAGGGATTCACTCTCAGTATATGAAACGCTTAGAGTATCAGATTCACCATGATACTTTTCATCAACTTGATCCATACGGGGTGACATAGCGGATTCTTGGATTGTCTTAGACAACCTCTTAGCCACTCTTTTTCCCGTTACCTTTTGAAGAAAATCAATTGTTATAGGATCGTTTGTGGCCATGACGACAACCGAGCGAACAACACCGTGAATTTTCTCTCTTTGTTTTTCACTTTCTATGAACAGGTAAGCCTTAAAGCGGTCTTGAGCAGTTACCTTTCCCTCTTTGAATTTATTTTTAGCTTCTAGGTCTATTATTTTTTTGACTTCGATGGCAATTTCTTCATTGAGTTCGTCGGCAGCATCTTGTGACAACGCTTTATCTCTATCAAAAACTATTTTTTTTATCTTCGGGTTGTTTTTAAGGTGGTACTCAGCTCGATCTTTTCTAAATTGTTTTTCCCTACGAAGTGGAAGATTTTGTGCATAAGCTCGAACTTCATCAGTAATGTCTTCTTCTTTAATATGAGTAAAAATGTATTTTGAAAGTTCATGCCATTTATCTTCGGGGTTCTCCATACAAGCTAAGTATGACCTTAGAACGAAAACACCAAAGTCATTAATCTTTCTCTTTCCATCTAATGTTGTAAAACAACCGCTTGATGATTGAGCGTAGAGTTTTGAGAGTTGATAAAGCGTAATTAGCTTATCGTGGTAAGAGTAGAGTAAGACGATAAGAGTTCTACAAACGAGGTAGTTCTGATTCTCCCAATAAGGCTCGGGAGAACTTTGGCCACCTTGAGCGTTAATCCAAGCAGAGATAACCCAGGAAGCGACTTTAAATGCAGTCGTACCTTCCCAAATATTATCTAGTAGCAGTGGGTTAATTGTATCTTCACGGTCAAGAGAAAGGATGATTAAATCATCACCACGTTTTGCATTGATAGCTGTTTGGATGATGTAATCTGTAAGCTCTGCTTTAGGGTCACAACAACTAATTGAAGCTTTCTTCTCATAATCTTGTGCTTGCCATTCAATAGCTTGTTTAAGGCGAGGATGAGCAAAACAAGTCGTTTTACCTGAACCTGTCGGCCCGACAACGATTGTACTTGTCCTAAGACCTTCTTGGTTTTGTGCAACTCTTTCTTCGTAAGGTGTCTCGGTAAGAGAGTCTTCGCCTTTTTCATCAACGAAACTTGTAAAATGATTGAAATGAAA
>Ga0208058_1000291_pt1 | contig 11276 bp, 12 predicted proteins | sample DeeseametaMP1092_FD_184196 | JGI IMG/M metagenome (GOLD analysis project Ga0208058, IMG submission 184196) | Marine microbial communities from the Deep Atlantic Ocean - MP1092 (SPAdes) | ecosystem: Environmental > Aquatic > Marine > Oceanic | place: South Indian Ocean | collected 2011-03-02 | reverse complement strand
ACTCATTTGCCTGGGCTACGTCACCTTCGATCACTTGAAAGTCGGTATCATTTTATACACTTGCCATGGGAAGTCGTTTTGCGTTATAAAGTTATAGGATTAACGAATATAGCATCACCTGAGCGGACCTTTGAAAGCGATCTGCAGACCTATCGATCTTGGACTTAGGAGGCTGGGCATGGTTCGTGGCGCAGCGATCGGCTTCGTAGTAAGCATGCTGTTAACTACAGTAGCGGCTTTGTTAATGTTGAGCGGGACAGTCCATGCCCAGCAGGGGCCCCGACACGTTTTCTCGGGCGCAGTGCGAAATACTGGGAATGACGTATATTTTGGAAATGTATCCTTTCTAGATATGTCAGGACAGGAAGTCGCCAACGTGAACGCAGCTGCTGGAAGATATAAGATTAGCGTCGTGGAGCCGGCCGGGCGTAGTTATTCTGGCCAGGCCTTCCAAATCACTGTAACTTTCGGGGACAGGATATACGAGAGAGCACAGAGGGTAAATTGGCAGGCTGGCGGAGTCACTGTGTTGGACCTTGATTTTGGGGCACACGCAGGAGGATGGAGGTGGCATCAAGCGCCGTCTCAGGACCGGCGACAGGAGGACCAGCGGCGGATGGATCAGAATGCTGAGGATAGGGATCGGCGGATGGAGATGGACGAGCAGCGGATGGACCGGGAAAGTGAGGAAAGCGCTCGGCGGATGGAGATGGAAGAGCAGCGGATGGAGATGGAGCAGCAGCGGATGGAGTCTGAAGATGCGCTGCGGCGGGATCAGATGAAGCTGCAGGCTGACCGGCAGGAGAGGGAGGGAGAAGAACGCAGAGAGATGGAGCAGCAGCGGAGAGAGCAGGAAGCGGAGGAGAGAAAAGAGCGCATGGAGATGGAGCGGCAGCGGATGGCGATGGATCAGCAGCGGATGGGGCGTGGCCAGCCGGGAGTTCGACCGGTGGCGGGTGGGAGTCCTAAGAGTGGCCCCAGCAGAGGTTTGTTCTCCAACAGGGCAGCAGGTGAAGCGACCTCTGGAATCGACAACATCATGGACCCGACCATGCTGACCATCATCGGCATTGCGCTCACAGTGTTCACCACGGGAATGACCTTATTTAAGAGTAATTAGTTATGGCTAGCTTCGCAGTAAACACAGTTAAGCAGAATCCTTTGACGATCTTGGGGGCAGAATGAATTCAATTTTACGGCTTGGCTCACGCTTGCTGGTCAGCCTCATCATAGCCTTTCCATTTCTTTTGGCCGGTGGGTACGGCATTCTGGATCCGGCTTTCCCTGAATTGGTGGCCATAGTGTGCCTATTACTGGGAGCAGGCCTGTTGTGCCTTGGCTTTTACATGGGTTTGGCCGGAGTTGCTCCAACGCCAACGATGGTGAGTGATGAACGGCTGATAATCCTGCGTCACCCCACCATGAAGCCCGCCTATGCCCGGATGATATGGAGCATCCCATTCATCGTGGCAGCTGGGTATCTCCTCCAGTTCACCCAGCAGCCCTATGTATTCCCCTTTGTACCCTTCGTAATAGGCATGTACTTTTTTCTTAAAGGGGTGATGAAGTACCTCCGTAACCTGCATATAACCTACACGATCACCGACCGCCGGGTCATGCACATGTATAAGTTCTTGTGGCTAAGCACCAAGGAGATTCCTGTGGCCAGGATCGTCTCCATATCCGAAACCCGCAGCTTTTTCGAAATTCTCACAGGACGTGGCACTGTGGTGGTTGCCACGGGGATAGGACAACAGCAGGTGATACGAATTGAAGAAATCAACGACCCGAGTCCTGTCGCCTTAGCCCTGAGGGAAATGATGCCAAGCACCTAGAACGGCTCAGGCATCCTAGAACTTGCCCGCCTGACTTTAAATCAGTCTTTTCCCGTGAAGGACGGTCTTGGGTGTAGAATGAATTCAATGAAGACCTTTTCAAGGCCTGGCTGGGTCAGTTGCTCCAAGGCCTTTGTCTTGTTCCTTCTCCTGCTCTCTTTGGCAACGGGCCTCGGCTGCAGCGGAGGGCTTCCAAAGGACATTCCGACGAACGAAGAGGCGGTCAAGAAAGCCCTTAAGGACAAGTCTGTAGAGAAACTGAAAGAGGTTGCCAAGGGCGTACCTGCGGTCCAAAAAGCCACGGACCGGGTCATGCAGGCCCAACTTGAGGGTTGCGCCAAGGTGTTCCAGACAGGTCTGCAACTGGTGGCCCACTCCTTTTCCGTTGACCAGAAGGATTTTCAATTGGACGCCGAGATGCGCGCGACTATGAAAGAACTTTTCGGTGATCAATTGACCGAGGCTGAAATCGGCACCCACGTTATACCCGACCTCAACGCCCTTCTGGAGGAATACAATCTACCCGATTCCAGTGAGAAGCATTTCCCCTTCGCCGCCATTACACTTGGCAGACATATTTTCTTTCAGCACCGAAGCGGCAGCGTGGCCCAGATTTTCTATTCTCCGGAGACATTAAAGAAGTTCGATGTAGATGAGTCGCAAATCGACAAATCGGACCGGGCCAAGTGGAATTCACGGGCCCTGCTTGCCCACGAGATGACCCACGTGATGCAATTCGTGATCCAGCCGGAAACTGAAGCGCGTTTCGTAGATTACTGCAAGTTGTCCCCGTGGGACGACTTCTCCCGCTACAACTATAAATTGAGCGAATATCCTACCTTAGAACAGTTCAGCCCGGAGCAGGCCGCAGAGGTAGTTTTGAACTACGTGCTGCTGTCCAACACGGATACCATCCCCTCCACCAACAAAGAGGGTGCCGATCTAGAAGCCCACCGGGCAATCATCGCGCTATCCAACGTCTATTGAGCGCGCCCGCATCATCCGGGGGGCCTGAAGGATAGGGACCATTCCAATGGTTTCATAACAGCGCGCCTAGCTTGAGCACCGCTACTACACGCCCCGCATGGGCGAGCCCATACTTGGGCAGGAGGAAAATCGCGTGGGTATATTTAAGTTAATCCAGAGCCTGCTGTTCCTACCCATCAATCTGATCACCATGCCCTTCCGCATGTGGGCCAAGAGCATGATAGCCATGATTGGCTGCGGCTTGGCAGTTGTGGTTGTTGTGGCTGTTGTGGTCCTGGTGGTAATATTCGTCGTGCTGGACTGAGGCCAGACCCTACTCCGACTCCTATGGCGACAAGTCTGTCGCCCGTTTCTCTAGGTCGGCCAATAGAACCTCTAGTTCAGCTACCCGAACCTCAAGATCGGTAATCTTCGCCTCGAGTTCAGCAATATTGCTGGCCCGAAGGTCGGCCTCTTTCGTCGCCTGGACTGACCCTCTAGCCTTCAGTTCTTGCTGCCTTTCTTCCAGAGTGCGGCGAGTCCGCTCAACCTGCTCCCGCTCCTGATTGACCTGACCCCGCATTTCATTTCGCATCCGGTCGAGTTCCATTCGCTCACGCTCCACCTGCCGGCGGTGGTCCAACATAAGGCGCTCAACCTCTTCGGCCTGTCGGTGCATGTCCTGGGGTGGGCCCTTGCCAGGAACGGGATTTGCGTTCTGGGGCGGGGTTTCGGGGTTGCAGCCTGCGAGCATCCCGCCGGCGGCGACAAGGAGCGTCAAGAATAGCGCAAAGGCTTTGATTTTCAGAATAAGATGAAACTCCCAGGGATGGATAGGCCGGTCGAAGCATCCTACTGCTCCAATCCGCAGGCCCTAATATCGCTGGCCCTACCTCGTGGACGAGGGATGCACAGGTCAGGGAAAAGAGGCGAGGGAGACAGGTTACAACCGCCCCCTTGTGATAGGCATCCAAAGCCTACCTTACGGTTTGGGTCGGGTCAATGTCGTCTCCAGATCTAGGTTTCGCAGTTCTCTCTGGTGTTGCATCCGATAGCTTCTTCCTTGCAGCCGTACGTACCGAGCTGCACCGCTGACACGAAGCGCCAGTGGGTTCCTACATCGAAATCATTTTTTTGCGGCCTGTGAAACCTCCAAAAGCGCGCCTGGCGCAGGTGATTGACCCAGTGTTCTTGGAGATAGTGGCCCGACGGCGGCCAATATACTGTGCCAATGTGGATGACACCCGCTTCAAATCGTCGAAGGTGTAATCGTGCTGGTGAATTCGGACGCCGAATTTCACTTGGCGGCCCATACAACCCTCCAAGATTGGAGTCACGACCCGCTTTCCTAACCCGGTGGCAAACTAGCAGGAGAATCGAACCATGTCAACGTCGGGACGATAGATCCAGCAACCATCGATTGTTTTAGCCAGCCTTAGGTTTCCCTTGAACGCTCGCCGGCCCTATTCCGCGGGTCAGCGGCCCGGGGTGTGCTGGCAACAATCTGATGATGCTTGGCGATTGGTGTTTCCCGAGGTCCGAGGGAAAGACATGGGCAACTACGGCCACTTTCTGCAATGGGAAGCCCTAGACGAAGTGAACCGAAAGCTAATCTCCTTTTTGTCTGAATAAAGATTGGCCCTAGCGAGGCTAACGCTTGAGGTCATAATTCAGGCCGGGCGGCCTCGGCGCCAACCATTCCCTTCACGGGGAGCGGGGCTAGCGATGGAGTCTGGTAGACTTGCCCTCTAGTTCAGTGGTTAGGAGGATAAACATGAAGTACGACGTAATAGTTATTGGGGCGGGTTCTGCCGGCTGCGTGGTGGCGTCTCGCCTGGCCGAGGATGCCGGCCGTTCCGTGCTTCTTCTGGAAGCCGGTCCAGACTATCCGGAATACCAGCACTATCCTGATGACCTTAAATACGGCTACAAGCCCGACGCCTCAGCCCAAGGAGCCCCGCACAACTGGTCATGGGTGGCCCAAGGCTCGAGTGACCAAACCGAAATGCTCCCGGCCCCCCGTGGGAAAGTCGTCGGCGGCACCAGCGCGATCAACGGCCAGGTTCTGTTGCGGGGTGTGCCGGAAGATTACGATGGATGGGCGGCCGCCGGTAACGATGAATGGTCGTTCATCGACGTCCTCCCATACTTCCGCAAAATGGAAACCGACATGGACATCACCGACGATTTCCACGGCACGGAAGGCCCCATCCCTGTCCGCCGGTTCAAACGAGAAGAATGGCTTCCCTTCCACCAGGCGTTTGTGGAAGCCGCCTTGAAGGATGGCTATAGAGAAGACTTCGATATGAACAACCCCGACTCCTCTGGAGTTGGACCGATTCCAATGAACAATCCGGAAGGGGTCAGAATGAGCACCGCCCTCACATATCTGAGAGCGGTCCGCCACCGTTTGAACCTGACGATCCGGCCAAACGTGACGGTGCGGCGTATCTTGTTTGATGGCAAGAAAGCGGAGGGCGTAGAGGTGGAGAGTGGTGGTGAGATATATCGATTGGACGCCGACCAGATAGTCCTCAGTTCGGGCGCCATGGCCTCGCCTCAGTTATTGATGTTGTCCGGCGTCGGTCCTGCGGACCACCTGCGGGACATGGGCATCCCCGTTGTCCACGATCTGCCCGGAGTAGGGCAAAACTTGAGAGACCACCCGATCGTGGCGGTGATCGGGCGCGTAAAGGACGACTTCCCGCAAGACCCGCTTGCTCCCCGTACCCAGACCGCCATTCGCTACACGGCCACTGGGTCACCCGACCGAAACGACATGCAAATCACTGCATCGGCTTTCTCTTCACCCATCGGAGGGGCCGATCCCTTTGACTCCGAAGGCGTACGGTTCAATTGCATCTTAGAGTTCGCGGACGGTGCGGGTGAGGTGAAACTCTCTGCCAACGACCCGAATGTCCAACCGGCGCTCAACTACCGGTACCTGGAGCTCGATCGCGATGTCGAAAGGCTTAGGGAGTCTGTGCGTATCACCGTAAAACTCTTGGAAGATGAGGCCTTTGGGCCGATCGTGGCGGAGCGCCTGCAACCAACGGATGATGACCTGTCGACCGACGAAAACTTGGATAGATGGATGCGAAAGACGGTTTTCAACACCACACATGCCTCGGGAACATGCAAGCTTGGGCCGGCGTCGGACCCGACGGCGGTGGTCGATCAGCGTCTAAACATCCACGGTTTGGAAAACATCAAAGTAGCCGACGCTTCCGTTATGCCGAACGTGATCCGGGCCAACACCAACGCTACGACTATCATGATCGGGGAACGGGCGGCGGACTGGCTGCGCAACCCATAGCGGCGTCCAGGAGTGTGTCTCGTACCCGGGTGGACTAAATTTGCCTGCTGTTGAGGTGGAAGAAATGGTTACAACCTTCGCGAACTTGGAATCGGACATGACGCAGTATTCCGGGCCGGATGGCACCCAGATCGATGCCTACCTGAGCCAGCCGGCGGTCCCCGGGAATTATCCGGGCGTGATCGTCACCATGGAGGGCATGGGGCTTGAGGACCACATGAAAGACTTGTGCCGAAGGTTCGCGGAGCAAGGCTACATCGCAATTGCTCCTGACCTGTACACCCGAGAGGGCCGCCCGGCGCCCGACAAAGTTTTGGAAACCCTTTTCTCAGTCCCCGACTCCCAGACCATGGGGGACCTGGAGGGAGCTGCTCTTTTTCTGAAGAGTAACCCGCACGCCAACGGCAAAGTGGGGATCATAGGCTTCTGCTCCGGTGGGCGATATACGCTCATGTTCGCCTGTACCAGCAAAAACGTGAATGCCGCAGTTGATTCTGCTGGAGGGCACATCATACCGGACGATGGGCCGACAGCCGCGCGACCCGTGGCCGCAATCGACATGGTGGCCAACCTGTCATGCCCATTACTAGCCCTTTTTGGGGAGGAAGACGCCAATCCATCTCCAGCCCACGCGGCCCGGCTGCGGGAGGAACTGGACAAGCACCACAAGACTTACGAGTATCAGATGTACGCCGATGCCGGCCACGCCTTCTTCGCCGATTACCGGCCCACCTATCGCGCGGGCCCCGCTCAAGATATGTGGCATCGGTTGCTCCTATTCTACGAGAAGCACCTGAAGGACTAAGGCTAAACCGGGGTTCACCGCGGCAGATCCAACATGATTTACGAAGGTGTACTGGCACCGAAGGTGGCCATGAGCCCTACGGTTAGCAGGCTGTTAGCAAGGCTCATCAATACAGGTCCAGCGAAGATATCCTGGAGTATCGCTGTGCCTAGAAATAGTCAGCTTCTCCGGACGGCCACTGCCTCCGCAAGACGGTTGCGGAATCTACTTAATCGGATCATGAATACCTTTGCAATGCCACCACCATAATGATCGGAGAACGGGTGGAAGAATGGACCGGTGTCGATAACCCCTCAGGCTGGAGATGCTCCAGCGAGTTGCAACCGAAAAGTCAGACAGCGCAGGCTGATGGAGGGACTCATGGATTGGAAGTTTGAACTCGTCGCTGGGCCTTACGGGGGAACATCTGAAGGCCCGGCTTGGGACGGTCAGGCCATGTTGTTTACGGACATTCCCAACAGCCGTATCATGCGCTTCGACCCGGAATCCGGAGAATGCAGCGAATACCGTACGGGGACGAGCGAGACCAACGGTCTGATGTTCGATGCCGAAGGCCGCCTTTACGGGTGCTCAGGCGGAGGCCGGTGCATCCTACGCTTTGATCCCGACGGGAGCAGCGTACCTCTCCCTCACCATCTGAACGGAAGCCGCCATAACACGCCAAACGATCTGGCCATCGACAGAAAAGGGCGCATCTGGTTCACCGACCCCAACGGCAGGATTCCCAGCGAGGAGAGGGAGTTGGACCATAGTTCGGTGCTGCGGCTAGACCCAAACCCGGAGGCGGAAGGCGGCTGGACCCTGAACCGCATGACCCAGGGAACGTCCGCGCCCAACGGACTTCTGATGTCCGCTGATGAACGCACCCTCTATCTGGTACAGAGCGACTACCAGGGTGTACGAGACCTACGTGCTTATCCCCTCCGCGACGACGACACCCTGGGGGATTTCACCGTACTGCATGTCTTTGGAGAGGACTTCCGCGGAGTACACCGGGGACTGGACGGCATGTGCCTGGACACAGAGGGGAATATCATCGCCTGCGGTGGATGGCGGCAGGCTGGGCCCGGACCGATGGTGTACGTGTTCTCCCCTTCAGGCCGGGTTTTAGAGACACACCCGGTACCAGTAGATTGGCCGACCAACTGCGCCTTCGGCGGCCACGGACTGGACACGCTTTATGTGACCACTCATGGCGGCCATCTATTCCGAGTATCGAACACGGGTCGACGAGGGTCGGTCTTATACCCTCATTAGGAGCAGACCTGATGAGAGTCTTGATTATCGGGGCCAGCGGATTTATAGGGCATTACCTGCAACGCCGCCTCCTACAGAAATCCGGCTTTGACGTCACAAGCACTTACAACTCCCGGGCGCCTAAAGACATCGATCAGTCCTGGTACCTACTGGAGATCACCGATCACCATCGTTTGGACCAGATCTTCCAGGAGGTCAGGCCAGAGGTAGTGGTTTTATTGGCCGCCATCGCAGATGTTAAGACTGCCGAAATGGGCCCGGAGAGAGCTACAGGAGTCAACGTGGACGGGGCCCGACAAGTAGCACGGCTTTGCAAGCAGCATCATGCACGGCTGATTTTCCTGTCGAGTGAGTATGTGTTCAGAGGTGACCGCGGCAATTATCAGGAAGATGACTCACCTGACCCCAACACTCACTACGGCCGTACCAAGTGGCAGGCCGAGCTAGCAGTTGCTGAAGAAGCCTCGCAGTGGAGTATCGTCCGGACTAGCCTTGTATATGGCTGGCCGTTAACCGGTCGCCAGAACCTAGCGACCGTCATAATTGACCGCTTGAAGAACGGCGAGAGCTACGAAGGTGATACTGGTACTTACCGCACTCCGATCTACGTCGAGCATCTGACGGAAGGTATCATGCAACTAGTGGCTAACTATCATCCCGGGATCTCCCACCTCGCTGGAGCGGATTGGATGAACATGTACCAATTCGGCCATGCCGTGGCAGGAGTATTTGACCTGGATAGCAGACTGGTACACCCGGTCCCGGTATCAGCCGATCTACCCCCCGGGAACGCCACGTCGGACGGGTCAGAGCACGGCCTCAGGCCAGACATATTAGGACTGGACTGTACACAGACAAATCAAAGGCTCGGGCTCCGCTGCTTTAGCGTAGTTACTGGATTGCAAGAGATGTTGGTTTAGAGTGGGCCACCTGTTTGTATAAAGGTAGCCGGCCGCGGATCGGCCCAAGTTTCAGTCACCATTTCCGCACCCGCTTCACGCACTGTTAGGATACTGGCACGTTACTTTCCAGGGAGAGCTGTAAATGAGTCGCCACGTCAAGTTCGGCGTCCGAATGCACCAGCACGGTTACGACTTCGACGACTTGAAGCGGGTGTGGACCCAGGCAGACCGCCTGGGGTACCACTCGGCCACCTTATATGACCTGTTGAACGCTCCTGCGCTGGAGTGTTGGACCGCTCTGTCAGGCCTGGCCACTCTAACGGAGCGGATCCGACTTACACCGTTGGTGCTGGGCAACACTTACCGCCCTCCGGCCTTGTTGGCCAAGATGAGCGCCACCTTGGATGTGATAAGCGGGGGCCGGTTGGAGTTGGGAATCGGCGCTGGTGGCGGAAAGGGCGATCACCGCGCTTCCGGGCTTCCCTTCCCATCCACCGCCGAGCGAGTGAGGATGCTGGAAGAAGCTGTGGAGCTGATCAAGAGATCTTGGACAGAGCCAAACGCAACTTTTCAGGGACGATACTACAGCCTAGAGGAATCGGTGAACGAGCCTAAGCCGGTGCAGCAGCCCCACCCTCCGGTGTTAATCGGTGGCCACGGAGAGACCCACCTTCTCAGAGCCGTGGCCGGACACGCCGACATTTGCAACATCGGGTTTGAAATGAGTCTGGAAGAACACCGGTCCAAGATGGAGATCGTCCAACGGCACTGTGATGATCTGGGCCGTGACCCCTCGGCAATAGAGATCACGCACAACACCCGGGTAGTGATCGCCGAATCCGAGCAGGAATTCGAAGTTTTGGCCGCCCAGGGCGCCGATAGTGCCAACGTCAGCTTGGCTGACTACAAAAAATCCCTGTCCGGAGCCATTGCCGGGACCCCAGAACAATGCATCCAGCAACTATCAAGATATGTAGACGACGGGATCAACTATTTCTTCTTGTTATTCCCGGACCCCATCTCCAATGAAAGCCTGGACCTCTTCGCAAGCGAAGTCATGTCCCACTTTGCATGATTCAGTCTTGCATCATGCCAGGCCAGTAATTAATCCCTCGACAACAAGTTGGGGAATGTATTCTGTTCTCTAGACAGCTACAGGCGAGCGATCTTTTCAATATTCGTTCAGCGGTAGTTAACCTATGGCCCGCCGTGCAGTGATCTCAGGACCAGACGTTGGTCTCAAGATTACCGTCCAACACGGCTTACTAATACCGTTAACCCAACTGCTCTAAGATACTTGAGGACAGCATCATCTTTACCGGGCTGATCGGACGAAAGGTCCGGGATACTCGCACATCTCCAGCGAGGCTCAGCAAAGTGTACGCGTCATATGGTTCGAGCCCCTTTTCGGCGACTAGGAAGTCCACCATGTCGCGCACTGCCTGCTTCATTGCCGGTCCCAACTCCTCGCCATGGGAAAGCACGACAAAGTACTCCGGGGTCAGTGCCCGTGGCCCGCGGATGTTCAAACCTTTTTCCACAGTCACCCTAACGTGGGTGTCGGCTGAACATTCGGCGCCGGTACCCGCCACCGCACCGTCACCCACTACGGCGTGGCAATCGCCCATCACCAGCATGCCTCCGGGCACAAACACAGGTAGGTAAAGTGTGCTTCCTTCAACCAGCTCTTTCATGTCGATGTCGCCGCCATATGGGCCAGAATCGGAAGCTGTCTGTTGTGTGTACGTCGGCGTAGTTGCCACCAGACCCATCGATGGTCTCATCGGTATCCGAATGCCGCTCGGTAAAACAGCATGCCCCGATTCCAATCCGATCAATGTCGGATACGCTTCGGTGAAGTCATCATCCAAAAAGCCCCGTCCGGGCATCACCATGTGGGCCGCTTCTTCTTTGGGCGTTATGCTTATGAAGTCTATTCTCAGGGCGTCCCCAGGCTCGGCGCCGTTTACGTAGATGGGCCCGGTAGCAGGGCCTTTGAGCAAGTTTGCTTCCAATGCTACGGGGTCACGCTCCCCTTCGAAAGCGTCCCAGGTCTCTACCATGAGCTCCTCACCGGAATCGATGGTGATCGCCGGGACGCTATGTGGCTCCAGGGAGTAAATGTGATGCTCGCGGCTAAGTTGTCTCATTTGTGTTCACTCTGCGGAGAAGTGTGAATTAGAATTCGCCAAAGG
>Ga0208058_1000278_pt1 | contig 11583 bp, 10 predicted proteins | sample DeeseametaMP1092_FD_184196 | JGI IMG/M metagenome (GOLD analysis project Ga0208058, IMG submission 184196) | Marine microbial communities from the Deep Atlantic Ocean - MP1092 (SPAdes) | ecosystem: Environmental > Aquatic > Marine > Oceanic | place: South Indian Ocean | collected 2011-03-02 | reverse complement strand
CTGGATGTGGGCTACGGCATCATGCGGGTAACGCCCATGCAGAAGTGGAAACCGGCGTTTCTGTTGCAGCCGATCTATTTCATTCTGCTGATGCTGTTGTTCGAAGAAGGCGTGGCCGTCCATGAGCAAGCCATCGATGACCACCTGAAAGGCAAGAACAAGCTCAAGGATTTCACGCCGTTGTTAAAACGGATTGGCTACAAGGTATGGCGGCAGGTGGCCAAGGATTACATCGCCTGGCCGCTGGCGGCGGCGCTGGTGGCGATCCCGATTTCCTTCTACGTGTCCTTCTCGCCGCTGCTGGTGTTCGGGATAGTGGCTGGCGCCAATGCGGTGGCCAACCTGATCCGCAACATCTGGGCGTTCACCATTATCTTCTGCGGGCACTTCCCGGCCGGGGCGCACAACTTCACCCTGGAACAGGTGGAAGGCGAAACCCGTGGGCGCTGGTATCTGCGCCAGATGCTGGGTTCCTGCAACATCGAGGGTGGCAAGCTGTTCCATATCCTGTCCGGTAACCTGTCACACCAGATCGAACACCACCTGTTTCCCGATATGTGCAGCAATCGCTATCAGGAGGTGGCGCCACGGGTTCGCGCGCTGGCGGATCGCTATGGCATCCCCTACAACAGCGCCTCCCTGTTCCGCCAGTTCGGCACCACCTGGCTGAACAACCTGCGTCTGGCCTTCCCCGGCGGCGGCGAGCCCTACGAGCCGCGCCGCGAGCAGGCCAGTCAGTCCTGACGTAGACCGCAGGGTGGATTGACGCCTGCCGGCTAATCCACCCTGCTTTTTGGTGATGAGGCAGGGTCAAGGTTGGGGAGATCTGGAAAGGCTTTCCCGACTTTGCCCCTTCGCTTTGCAAGCAAAGCTCCAACGGTCAAGGCGAGTCGTTGGAGCCTTGCTCGCAAGGCGAAGGTTTTTTCAGCAAGCCACCGCGTTATCGACGCCGTACCAGCCCGTCCTCCAGCACCTGATCAAAGTGATCCTTCAAGGTATCCGCCGCCGGTCGATAATTCACGCCCAGTGCCTTGCTGCGGCTGTTGTCGAAGCGCAGGGGGTAGCCCACGTTACGGCTGATGAACTTGCGGGTGACCGGGCCCATGAACGGGCCGACAGCCCATACCACCGGCTTGGGCACCTTCATCATCGGGAAGGGATACTGCTTGCCGAATTGTTTGCGCAGCATGCCGGCGATGTCGAGCATGGACACGGACTGGCTGACCAGAATGTAGCGCCCCTCCGCTTCCGGTTTGAACGCCCCCAGCAAATGCGCCAGGGCCACTTCGCGCACGTCCACCATGCCGTATTCCAAAGCCGGCACACCGGTTTTCAGCTTGCCACGGCCCATATCCAGCAGGGTGCCAATGCTGGCAGAGTTACTGGCGTTGGTCAGGGAAGGCCCGTAGACCATGCCCGGGTTGATGGTTACCAGGTCCCACTGAGACTGACCGTCGTGGATTTTCCAGGCCTCCCGTTCGGCGGCTACCTTGGAATACTGGTACGGGTTATGGTCAACGCTGCTGGTGGTGTTCCAGTCGGCTTCGGTGAAGGCGCTTTTGCCTTTCATGTCCGTGGCATCCCCGTACACGGAGGCCACGCTGCTGGTCAGCACCACTCGCTTGAGGGTTTCGCAGCGGTTGGCGGCGTTGAGCACATTGCGGGTCCCTTCCACCGCCGGGCGAACCAGGGCCTCGTAGGCATCGGTGAAGCCATCCAGCACGAACGGCGAGGCGGTATGCATGAGGATGTCGCAGCCCTGCATGGGTGCATCGAAGCTTTCTGCATCCAGCAGTTCGGCCTTGAACAGTTTCAGGGTACCGGGTGCCGCATCGGCAATACGCTTGAGGTGATCCACGCTTTTCGCTTTGTTGGGATCACGCACGGTGGCGTGGACCGTATGGCCTGCCTCCAGCAGGTATTTCACAATCCAGCCGGCAATATAGCCGGAAGCGCCGGTGACCATCACGGTATGGGTGTTACTGGGCATGCTTGGCTCCCGCCGATGAAATGAAGGCCAACGCTACCACGATGGCAACACAAGACTAGGGCTGTTCGTGCCATTTCCTGGCTCTGCGGCCAACTGCAATCACAACGAAAACAGGCGCCAATGGCGCCTGTTTCATCAGCTATGCCAACGTGCCCGGTTGAGCCACATCCACGCGGCCAGCCCCACTCCCCAGGCACCGTTAACAATCAGGCCGCCAACCACCTTGGCGGCGTTCACGTCCAGCCCTTTCAGGGGAAACACCAGCAGCATGGCAACCAGCGTCGGGCCGATGGCGCCGATGATCAGCGCGCCGAGCCAGTGCCGGATGCCCTGCCAGCGACGGATCAACCACCAGACTGGCACACCCCAGACACCGCCCCAGAATGCCAGCGACAATACCTGGGGAATACCGAAGGGCGGCACCGGTGTCATGTTCCAGGGCGCCGCCGGGACCAGACCGCCCAGCCAGAACAGCGCCAGCACCCCTTGGTGCAACAGCAGAGTGGCGATAAAGCCCCCGGTGAAAGCCTGCAACCATTGTTGTGGCGAGTTGGACATGGTCACTCCGACGTTGAGACCTGTTGGTAAAAGATTTCCTGTCAACTCTACACCATCACCCTACCCCGCGCGTGAAAAGGCATGGCCTTACCGGGACAAGATTCGATCACCCTTCGTCCGGGATTTCCCGGGTCACCCGTTGCGCCAGCATTTCCAGAGATTCCTGCCAGCCCTGATAGCAGCACTCCACCGGTATCACCTCGGGCACGCCCTCCTGGGTGATGGTCAGCTCGGTGCCGCACAGCACGTCTTTCAGCGAAATGGTGACCGGCATTTCACCGGGCAAGTTGGGGTCGTCGAACTGGTCGGTGTGGCGTATCCGTTCGTTGGGCTTGAGTTCCAGGTAGCGGACGCTGAAGCAGTAGCTTTTGCCGGTGGAGAAGTTGGTGAACGACATGCGATAGCCGCCCCCTTCACGGGCGTCCATTTCATGGACCTTGCCGGTAAAGCCATGGGGCGGCAGCCATTTGACCATGGCATCGGCATCCAGAAAGGCGCGGTAGACGCGATCCGGGGTGGCGCGCAGGACGCGGTGCAAGCGGACGGTATTAGCGGACATGATGGCTCTCCTTGTTGGGTGTGATGCCTCCGTTCTTGGAGGGGGCATCCTCTTATCGGATGTGGCGGCCATCATTCGACAGGAAGATGCCGGTTCATCGTTTGCCGGGAATGCCGTCCGGTAAGCGCCCGAAACATCAACTAAATTGATTTTATTCCACAAAAACAGCCCATTTTTAATCAGTCATTCTGATTATATAGTGACTCCATCGACAGACAGGCAATGGAGCCTGTTACAGGAGGACGTCATGATCGAGCTGCGCACACGCAATGAACTGGGCCATGCCCGACACGGCTGGCTGGATACCCGGCACCACTTTTCCTTCGCCAATTATCACGATCCCAAACGGGTCCACTGGGGTGACCTGCGGGTATGGAACGATGACACCATCGCACCACACACGGGCTTCCCGGCGCACTCTCACCGGGAGATGGAGATCATCACCTATGTGCGCCAGGGTGCCATTACCCACCAGGACAGCCTGGGTAACAGTGGGCGCACGGAAGCCGGCGATGTGCAGGTGATGTCCGCCGGTACCGGGATTACTCATAGCGAGCAAAACCTGGAGGATACGGAGACCCGGATCTTTCAGATCTGGATCATTCCGAATGCCACCGGTTTGCCACCCACCTGGGGCAGCAAGCCCTTCCCGAAGGCATCCCGCGAGGGACACTTCGAGATACTCGCCAGTGGCTACCCGGATGACGGCGATGCCCTGCCGATTCAGGCGGATGCCCGTGTCGTGGCCGCCAACCTGAGCGAGGGCCAGACGGTGACCTACCCGGTGGAGGCGGGTCGCAAGGTCTATCTGGTGCCCGCCAAGGGACGGGTCAGGGTGAATGAGGTGTTGGCCGATACCGGCGATGGCCTGGCCATCAGTGACGAAACACATCTGACCGTGGTGGCAGAAGCGGACAGCGAGATCGTGCTGGTGGAAACTGTCTAGCAAGGAGGCAATCCAGCCTACCTTCCAACACACTACCTCCACAAAAAAGGCCCGGAGCGTTTCCGGGCCTTTCACTTTTCCTGTAGGAACTTGCCTGCAAGGGCCTACAGCCATTTCATGCCGGCATTATTGATCCGCCTTTCTCTGTAGGGCGGTTTCCAGCGCGGCAATCTTTTCATGCATGGCACGCATCAGGTCGAGCATTTCCTGACGTTCGTCATGGGCGATCTGGTTGTTGGCATCCCGTTCGGCGCGCTGTTCGCTTTCGTGCACTTCCTGGGTGGCGCTGACGATGATGGCAATAAACAGGTTCAGCACCATAAAGCTGGAGATCAGGATAAAGGGCACGAAGAAGATCCAGGCAAAGGGGTAGACCTCCATCACCGGACGGGCAATGCCCATGGACCAGCTTTCCAGAGTCATGATCTGGAACAGGCTGTAGATGCTGGCGCCGAGCGTGCCGAACCACTGCGGGAACGCCTCACCGAACAGCTCGGTACCCATCACCGCAAAGATGTAGAACATCATCAACAATAATGCCGCCGTCCAGCCGATCCCCGGCAGAGCCTGCATCAATGACTCCACCAGCATGCGCAACCGCCTCACCGATGACAGCAGGCGCAATACCCGCAAAATCCGCAGGCTGCGCAGAATCGCCAGGGGCCCGGACGTTGGAGCCAGAGAAATGGCAACGATCAGAAAATCGAACACATTCCAGCCGGAGCGGAAGAAGCGTGGCCCGAAGGCAACCAGCTTGAGCACGATTTCCAGCACGAACGCGGCCAGCACCACCTGGTTAAGCAGGTTTAGCCACTGCCCTGCCCGCTCCTGGGCTACCGCGGAGGTTTCCACGCCCAGAATAATGGCATTGAGAAGGATCAAAGCTGTAATGGTGTGTCCGAAAAGCGGGGTATTCAGCAGAGCAGCCAGGCGTTGCCGCCAGCCGGGGGATACGGACGGTGAAGTGGCCTGCATGGAGAGTCACCAAATAATCCAGGAGGCGCGAGTATACCTGATACGGGAGGGGAGATTGATAGGGGCCGCAGGCGCTTTGCGAGCAAAGCGCCAACGGCAAAGCGGGTGGTCAGTCTTCCAGGGTCACCACCGGCTCCCAGACACCGTCGATGACTTTGGAGAGAATCATGTCGTTGCCGGCACGATGATTGGTGGCGCTCATCTTGATATCCACCCCGGTGACCGGATCATTGAAATCCAGAGACTCCATGGCCGCCAGGAAGGAATCGGTGGTCAGATCCGGGCCCGCCTTGCGCAATGCCTCGATGGTCACCATGGCACCCACGCGCCCGAGCACGGCACCGCCGCTGGGCACAGAGCCGTATTGCGCCTGGTACTCTTCCGCCCATTGTTTTGCTTCCGGTACATCCTTCATGCGGCTGACGATATCCTGCCAGGGAGACACACCGTAAAGCCCTTCGGTGACACCCCCGGGTGCCGCGGCAACGGCGGAATGGAAGCCGGCCTGGGAGACCACAAACTTCACGTCATCCCAGCCCATTTCCTTGGCGGTGGCCACCACGGAAATGATCGGCCGCACCGGCAGGGCCACGGCGACCAGCTGACAACCGGCATCCTTCAGGCGCGCCAGGGTGCCGGTGAAATCACTTTCATCCGGTCGGTGGGAGGTGCTTTCCGCCAGGGTCAGGGAATCCTTGCCCGCCGCGGCGTCGTTAATCGCCTGGTTCACCTCCTCGCCGAAATCCGAGGGAATGTACATCACACAGATTTTCTCGATGCCGTACTCGTCCGTCATCCAGTTGACGCCTTTCAGTACCCCTTCATAGTAACTGGGGCCAAAGACGAAACGGTGGGAGAAGTCCCCCTCCTCTTCCATCTGTCGTGAAAGCGCCAGAGGAAGAATGCTGGGCACATTATTGCGATCCATCACCGGGAACGCGGCCAGGTTATGGGGCGTGCCCAGACTCATCACCATGGCAAATACTTCATCCCGGCTGATCAGCTTGTTGGTGGCCTGGGTGGCCTTGGGTACCTGGTAGGCATGATCCTCGACGATATAGCGGATCTCACGGCCATGAATCCCGCCCTCGGCATTCACGTCGGCAAACATGTCGTTGGCCACCTGCACCGCCGGGGAGGAAAACGCGGCAAACACCCCGGACAGATCGTGCATGCCGCCCAGTTTGATTTCGGTATCACTGACACCACGCACCGACTCGGCGGCGGCGCTCTCTTCTTCCTTGTTATCACTGCACCCGATCAGGGTGGCTGCGGCGAGAGCCGCCAGACAAAGCTTCTTCATAATGCACTCTCCTCTCGAATTCATACCTGAAGCCGTGACTTCAGGTAATTGCAATCAGTACATGGAATCAATCAGGTGCTTGTGTTTTTTCTCCACGAAGGAACGCTTCAGCTTCATGGTGGCAGTCAGCTCCTCATCTTCGGCGGTGAGCAGCACGTCGATCAGGCGGAAATACTTGATCTGTTCCACCTGGGCGAACTGTTTGTTCACATCCGTAATGATGCTGTCGATCAGGTCGATCACCTCCTTGGCACGACACAGGGAGGCGAAGTTGGAAAACGGGACCTGACGATCCTGGGCATATTTCTCCACGTTTTCCTGATCAATCATGATCAGGCAGGTGAGGTACTTGCGCTGGTCGCCAATGACCACGGCATCGGAAATATACGGAGAAAACTTTATGCGGCTTTCAATTTCCGCCGGGGTAATATTCTTGCCGCCGGCGGTGATGATGATGTCTTTCAGGCGACCGGTAATGGTGAGCATGCCGTCTTCCAGACGCCCCACATCGCCGGTGTGCAGCCAGCCATCGCGGATATCTTCCGCGGTTTTTTCCGGCTTGCGCCAGTAACCGGCGAACACATGGTCACCGCGTACCAGCACTTCACCGTTGTCGGCAATGCGCACCTCTGTCTCGGGCAGCGGCTCGCCCACGGAACCCACCCGGGCCCGGTCCTTGCTGTTGAGCGATACCACGCCGGTGGTTTCGGTCATGCCATAGCCTTCATAAAGCGGCACGCCCAGGGACTGGAACCAGCGAATCAGGTCCGGGGAGATGGGTGCCGCGCCGGTGGTGCCCCGACGCAGGCGCGCCATGCCGATCAGGTCCCGAACATTGCGCAACACCAACAGGTTCCAGAACTGGTAATACAGCCAGGAAAGTGGTGACCGTTTACGCTCACAGTGCCAGCTATCCCCGGCGGCCAGGGCCTGGTCAAAACACCAGCGGCCAAAACCGGTGGCTTCGTCTCGCAGGGTCATCATGGAGCTGTAGATCTTTTCCCACAGACGCGGCACCGCGGCAAAGGTATGGGGCGACACTTCGCGCAGGTTCTCGAACACGGTCTCCGGGCTCTCCGCAAAGTTCACGGTACACCCCTTGTAGATCGGTACTTCCACCGATACCAGCCGCTCCAGAATATGGCAAAGGGGGAGGAAGCAGAGCTGGTCATCGTCTTCATGGGCTTCAAGCACCTGCTCCCCGGCGGCCAGCTGGAACAGCACATTGCGGTGGCTGATCATGGCGCCCTTGGGGGCACCGGTGGTGCCGGAGGTGTAGATCAGCATGCGGATGTCATCCGGCTGACTCTCGGCGATGCTGGCGCTGAACCGGGCTTCGGCATCGGCAATGCCCTCGCCCAGGGCGTAGAGTTCATCCAGGAACATGACCATGGGATCACTGAAATCCCGCAGCCCCTTGCGATCGAACACGATCACTTTTTTCAGGGTGGGCACCTGGTCGCGTACGGTCAGGTATTTGTCGAGCTGTTCGTCGTTTTCCACGAACAGGAAGGCCGAGCCACTATCATTGATCAGGTAGGCAAGCTGCTCGGCACTGTCGGTGGTGTAAACGCCGTTGCTGATGCCACCGGCACCGGCAATACCCAGATCGCAGTAGAGCCATTCCTTGTTGTCTTCACTGAGAATGGAGACCGGCTGGCCCCGCTCCAGGCCGAGAGACAGCAGCGCCACGCCGATGGCGCGGGCCTTTTCGTAATAGTCCTGCCAGCTGTAGCTCTGCCAGATGCCCAGGTCCTTTTCCCGGTGCGCAATTTGCGCTCCCCGCTCCAGGCATTGCTGGCGCCACAGTTTGACCACGGTATCGCAACCGTGGAGAAGGGTCGGTGCGTTGTTGGTTGTTGTCATCATCAGCGCCAGGTCTTCTTTCGTTTCCAGCGTTTTTCCGGTCGGTCATCCCCCGCCGACTGGCCCAGATAGAACTCGCGAATATCGTCACTGGCGAGCAGTTCCTCGGCGCTGCCATCCATGACGATGCGGCCGGTTTCCAGCACATAGCCATGGTCCGCCGTATTCAGTGCCACCTGGGCATTCTGCTCCACCAGCAACAGGGTCACGCCCTGCTCTTTATTCAGCCGACGGACGATGGCGAAGATTTCCTGCACCAGCAGCGGCGACAGACCCAGGGACGGTTCATCCAGCAACATCAGCGACGGCCGCGACATCAGCCCACGACCGATGGCCAGCATCTGCTGCTGACCGCCAGACAGGGTGCCGGCGGGCTGGTTGCGACGCTCCAGCAGGATCGGGAAATAGTCATACACCATCTCCATGTCCTGGCGGATACCCGCCTTGTCGCGACGGATGTAAGCCCCCATGGCCAGATTCTCTTCCACGGTGAGAAACGGAAACACTTCCCGGCCTTCCGGCACGTGGGCGATACCCTGACGGACCAGGGCATCCGGTTCGCGCCCCTCGATGGCTTCGCCAGCCAGGGTAATGCTGCCCTTGCGCGGCGCCAGGGCGCCGGAAATGGTTTTCATCAGGGTGGTCTTGCCGGCGCCGTTGGCGCCAAGGATGGCAACCACCTTGCCTTCGAACACATCGATGGATACCCCGCGCAGGGCCATCACCGGGCCGTAGAAGGCTTCCAGATTTTTGACCTGCAGCAGCGGCTGGGCATCATTCATGGCGTCTTTCTGTACTGCACTCATGAGGTTGCCTCCGTGCCCAGATAGGCTTCGATCACCTTGGGGTCTGCCTGTACGTCGGCGGCGGTGCCCATGGCCAGCGGCCGGCCTTCTGACACCGCCAGCACCCGGTTGGATACCCGCGATACCAGGCTCATGTCGTGCTCTACCATCAGTACGGTCAGGCCCAGATCTTTCTGCATGTCCTCGATCCACCAGGCCATGTTCTGGGTTTCTTCCACGCTGAGGCCGGAAGCCGGTTCATCCAGCAGAATCAGTTTCGGCTGGCTGGACAGGGCCCGGGCAATTTCCACCACCTTGCGCACCCCATAGGGCAGGCCGGCGATCAGCTTGTCCCGGTAGGGAGCCAGGTCGAGGAAATCAATCACCTCTTCCACCAGCAGCCGATGCTCCCGTTCACTGCGCCGCACCTTGGGCAGGAACAACAGCTCCTCGAACCAGCGGGTATTGCGCCGGCAATGACGGCCGATCAACAGGTTCTGCAGTACCGAAGAGTGATCGAACAATTCAATATTCTGGAAAGTGCGGGCGATACCCAGCCCGGCCACCTTATGCGCCGGCAGGGAAGTAATGTCCTGCCCGTCAAAGATGATCTGCCCGCCGCTCGGTTCATAGAGACGGCTGATCAGATTGAAGATGGTGGACTTCCCTGCCCCGTTGGGGCCAACCAGGGTGAACACTTCGCCGGGCTCCACGGTGAAACTGACACCGTCCACCGCTTTCACCCCGCCGAAGGAAATGGAGAGATCCTTTACCTGCAACAGACTCATCGTTGGCGCTCCGTTTTCAGGTAGGTACGGGTACGGCGGAACATGCCCTTGCGGTACAGCGGGAACAGCTGCAACCAGGTACGCACCTTGAACCAGACGCCGTAGAGGCCACGCGGTTCGTAAATCACCATAAGCAGAATCAGCAGGGCGAACAGGGCCGTATCCAGGCCAGGGTAGGCCGCAATCTGGATGCCGGCGGTGTTATCCAGGTAATCACTGGCGATGGCGATCAATTGTGGCAGCAACACCACCACAATGGCGCCGAAGAAGGCTCCGTGCACCGAGCCCAGTCCGCCGATCACAATCTGCAACAGCAAGGTGATGGAGATCAGTACCAGGAAGCTTTCATAGTTCACCGCCTGGGCCAGGTGGGCATAGAGCGCCCCGGCCAGGCCGGTGATAGCGCAGGACAGGCTGAAAGACAGGGTCTTGGCGCGGGCCACATTGACCCCCAGGGCCCGGGCGGACACTTCACTGTCACGCACGGCCAGGAAAGAGCGGCCCGAGGCACTGCGCAGCAGGTTCAGATACCCCAGGGTGACCAGCACCAGTACCGCCAGGCAGAGATAGTAGAAGGCTTCCGGGGTGGCATAGCGGTCGATCTCCATGCCGAACAGGGCAATCGGCGGCGCGAACACCCCGGCCACCCCACCGGTAATCGGCTCGGCCATAATCGCCACGTCCTCGATAATGATGCTCAGTGCGAGAGTGGCGATGGCCAGATAGATGCCGCTCATACGCAGGATCGGCCGGGAGATGATGGCGCCGATCACTCCGGAGGTGACTGCACTGGCCAGCAAGGCAGGCAGAAAGTGCCAGCCACGCAGCATCAACGCCAGATTGGTAAAGGCCCCAATGGCCATGAAGGCCGCATGCCCCAGGCTGACCTGCCCGGTATGACCACTGATCAGCATCAGGCCCAGCCCCGCCAGGGACCACACCAGCACGGCAGTGAGCTCACCCAGATAGTAGGTGCCCAGCAGCCAGGGCGCGGCCAACAATAGCGCCATCAGGATGGAGTACTGGGCCAGGTGCCAGCGCCCTTCAAACAAATTGATATCGTCGTCGTAACGGCTTTTGAATCGGTTGCTCATGGCCTACACCTTCTTCTGGCTGATCTGTGCGAACAGGCCGCCGGGGCGCAGGATCAGCACCAGCAACATCAACACATAGGGGGCAATCTGGCCGACGCCGGACGGCAGATAGCGACCGGCGAAGGGTTCCACGATGCCCACCAGCAGGCCGCCCAGCAGCGCCCCGGGCAAAGAGCCCAGGCCACCGATCACCGCCGCCGCAAACGCCTTGATACCGAACAGCAGTCCCACGGAAGGTTCCACCGCCCCCTTGGCGGCAAACATGACCCCGGCAATGGCCGCCACCACCCCGGACAGGGCCCAGACAATGGCATTGATGCGTTTCACCGGAATGCCCATGTAGTAAGCCGCCATCTGGTTCTGGCTGCTGGCCTGCATGGCCACGCCAAGACGGGTACGGGCAAAGAAGAAGTAGAGAATGGAGGTAAGCGCCACCGTAGTAATAATGATCACCGCATCCACCACCGGGATCATCAGTTCCCCCAGTGTCCAGACCCGGCCAATAAAGGGCGTTTCCAGGGAGGTGGGATCATGCCCCCAGATCACCCCGGCCACGAAGCGGATCAGAAATCCGAGGGCGATGGTCAGAATCACCATGGCAAATTGCGGTTGGCCAAAGATGGCTCGCAGCACGAAACGATCAAGGAGGTAGCCGAACAGGCCGAGGATCAGGGCGGCCAGGGTGATGCCCACCAGAAAAGGCAGGTCCGCGTAGCTGG
>Ga0208058_1000277_pt1 | contig 11585 bp, 10 predicted proteins | sample DeeseametaMP1092_FD_184196 | JGI IMG/M metagenome (GOLD analysis project Ga0208058, IMG submission 184196) | Marine microbial communities from the Deep Atlantic Ocean - MP1092 (SPAdes) | ecosystem: Environmental > Aquatic > Marine > Oceanic | place: South Indian Ocean | collected 2011-03-02 | reverse complement strand
TCATTGCACAAGCTTAAGTTGATTAAACTGTACTTCCACCCAGCATAATTTCCCTCTGTAATAAATCTCGCCCTGAAAAAATCAGCTTGCTTTCAGCAGGACTGTTTCCTCTTTTCCATTAGTATTTTGTAAATGGTACCAGTGACTGATATTTTGATCAAAATCATCATGAACAGTACAGTGAATTGCGCCAAGCTGGTCAACCTGAACTATGGTGATAAGATGCAGTCGTACCATTTCCAAAATTGCCATGAACGTAATTATAAACCACGACAGAGGTTTGTTATCTTCAAACAGTTCTTCAGTAAGACAATGCTTCCGTTTCCCGAAAAGAGAAATCAGTTCGTCAATGCGATCCTCGATCCGTACATTTTCTGTTTCAATTAAATGTCTGGTTATTTTAGGAAGACGCTTCATTACCCGCCCGAAAGCTTCCATCAGAGCAGAAACTGAGATGTCTTCGTATTCCGGTGCAGTTTCCTCGTTGTCTGCAACTAACTCCACATTTTCCGGACGCTGAAATACATCCCGTCCCAGTATATCAAGAGAACTTAGTTCAAACGCTGCATCCTTGTAATGCTGATATTCCAATAAGCGGAGCCGCAGAATTTCTTCCGGATCCTCTTCTTCCACTTCTTCAATATCTTCCGGAGACTTGGGGAGCAAATTTCTGGACTTGATTAAAATCAACAAAGTGGCAATTTCTAAGAATTCACCGGCAAGATCGAGATTGATTGTCTGCATCATCTCCACATATTCCAAATATGAGGAAGTCAATTCAGAGAGCCGTACTTCTTCAATTGAGACTTCTTTTTTTCGTATAAGATGCAGCAACAAATCCAACGGCCCCTCAAATAAAGGAATTTTGATTTCGAGAGGGTTTTCCGGATTTGGGAAAATTGCTGGGATCTCTACGCTTTTCTTAATTTGTTCCATTGTTTCCATACCATCCATGTCTGGAGAAAATGCAGATTTTATTCCGTAACTTTATCTAAATTGTCAGAAAGTTCAGGTATCCCCATATCTTCCAGAACATGGTCAGATACCTTGTTGAGTTCTTTTGCTTTTTTAAACCGGGCACTGGCGCGCTGATTAACTTTTTCCAAATCTTTTTTCGTCCGGATAATGGTTGGACGAATAAAAATTAGCAGGTTGATTTTCTCAAATTGATCCAATTTGCTGCGAAAAAGCCAACCAATCAAGGGCAGGTCTCCAAATCCAGGAATCTTATTTTGATTTCGTGCAACCTTTTCTTTGATCAGACCACCCAGAACAATAATCTCACCATCCTCTGCAATCACAGAGGTTTTAATTGTCCTTTTAAATATCGTAATTGCTTCCGCACCAGGATTTACAACATCACTGGACTCTTGTGAAATATCGAGTCGTATACTGTTTTCTCCACTGATTTGCGGTCTAATTTCAAGTTTGATACCAACTTCCTTATATTGGTATTCTGTTGTGGTAATGTTACTCGCGCTTGTTACCGTTTTTGGTGAAACAGGCACAACGGAAACTACGTTAATGTTAGGTATTTCACCCTCTTGAGGATTATTGATAATCATTAATTGCGGATTTGCAAGGACATTCACATCATTGTTGTTTTGAACCGCTTTGACGAATGCACCAAAACTAAAAAATTCCTTTCCTCCAATGCTGATTGTGTTACCGTTCAAGACTCCGATTGTGGAACTATCTGCAGTAATTGCGGCGGTCCCTCCTGTTGATGCATCGCCGGTGAATGCACCTGCCCCGGGGAAACCACCTGTTATCACCCGTCCCCCGCTGGTTACACCGGTTGCTTTCCAGTTGATACCTAAATCCAAACTTTTTGAAAGTGAAACCTCCATTACAAGTGCCTCCACATAGACTTGCATTCTAGGAACATCAAGTTCAATAATAATCTGGTCTAAAGTTGTGAAGGCATCAGAAGGAGCAAAAATCAAAAGAGAATTTGTTGCCTCATCGGCACTGATCGAAATGTCAGTTTGCCCCCCTGAACCAACAGTTTTGGACTGATTTTGAGATTCAGGTTTTGGTTTTTCATCTTTTCTGGCAACCTCAGTAATTCTTCCAGTAACTTCTTTGAGCAGGACAGCTATATCTTTTGCCACAGCATGCTTGAGATGATAAAGCTTAAAATTACTTTTTATTTTTCCGCTTTCCTGGAAAACGTCCAACTTTTTGATCAGAGATAATATTTGTTCGATTTCAATCCGTCCTGCAATAATGATCAACGAGTTCAGACGTTCTTCCTCAATTATTTTAACAGGACTGGCTTTTGCGGTTTTACCCTCTCCTTTTCCGGCTACTACACCGTCCGAAAATATCTTTGATAGTAGGACGGCCATCCTCTTTGCAGAAGTATTTTCCAGTGCAACCAATTTTAGCTGAGTTTCTCCGGATGTTCCTTGTACTGTGTCAAGTTTTGCAATTAGCTGCAACACCCGATCTGTTGCCAGGCGATCTGCGATGATGATTAGTGCATTCAGTCGAGGTTCTGCGATTATTTTGACGGCACTGCCTGTTGCAGTTTTCCCTTCACCTTTACCTGCAACTATTGTATCTGCAAAAATTTTTGAAAGCAGCGGTGCTAATGTTGTGGCGTAAGCATATTGCAATGTCTGTAGTTTTATCTGACGGTTTCCTCTAGGAATATCAAGTTGATCTACCAGGTCAATAATTTGCTGGGTTGTCACTGGATTTGCAATAATTATGAGAGCATTGAAAGGTGCAAAAGGCAGAATTTTAATCGATGACGTTTTTGGAAAAACCGTCGTTATGAGTGGGATCAGTTTTGCTGCATCAGAATACTGTAGTTCATGAATAGTCGTTGTCGCACCTTCTACCGGCACATCAACCTGTTCAATTAATTCAATTATTTCAGCTGTTGTTTCTCTATTTGCAACAATAAAAAGTGAATTCAAGCGGGCCTCAATCAAGAGTTTGAATTTAGGAGGTTTGCCGTTGAGGACAATGTTGGAAAACAGTTCAGAAACAGTTTTGTGTATTTCAGTAACATCATTGTGAACTATTTGCAGCAATGTGACGATTTGCTCGACTCCTTCTGGCGCAGATATATCAAGCATATCAATTAGTTCTACAATTCTACTCACATTCGATTCAACATCAATTACAATCAACATGTTCATCGGTTCGTAAACAAGCAGTGCTCCTGTCTTTGAAAAAATTGGCTGTAATGTTGACTGAATCCCTTTCAGGTCTGCGTGACGAATTGGAATAAGACGCATGACATAGTTCCCCCCCTTGGCGTTCACCTTTCCACCATCTTTTGAAATCGGTAAGCGTGAGAAACGTGCATCTGCAGCGGTCAGTATTTCCACAACCTTACTGCCCTTTTTACGTACCATAGCCAGTCCCTGACTGGCCAATATTTTTTCAAAGAAGTAAAAGGCGTCCTCTGCAGATACTTTGAAATTACGAGGAGCAGTGATGGACATTTGCCCTCGCATATTTTTTTCTTCATACACGAAAACGGTGCCGGTATGTTCTGAAATTATTTTGATGAATTCTTTGAGGATCAGTGTTTGAGGCAGATTTATTGTAACCTTTGAGCTTTTTTTCTTTTTTGCTGCTTCAATTTCTACGGGGAATGAGGCCTGAAACAGAAAGAGGCTTAAAAATATTATTCCAGACAACCGATGAAATTTACGGTATTGCTCAGATAGGATGGAAAGAAAGAAAATCATGCAAGACTAGAGAAATTAAACAGTATTTCAGGAATTACTCATTGATTTCAGTATCCAATTTGCCCGCTCCAAATCAGCAGGAGTTGTTATTTTTATATTTTGTGGTTCTCCTTCTACTGTTGAAACTTGATCACCGGTGTTTTCCACCAGTGATGCATCGTCAGTAACTAACCACTTATTTTCTATTGCCTGCTTTGAAGCATCCAGAATCAACTTAGTACGAAATCCTTGCGGTGTCTGAGTGGCAAATAATGCGCGCCTATCCAGAACCTCCGTTTTTTCCTCAGTAATTCGGCGGATAGTGTCCTCTAAGGGCAAAACCGGAATTGCGGCATTATGTTCATGTGCCGCATCTATAATTCGATCAATTAGTTTTTCGCTGCAAAACGGCCGAGCTCCGTCATGTACCAAGACCAGTTCCGGAACTTGTTCATCATGCATAATTTTCAACAAAGCATTGTGAACAGAGTCTTGGCGACGACTGCCTCCTTCAACAAGAACAATTTCTTCTGGAATCATGTTTTCAAATATTTGACGATCCTGTGAGGAAACGGTCAAATATATCTTCCGGATTCTGGGATGCTTTATAAATGTTTCAAGGCCGATCTCAAGTATTGTACGTGTTCCTAGAGGAAGAAGCAATTTATTGTGCTTCGCTCCCATGCGTGTTCCTTGTCCTGCGGCAACAATTACAGCAACCGTATCCTGCTCAGCCATTTTGTGCTTAAGAATTTAAAGATTGAGAACATCACTACATTGACAGTATATTTTTCAAATATCTCAACTGCCTAGACTAAGAAAGTTTGGTACTAAAAGTCCAGATAAAACAGTGAAATTCTTTGACAAATCAAAATGAAGTGTATATCAGACTTGTAAAAAAGATCACACAAACTAAACTAAGTGCTAACAATTGGACAGAGTGTTTTAATAATGCAAAATAACCATAAACAATAACCAACAAACTAAAAATGTCAGAAAAAACAGCGTTTATAGGACTCGGTGTGATGGGCTATCCCATGGCCGGGTTTCTAGCCAAGGCCGGAAACGAAGTCACCGTTTACAACCGCACCACTGTTAAAGCAGAAAAGTGGGTCGAGGAATATGGTGGGAAACTAGCACTTACTCCAGCGGAAGCATCAAAGGATGCAGCTTTCGTTTTTGCATGTGTGGGCAACGATGATGACCTGCGTTCCGTAACAATTGGGACTGACGGTGCATTTACAGGTATGAGTTCCGGAACCGTTTTTGTGGATCACACTACTGCTTCCGCTAAAATAGCACGTGATTTGGCTGATGCAGCCAAGCTGAAGGAATGTACATTTCTTGATGCTCCTGTTTCCGGAGGACAGGCCGGGGCAGAAAATGGTGTTTTGACCGTAATGGTGGGTGGCGATCAAGACAGTTTTGATCAAGCAGAACCGCTGATTCAGAATTATGCAAAAAAGGTCAAACTATTGGGTCCTGTGGGCTACGGACAATTGACTAAAATGGTGAATCAAATTTGCATCGCAGGACTTGTGCAGGGCTTGGCAGAGGGCATACATTTCGCTAAAGCAGTCGGCCTGGATGTTGATACAGTGATTGAAACTATTTCAAAAGGTGCAGCCCAGTCCTGGCAAATGGAAAACCGTTACAAAACCATGAACGAAGGAAAATTCGATTACGGTTTTGCCGTGGATTGGATGCGCAAAGATTTGGGAATTGCTTTAGAGGAAGCCCGTGCGAACGAAGCACATTTACCGGTGACAGCCTTGGTTGATCAGTTTTATTCCGAAGTGCAGGCACTCGGTGGGAGCCGCTGGGATACTTCAAGTTTGATTGCCCGCCTTGAAGCGATGCAGCAGATGAACAATAAATAATTTGAGTAGAAAAATTGCATAAATTTGAAGGAAAAATTCTCATTGAAGGAAAATGGCAAACTCCGGATTCAGGCGAAACATTGCCTGTAATAGATCCGAGTGACGGCTGCGAGTTTGGACGAATTGCAAGGGGTTCAGCAGTGGACATTGACCTTGCAGTTAAATCGGCGCAAAACGCAATGCAAGGTGAGTGGGGGAAAACGATTCCGGTGGAACGGGGGCGTTTGCTGCAAAAGCTGAGTAGCTTGATTTTGGAGAATGAAGACGAACTGACTGAAATGGAAGCACGTGATGTAGGGAAACCGCTTCGTCAGGCACGTGTGGATGTCAAAGCCTGTGCACGTTATTTCGAATTTTACGGCGGGGCGGCAGACAAGGTTCACGGTGAAACAATCCCCTATCTTGAAGGCTACACAGTACTAACGCGCCGTGAGCCGCACGGAGTTACCGGACATATCATTCCTTGGAATTATCCGCTGCAAATTCTTGGACGGACCATCGGTGGTGCTTTGACAATGGGTAATGCCTGCGTGCTCAAGCCTGGTGAAGAAGCATCTCAAACAGCTCTGATGGTTGGAGAATTGGCGATTCAAGCAGGATTCCCTCCGGGAGTTTTCAACATTGTTCCCGGACTTGGAGAGGAAGCTGGAAACGCATTGCTTCATCATTCCGCAATAAATCATTTTTCATTCACCGGATCTCCGGAAGTAGGAACTTTGGTGCAGCAAGCCGCTGCCAAAAACGCAGTACCGGTAACTTTGGAACTCGGAGGAAAATCACCTCAAGTAGTTTTTGCCGATGCGGATTTGGACAAAGCTTTGCCTTTTCTGGTCAACGCCAGCATTCAAAATTGCGGACAAACCTGCTCTGCAGCAAGTCGGGTTTTGGTGGAACATTCGATTTACGAGGATGTGACAGCACGGCTTGCAGAAAAATTTTGTGCCCTTCAAGCCGGACCGGCATTCAGTGACTTAGCTTGCGGCCCGCTCATCAGTCCGGAACAAAAATTTCGCCTTGAAAAATATCTGGAAGAAGCAAAAGCGGATGGATTAAACTTTGCTGCAGAGGGAGTAATTGTTGCTGATGCTCCTTCCGGTGGGAATTATGTAAAACCGCTGCTGATCCGGGATGTTCCTCCAGATCATGCAGTTGCACAGGAAGAATTATTTGGGCCGGTTTTAGCTGTGATGCCTTTTCAAGATGAAGAGCAAGCGGTTGAATTGGCAAACGGTACGCCTTTTGGTTTGGTTTCCGGAGTCTGGACTCAAGACGGAGCACGGCAGTTTCGGATGGCCAAAAAACTCAAATCCGGACAAGTCTTTATCAACAACTATGGTGCCGGTGGTGGCGTCGAATTGCCTTTCGGTGGAGTCAAACTAAGTGGACACGGCCGCGAAAAAGGCTTTGAAGCACTTTACGGGTTTTCTGTAACCAAAACAATTGCCATTCATCACGGAGAATAAATATGCGTCTAAATAATAAAATTGCACTTGTAACCGGAGCCGGTTCCGGATTTGGACGAGGTATTGCTGCTCGTTTTGCTGAAGAAGGAGCAAAGCTCGTTGTAGCAGATATTAACGAGGAAGCGGCGAAAATGGTTGCCGGTGAAATTGGAGACAGTGCGATTGCAGTTGTTGCGGATGTTAGTAAAAATTCGGATGTAGAAGCAATGATTCAACAAACTGTTGCACAATGGGGACGGCTTGATATCCTGGTCAACAACGCCGGAACCACTCATCGGAACAAACCAATGACGGAAGTCACAGAGGAAGAGTTTGATCGGATCTTTGCGGTAAATGTGAAATCTGTATTTTTAACTGCCAGGCACGGAGTACCGCTGATGAAAGAGCAGGGACACGGTATGATTTTGAATGTTGCCTCAACGGCAGGCCTGCGTCCACGCCCGGGACTGGCCTGGTACAACACTTCCAAAGGCGCAATGATTACTGCAACCAAAGCCATGGCGATTGAACTGGCATCATTTAAAATTCGTGTCAACGCCATAAATCCTGTGGCAGGGGAAACAGGAATGCTGCATCTTTTTATGGGAGAAGACACGCCTGAAAAACGAGCACAATTTGTTTCCAGTATACCGTGGGGACGTTTGAGTCAACCGCAGGACATGGCAAACGCCGCACTTTTTTTGTGTTCCGATGAAGCAGACATGGTGACAGGTACTTGTATGGAAGTTGACGGCGGACGTTGTATTTGAAACACTGCCGCAGGATAATTACATTTTTCAACGTCAATGAACCCTGTAAAATAGCTATAAATTTTACCTTTACCAAATAAATACAAATGCTTAGTCACAAAAAAATGACAGTAGCCTGTCTTGATTTTGAAGGAGTCATAATTCCTGAAATCTGGCAAGGCCTGGCGAGACTATGTAATATTGATGACTTGAAACTGACGACCCGTGATATTGCCGATTATGATGAATTGATGCGCTACCGCTTAAAAATTTGTGACCAGTATAATCTTACACTTCGGGACATCCATAAAGTAGTGGAACAAATGGAACCGTTGGATGGTGCATTTGCATTTTTAACATGGTTGAGGCAACGTTATGAAGTTATAATTCTATCTGACACTTTTCGTGAATTTGTAGAACCTTTGATGCACAAACTTCAGTACCCGACCTTGTTTTGTCATTCATTGAAATTGGATAAAGATTTGCGAATCGTAGACTATTGCCTGCGTCAAAAAGATCAAAAACGCCATGCTGTGAAGGCGTTGAAAGCAATCAATTTTCATACAGTTGCAGTTGGTGATTCTTACAACGACATCAGTATGCTAAACGAGGCGGATCATGGAATTTTCTTCCGGCCAACTAAAAAAATCATAACAGAATATCCGGAATTTCCTGTGACCAATGAATATGCTGAGCTAAAAATTGCACTGGAACGTTTGACAAAAGATGAATAGGAAAAAGGGTGCAAAACTCAAGGAGCGAACTGAATTGCTTTATGGAATCCAGCCTGTGTTGGGAGCTTTGCAGCACAGTAAACGTCTGCTGAATCAACTTTATCTAAAAAAGGATGCAGATTCTTCCGAGCGTCTGAGAGAAATCCGGATCCTTGCAGAAAAAATAAAGCTCCCTGTGAGCGAAGTTCCAGTTTCTCAATTGACGGTAATGTGTCCGGATGCCGTTCATCAGGGCGTGGTCTTACGTTGCGGCTTTTTGCCGTTTACCAGCATGCCTGATTTTCCACAATCGGCTGTTGGAACACAACCATTACTTGTTGTTCTTGATCAAATAGAAGACCCCCATAATCTGGGTGCAATTATTCGAACTTGTGGATTTTTTGAGGTCAATGCCGTCGTAGTTACACAAGATCACTCTTCCGGATTAACACCAGTTGCGTCCAAAGCTTCTGCAGGAGTTTTAGAGTGGTTACCGGTTATCTCTGTAACAAACTTGGCCAGGTTTCTAAATGAACAAAAAACAAAAGGTTTTTGGGTAGCCGGACTTGAAGGAGAAGCTCCTGACTGCTTTACCGATTTTTCACGAGACCGGCCACTTATACTTGTGCTGGGTAACGAAGGACGTGGAATTCGTCGTCTCGTCCGGAAGCATTGTGACTGGCTGGTAAGCATTCCGGGGAACCATGAGGTTTCCTCATTAAATGTGAGCAATGCTGCTGCGGTTGCACTATATCATTTACATACCCTGCCTCAAACCCCCTGACTAATATCCCTATTCTAATTATCTTTGATGATTTTGCAGGGAAATTGCACCACAAGAAACTCATTTGTCTATCGTTCGCAGACAATTTGCAGACTGGATGCAAATCCTTCCTTAAATTGTATGTATTTGAACACAGGAATAATTCTCTCAATTGATTTAAAAGCTTAAACCAAAAACTAAATATGCCGCGTTTTCGCCTGGAAACGGCCTTACACGTCCGGGAGCGTCTTGAAAAGCTCTATCAAAAAGCACTTGCTGAACAGGTACAGGTTGAACAGCAGTACCGTGACAGAAAACAGCTTATGGAGGAAACTTTAAACCACCATCATAAAGATTTAGATGAAGCAAAAACACAAGGTGTGACTATAAATCAACTGTTGATGGGAGACCGGTTTCAGGAAAGAATTGAAAGACAACTGGAACTCACGCAAGATCAACTAAACGAACAACTGGATATTGTGGAACTGAAACGACATGAATTGACCGTAGCCACTCAAAAAAAACGGGTTCTGGAGATTCTCAAAGAAAAAGAAATCAAAAAGTTTAGAGATGAAACGGAACGTTTGGAACGTTTGGAGGCGGATGAAATTGCCCAGAATTATCGACGATATTCTTATAATTAATATATTTTTTGCCTAATATTTACAGATATTCATACTTAAAATCTTTTACAACATCATGAATGTAATGAATAAATTATTAAATTTTACTAACAATTTCAAATTCTTATGTTTATTATTTATGTTTGTCATGATGGCAAGGCCCGCTTATAGCATACCAACCACCATTGACGAAATTAAACAAGTCTTTGGAGCACTGTGTGCAGACTACGGGCTTGAATTTTGTGCATCTGAACCTGATGCAGGAAAAAAGACAAAGAAACCTCACAAGTTTACTGAGAGTGAGAAAGAAATTCTGACCCGACTTGCGGAACAGCAGAGCAGATTACGTTTGAGAGCTCTGGAGTTGGACCGGAGAGAGGGGCAGCTCAAAACACTGCAGGAAGATATTCAACGTCAAGTTAGCCAGTTGGAGAAACTTCAGCAGGAAATTGAAAATGATATCAAAAAAAAGAAAAACCAAGACAATGCGCATCTACAAAAAGCTGTTGCTTTGTACTCAAAAATGGATGCGGCAATTGCTGCTCAATCACTTGCAAAACTTGATCGCATGATTGCTGTGAGCATCCTGAAACAGATGAAAGAAAAACAAGCTTCATTAGTACTTTCCAGTATGGGCGCAGAGGAATCTGCAAGTATTATTGAAGAAATAACAAGAAAAAAATGAGTTAGTGATTATGGAAGCAATTGGACAAAAGGCAGTTCTTAGCAGTACGGATGAGGTAATTATTTCTGATGAACTGGGTGTGGATTCCGGAGAAATGGGCGAAGAAAGGATGTTCGATGTTACTTTGGACGAGATCCTTGCAGAACATCCTCTTGACGAAAGCCTGCTTGAGGGACTCCTGGAAGAGGATAGTCTGACTGCCTCACTTGCCTCAAGCATTTTGACTCAAAATCAAGCTAATCCAGAATTTGTTGAGGATATTTTTGGTACAGCAGAGTTGTCAACCATTCCAGCGGAAGTTTTGGATGACAATCTTTGGACTGAAGAAACTCATACTGCTCGATCAAAAGTTTTGAATAAATCGGAACCTTTTCCACAAGAATTGATTGAGGTCCTTGACCCAAGGGTTGTCTCAGATGAAAACACTTTTCAAAATTTGCCGAGTCAGGGTGTGGCAGAAACTGGGCTCCAATCGATTTTGCAGGAATCTGATTTGGAGAATCCGGAGTCATTGCTGCAAACAGTATTTCATCAGGCAAAGCCTCCGGAAGAAGGTGCTGAATTTTCGGAGGATGATTTACAGTCTGTCATGCAGAAAAATAGAAATCTGCCAGTTCAGTCGGAAGAAGATACTGAATATTCAGTGTTGCAAAAAATATTACATCAGGTAAAGCCTCCGGAAGAAGGTGCTGAATTTTTGGAGGATGATTTACAGACTGTCCTTCAAACAAATACCGGACAACAAATTCCGATAAAAGAAAATAATTCGGTTGTACAAGGCCCCGAACCTGTTCAGGAAAATCTGGAAGGACTTCTTCAAAAGGAATTACAAACTGTTTTTCATCAAGGATTAAAGGGGAATGAAAAAGATGCTACAAAACCAGTAGCAGAAAACCTGGTAAAGATTATGCCTGCAGAAATACCACCGGCTGCAGAAAAGATTAGCCCGGAGCAAAGCCTGCAAGCAGAAAACCTGGTAAAGATTATGCCTGCAGAAATACCACCGGCTGCAGAAAAGATTAGCCCGGAGCAAAGCCTGCA
>Ga0208058_1000276_pt1 | contig 11600 bp, 12 predicted proteins | sample DeeseametaMP1092_FD_184196 | JGI IMG/M metagenome (GOLD analysis project Ga0208058, IMG submission 184196) | Marine microbial communities from the Deep Atlantic Ocean - MP1092 (SPAdes) | ecosystem: Environmental > Aquatic > Marine > Oceanic | place: South Indian Ocean | collected 2011-03-02 | reverse complement strand
TTTGCTAGCCAGTTCGTAATGGGCGGTGGAAACCTGTATGACCTTCAGAAAGTTCTAGGCCACACGAAAGCCGAAATGACTATGATCTATGCCCACCTTTCACCTGAGCATTTATCAACGGTCACTGGTTTCATAAATTTCATGAGTCCAGATCATAAAGAAGTAGCCCACAAACAGCCCACAGAGACTTTGGCTGGTTAAAAAAGTGACTTCATTCACTGATCAAATAATCATTTAACTAACTGAAAATAATAAGAATTTTTGACTTCAAAGAGTTCGGCGGAAAATTATTTTTCAAGATACGAGTTCGAGTCTCGTCCTGGGCACCAAATTTTCTAGTAGACCTTTTTCCCGTTTAAAATTATTTTTCAACTTGTTAAAATCATTACATTTTGAATGGTCTTTGTATAGCTTCAGGCCGCTAAAAACTGGATTTTTGGTCAGTGATTTGTTTTTTTTGTAGCTTTTGAACTTTTAATGTTATTTTTTTTAGTTATTTTAGACACTTAGAGCGGTAAAACCCTTAAAAGCCTTGTAAGCAATTATCATCTATTTTCTTCCGCTCTCATCCGTTTTTACGGAAAGTAGCCCACAATTAGCCCACAAAAATCCCACAAGAAAACAGGTAATAATGGGTAACAAAGATGAATGATCAGGAAGTAAATTTTGAAGGCCTAAACTTGATTATGAAAACAACGATTTCAAATTCCCCATCTTCCATCTTGATAGACAAATCTTTCTTCCAAAATGGCAATAAGCCACTCATCCAGACTAGACTGAAACCCAGCAACTCCTCGCACAAAGGGTGTTGCTTCAATCGCAAGATAGCTAACAGGAAGTTCTTTAAGACAGCCAAAAAAAGCAGTCTTGGGCATCACATTGTTAAATTCATGCCTCAATTTGTAATTTGCAGTCGCCCTATTTAAGGTTAGAAATCTCTCAAGATACAAAAGCCAAAAACATTCAATTCCAGCATCCCTATAGACCTTTTGCCGCTTTAAATACTTCTCCAGTGTTTGAGATGAATGTTGAATTTCTATAACAATCTTCCGGCCATTAAACTCAAAGAAAGTATCTGCGATCCATTTTGAACCATCAGAATTCTTTCCTGACCGCTCTTCCTGGCAAGATATCCCTCGTTGTTCGAGGCTTGTTTTAATCAACATTTTTCCTGTCTTATGCCAAATAGTTTCAGGCGCTGTTGAACATTCTCCCGAATTATGAGCGAAGAATTTTTCTCCATAAATACTTGTTTTAGGAATGGCACTTGCACCGCAACAAGACATCAGATAATCTCCGATTCTGTAATCTTGCTTTAACTGCTTCCAATCCTCTCTTTCTGACCCCCTATATACTCTGGACAGTTTTTTAACAGTCTTACGAGTATGATATACTCAGTACTTAGGGGGTACCAATGCAATATAGTCCAGAATTTAAAGAAAAAGTTATTAATGAAGTTCAAGAAGTTAAATCATTAACTAGCGTAGCTAGAAAACATTCAATACCAACCTCAACAATAGCTACATGGATAAAAAAATCAAATAAAAATGTAGAATATAAATTAGAGTCTAGTAAAAAGAATCTTAAATCTGAAAATAAAAACTTAAAAAAAAAGCTTGCTGATGCTGAGCTAGAATTGATGATTCTAAAAGATCTTCTAAAAAAAAGCTACAATCCTTAAAAGATAAGATTCAACTAGCTAAACATTATATTGATCTTGGATATTGTAAATCTCAGGTCTTAAAGATTTGTAATATTGCAAGATCAACTTTTTATAATTACTTTAAACCTAAAGAAAAATCCAACAATAAATCAAAGGGCAGGCCAATCCCAGGCTTTACAAAGAACCTCGACGGTAGTCTCGTTTTAGACACTGCAGTTGTTAGTATCTTAAAATCTTATCGTGAGAATTTGAATTATCAAAATGCAGGAGGAGTTAAAGTTCTCATGCACCTAATGAGACGAGATTATAACTTTTTTATTAATCATAAAAAGATATATCGCTTGTGCAAGGAAAATAAACTTCTCCTTCCTAAGAATACTAAAAAGTTAAAATATAATAGAAAAGTTTCTCAAAATAGAAAAATCATCAAGCCCAATCAAATGTGGCAATTTGATATAAAAACAGGATATGTTCATGGTGAAAATAAACACTTCTATTTTCTAGCGATTAAAGATGTATTTAATAAAAATATTGTTGGATCTCACCTTGGATACCACTGCAAGGCAAGAGACTTAAAAGTAACTGTTGAGCAAGCGATACAGAAATTAAATCCAGACTTAAGTGAGCTTGTTCTTCGTAGTGATAATGGCCCTCAGATGACTTCAAATCAATTTTATAAGTATATTAATAACATTGGTCTTGAGCATGAGTTTATACCAGTGAGAACTCCAAATAAGAATGCATTTATTGAGAGTTTCTTTTCAATATATGAAACTCAGTTCTTACAAGTGAGATATTTTGAAACGTTAAAAGATGCTTATGAACAAACTGAGGAATTTATAAAGTTTTATAATACTGAAAGATTACACGGATCATTAAAGCACAAAACACCTGCTGAATTTAATGACTTATTTAACAAAGGAGAGATAAAAAATATGGTCGTAAATTGTTAGGAATTTTGTCCATATTTAGGGGGTTGACAGGGTTATTCTAATTTTTCTATGTTAAAAGATGAGTATTTATTTTTTACGGAGAGGACACAAATGAAACAAAGCTACTTAAATTTTCAAGTCGACCATATGACTCTTTTACTCCAGCCAAGACTCTACTCAGTCGCTTATACGATTTTTCGTACTGTCTTTGGTGTTCAGGCAGCCGACATTCTCTATGATAAACGTAAGGAGTGGGAGGCAGGTCAAGGTGAGAAGTCAATGACGTACGCTTTGATGTTAGGAAAAGCCGATGAAACTCCACGAGAGTTGATGAACACTATTGTTGCTGTTGTTCAACCTTCGGAGCCAAAATCTCGACCATCACATGTGCGCGATATGCTTGATAGTCATAACGCCGCGGCACACTGGCAACATATTGCTCTTCGTACTCCAGATCTTTTATCATTTCATGAACATGCTTTGTCTTTAGGTGTAAATTTTGTAACACCAATTTTAAATGATGCTGCGGAGGATTTGATCCAAGTTTTCTCTGGAGAATGGTTTTTCCCAGGTATGAAATCAAGTGGAATGTTCTTTGAGTTTCTTGAGAGACATCCAGGAGAAGGTACTCAGAAAAAACTCGAAGAAAAAAATCGTCAGTCTTGGTTTCGCGATCAAACGTTTGATGGTTTATATAATGAAAAAGAGCGAGAGTATCAATCAGGGAAAGTAACCCCCTTCATTGACTTTGAACTTTTTGAGGAACTAGAGAAAAGAATTGGAGGAAAGTCTACATTCGAGCTAAGTGCGGATGATCTCAAAGATTGCGAAAATATCATGAGAAATTACGCTAGTAAAAAAAGATAATAGATTTCAAGAACTAGGGCTTTAATTTTAGGGCCCTAGTTCACTCTTGTTCATCCATCTTAAATAAACTAATAAGGCCACCCAGACACTTATGACAGAAAATAGGACCAAGTATTTAAAGTCCTTTGTCGAGGAAAGAACTGTCCCAAGAGAAAATAGAATCAGAGTTGAAATCCCATTCAGTGCATTCGCAAACCCATTTACTTCGCCCCTCACTAGTTGGGGAACTTCTTCCTGTCTTATTTGAACTTCTCCCAATCCAAATCCGTAAAGACCAATTCTTGAAAACAAGATTAAAAGGAGAAAGCTATATTGTCCAATTTCAATCTCAAGATGAAGCATCAAATATGCTCCAAGCACCATGAGCGCCTGAAAGGTTAAAAATAAGGCAGATGCTTTGCGGAGATTCATGAATCTAAGAGCAAAAGGAAACACAGCTGTTGCTGCCAGCCCAAAAAATGCTCCAGAACTTCGAAATATCCCAATCGTCCATTCTGGAATCTTCCATCCATCATTTAAGAAAGCTGTTAGTAGAACACCATGTGGACTCAAGACTGAAAGCCATAATAGAGAGCTAGCGATAATAACAGGTGAGACTGATTGCTTTAAAAATGACTTCCAACCATCAAGAAGTTTTTGAAGGAAAGACTTTTTTATGTCATTTGATGAGGAAAGTAATTTGAATTTTAAATCAGCTCTTTCATTAAAAACAGAATGAAGAATAAGTAATTCGGGAATAAAGGAAATTAAATTCCAAAGTACGATGATTAAAAAACCAGTTAATGGCAACGAAAGAGTCGAGAATGCAAGAAGAATACCCGCAATGACTGGAGAGCCTACTTCGGTAATTAGATCAACTTGCCTGAACCGACTATTAAACTGAACTAAGTCATGTCCTGAAAAGAGAGAAGGGGCTACATCATTTGCAATAGAAATATCCATTAAGCTTGAACCAAGAGTACCAAGTAACCCGCTAAAGACCATAAAAGTGAATATACCAAGAAAGGTCTCGTCCTCAAATGTTGGATTCGTACCAGCAAACGAATGGAGTATGTAGATACTAATCGCGCTTAATAGAACTCCAAGAAATTGAAGGCCCAGACCTAGTCGAGCAACACTTATTCTCTCCTTAGAGTCGATTACGGAGGCAACACGAGGAATGAGGACTGCACTTAAAAATTTGATCAACAAATAATACAAAGCTGCAATTTTTAAGTGCCCAGGGAGAATTTTAAGAAGAACAATAGGAACGGCGAAATCCCACGCTTGATCTCCAGATCGCGTGAGAAATCGGCCGAGTAAAAGTTTAAAAGCTAGAGAGGATTTCAGTAAATACTACCTTTCTTCAACCACCATATGAACGGAACCTAGGTGTTTTGGGAAATACTGTTTGTAATATTCAGAACCATATCTTTGTTCGTTTATTACTACAAGTTTCACTGCATGGTTTCCTGGACCAACTTTCCAGATGTGAAGGTCAATAACCTTAGCTGCAGTTGCTTCGATTGTTTCTTTAACTTCTTTTAGAGAGAAGCTTTTTGGGTGACCATCAAGAAGTTCCCAGGCTGTGTCTTTCAGTAGAGTATAGGCCCATTTAAGAATCACGACTGCTCCAAGCACACCCATTAGAGGATCTAGCCAACTGATACCAAAATACTTACCTGCAATAAGTGCAATGAGGGCCAATACTGATGTTAGTGCATCAGCAATAACATGGAAAAGAGCACTCTTGTGGTTGTGATCTTCAACTTTTACTTTTTCATGACTGTGATCGTGAGACCCATGATCATGGTTGTGGTCGTCTCCATGCGCGTGACTATGTTTATGGCCACCGGACCCTAAAATGAAGGCAGTTAATACGTTTACTGCCAATCCAAGGACTGTAATAGCGATGGCCTGATTGAATTGAATCGTTGAAGGATTCATCAACCTTTCAACGGATTCTACGACCATCCAAACTGACATTGCCCCTAAACCAATCGCACTTGTGTAAGCACCTAAAGGAAGGAGTTTACCTGACCCAAAAGAGAGTCGTGACTTAATGGATTCTGATTTTGTGAGTTTATAAACGAAGAAGGAAATGCCGAGAGCACCAGCGTGAGAAGCCATATGGTATCCATCTGCTAAGAGTGCCATAGAGCCAGTCCAGTATCCAGCTGCAATTTCAAGAATCATCATCCCAAAGGTTAGAAAAACTGCCCAAAGAGTCCTTCTTTCGTTCCGCTCGATTTCTTCGAAATCAACGGCCAATTCGTCAGCTTGGTTACAGTGTGCAAGTGCGTTTGTTTTCATTTTAAAAAGCTCCCTAAAATTTCGATTAGTTCGTCTCCAGCATCAGATGCGTCCTGCTTGGTTGCAGCCTTAACGACATGATCCTTGATATGGCTATTTACTATATCAGTCATAAGCCCGTTCATGGCTCCACGGCATGAAGCAAGAAGTTGCATGACCTTATAACAGTCGTCCTCCGCTTCTACAGCGGTGGACAATGCTGCAAGTTGCCCCTTGATGCGGTTAATTCTTGTAATTAATTTTTTTTTGTCTGAGATTGAATGTTTCATAGTATAGGGGAGTATACTATGCTATGGTTGTAAAGTCAATACCCATGGGTGTATATTAAAAGTGGGTAACAAATTCTCTCAAGTTTCGGAGGTTATTATGATTAAGGGTTCAGATCTATTGATTAAAGCATTAGAAAATGAAGGGGTTGATAAGATATTTGGAATTCCAGGTGAAGAAAATTTAGATGTTGTTGAATCAATTCGTAATTCTAAGATCGAGCTAGTTCTAACTCGACATGAGCAGGCAGCCGCGTTTATGGCAGCCACTTACGGGAGATTAACTGGGAAGCCAGGGGTTTGTATAACGACTTTAGGGCCTGGGGCACTTAATTTATCCACTGGAGCAGCCTATTCTCTATTAGGAGCGATGCCTCTGATTATGCTTACTGGACAGAAAGGAATCTTATCATCTGCTCAGGCAAGATTTCAGATGGTAGACACAGTAGCAACTATGAAGCCGTTAACAAAACTTTCTCGTCAGATTGTTTCTGCTGCCATGATACCAACGATTGTGAGGGAAGCTTTTAGAGTGGCACAAGAAGAGAGACCAGGTCCTGTGCATTTGGAACTTCCAGAAGATATAGCAGCTGAAGAAGTTAAAAATGTTGAGCTTATTCAGCCACATTCAATTGAGTTACCTGTTGCCAGCTTGAAATCAATTGATAGTGCAGCTGAAGTCATCAAAAAAGCAAAAAGACCACTTATTATGCTTGGGGCGGCAACTTCAAGACCGAGATGTAGCCACGAACTTAAAGACTTCGTTACGAGAATGAAAATCCCATATTTTACGACACAAATGGGAAAAGGTACTGTATCTGGTGATACAAATTTATATATAGGTACTGCTGCTCTTTCAGAGAAAGACTATGTACATGAGGCAATAGAACAAGCTGACGTCATTATTGCAATCGGACATGATACAATAGAAAAGCCACCATTTAAAATGAATGACAAAGGTCCTATTGTCGTTCACATCGGTTATCAACCAGCTACTGTTGAACAAGTTTATTTTCCTCAGGTAGAAGTTGTTGGAAATGTAGGGCCTTCTTTAAAGCTCTTAGGTGATAGACTTGAAGGGATGGTTCCCAATGCAGAAGCACTTCTTCCATTAAGAGAAAAAATTCTTGATCACCTTGCTGATAGAGCGACAGAAGATCGCTTCACTCCGCAGCGAATTGTTCATGATGTAAGACAAGTTATGCCAGCCGATGGAATTGTTGCTCTTGATAATGGTATGTATAAAATTTGGTTTGCTAGAAATTATAGAACTAAAAAGGCCAACACACTTCTTTTAGATAATGCTCTTGCAACAATGGGCGCTGGACTCCCTTCGGCCATGATGGCTTCAATGCTTTACCCAAATACACGCGTTATGGCAGTTTGTGGGGATGGAGGCTTTATGATGAATAGCCAAGAGTTGGAAACTGCGGTCCGTTTGAAATTAAATCTAGTTGTTCTTATTCTGGATGACGGAGCATATGGAATGATCCGTTGGAAACAGTCCGTAGATGATTTTCCTGATTTTGGAATGACATTTAAGAACCCAGACTTTGTGAAATATGCCGAAGCTTACGGGGCAAAAGGACATAGAGTTGAAGACATTTCTTTATTAAAGACAACAATGGAAAAAGCATTTTTAGAAGGTGGAGTTCAGTTAGTCATAGTTCCAATTGATTATTCAGAAAATAAAAAAGTTCTGGTTGATGAATTGCAGAAAAGGTTCTTAGGAAATTAAGGAAGCGATATATGAAAATGTTGAAGGTGTATCAAGCATATGACAGAACCCAAATTGCTGAGATTCCAATGGATGACAGAGAGTCACTTGAGAAGAAGCTCCAGCATGCTGAAGAAGTATTCAAAGATAGAAGGTCATGGATTCCTCTTCCTGAGAGAAAGCGAATCCTTTTGAAAGTAGCAGATCAGGTGGAATCTCGAAGAGAGGATTTGGCAGTTTTGATAGCTAAAGAAGGTGGGAAGCCTTTTTCTGATGCTATAGTTGAAGTGATTAGGGCCGCTGATGGACTCAGAAATGCAGCTGAAGAGCTAAGAAATTTTTCAGGGAAGGAGATTCCTATGGGGATGACTCCTGCAAGTTTAGGTCGATTGGCCTTTACTACTAAAGAGCCAATCGGCATTGTTGCTGCTATCTCTGCCTTTAACCATCCTTTAAATCTTATTGTTCATCAAATTTCCCCGGCCATCGCAGTTGGATGTCCCGTTATCGTGAAGCCCGCTGCTGCGACTCCCTTATCATGCTTGGAATTGGTGAAAATGTTCATAGAGGCCGGTCTACCTGAGGAATGGTGCCAAACATTTATTACTGATGATAATTCTTTGGCAGAGCTGTTAGTAACAGATAGAAGAGTATCTTTCCTAAGCTTCATCGGATCAGCAAAAGTTGGCTGGTACTTGAGAAGTAAGCTTGCGCCTGGTGCGCGTTGTGCTCTTGAACATGGAGGGGCCGCACCTGTCATCATTGATAAAAGTGCAGATTTAAGTCAGGCAATTGAGGCCGTTACGAAAGGTGGTTATTATCATGCTGGGCAAGTTTGTGTATCAGTCCAAAGAATTTTTGTTCATAAAGATGTCTCATCAGAGTTCATAAAAAAATTCAGCGAAAGGATTGAGAAGCTTACGGTGGGAAATCCATTGGATAAAACTACGGAAGTAGGGCCTCTTATTAGTCCTAAAGAATTAGATAGAGTCATTTCGTGGATTCAGGAGTCAATTGCTGAAGGTACAAAGATGTATGGAGGATGTCGTTTAAGTGATACGACAATGAAACCTGCAATACTTGTTAATCCTTCTCTTACTTCAAAAGTTGCGCAACTTGAAATATTTGGGCCAGTGACTTGTGTTTTTGAATATGATGATCTTAATGATGTGATTGAAAAAGCAAACTCACTTCCCTATGCATTTCAATCGAGTGTTTTTTCTAGCGACATTAATATTGCAATGTATGCAGCAAAATTTTTGGATGCCTCGACTGTCATGATTAATGACCACACGGCATTTAGGACGGATTGGATGCCATTTGCGGGAAGAAAAGAGTCTGGATATGGAGTAGGGGGCATTCCATATACAATGGAAGACATGACCGAAGACAAGATGATTGTCTTTAATACAAAAGTTTAATCTATGAATAAGTGTACTTCTGAAGTAGAAAATGTGAACAAGAGTTGTCTCTGCAAAACCTTAGACAAAGAGGTTTTATTTAAGGTCTTAGGGGATTCTCCTTTACTTAAAGATTTAATACAGGAAAGACCGAATCTGTTTTCAAATGTTGCTATTTTTCTTTCACAAGAAGAAGTGAAACAAATTCAAAATACGATATTTGCAATCGAAGAAATTATTCAGGGCCCTGCTTTTCAAAAGAAAGTTTTGGAGAACACTTCAGAAGTGGCACGGATGGACTTTGGGACTAAAGGTGTCTTTATGGGGTATGATTTCCACTTGACAGAAGATGGCCCCAAACTGATCGAGATTAATACAAATGCTGGAGGAGCTTTTCTTAATTTGATTTTGGCTAAAGCTCAGCACTCATGTTGCTCAGGTGCGGTTTTCCCTATTGAACTAGATAAAGTACAAGACAGTTTGTTTGATATTTTCATGAAGGAATGGCGACTTCAGAGGAAGGATCAAAGTTTAAAAGTTATTGCAATAATGGATGAGAATCCGACGGAACAGTACTTGTATCCAGAGTTTGAATTGTTTTCAAAACTTTTTAAAGAAAAGGGAATAAATATTTTTATTCTCGACCCAAGGCTTATTGAGCATAAAGAGGGAGCACTTTGGTTTGAAAATACTAAAATCGACTTGATATATAATCGGTCTACTGATTTTTATTTTGAGAACGGAGTTTATTCAAAAATTAGAGATGCTTACTTAGGAAATGAAGTTGTTATAACCCCTAATCCTCATCATCATGCCTTATACGCCGATAAAGAGAACCTAGAAATCTTCACTTCAGTAAATGAGTTAGATAGCCTCAAGGTCAGTACAAAGACAAAAGAGCTTTTGTTAAAAGGCATTCCTAGAACAATAAAAATGACAGAAGCAAATCGTTCGGATCTTTGGTCTCAAAGAAGAGATTATTTTTTTAAACCATCAAAAGGATATGGAAGTAAGGCCACTTATAGAGGGGATAAGCTTACTCATAAGGTTTGGGAAGAGATGAGGCTCTCTCGGTACGTTGCCCAGAGATTGGCCCTCCCTGGAATACGCATCATTGAAAAAGATGGTAAGGAATTAGAGCTAAAGCAGGACATTAGGGCATACAGCTATGATGGTGAAGTTATTCTCTTTGCATCACGACTTTACTCAGGTCAGACTACAAATTTTAGAACTACTGGTGGTGGCTTTGCCGCCGTTTTTGTGATTTAGGGTAAACAGTTGAAGATTCAAAAATTTTTTTGATGACCGGCTTAATTGATCCTATTGATCGTAGCGATATAAGGTATTAATTTCAATGACTTTAGTGAATACTTGATTTCTTTTACTAGATACTATACTCTAACTCTCAAAATGAACTGGAAATACGTACCGCTATTATTTTTGTTCTTGTTTGGTGTAGCCACTACGGTAGTGGCGGACGTGAGTCATTTTGATGTCCCTGTTGTTGAAACTGAGTGTGATCATGACCATCATGTTTCAAATGAAAAAAATAAGAAATCAGATAATGAAACATCTGCCCACGAACATTCTTCAAATAATAAGCATGAAGGTTGTCACGAAAATCACATTCACTATTATGTGATCTATCCTCCTCTTTCATACTCTTCAGAGCTAACTTATGTTGTCTGGGATTATCCTTCGTACTTGGTAACGGTCTATTCTGCCTCATTAGAAATTATCAAACCACCTCTCGTCTAATTTTTTGCCTTCTTTTCGCACGTCTACTTTTTTAACATTTAGCTAAAGAGTTATTCACATGTTGGATTTATTGATCCGGTATGCGCTTCGTCACCGCATGCTTGTTACGGCTGTTACGGCCCTAATTACTGCTTATGGATTCTATGTATTAAAGAATCTGCCAGTAGATGTATTCCCTGATTTAAACAAGCCTACTGTTACCGTAGGAGCGAGTGAGATTCTAGTAGACGAAGGACGAAGATTCATACTTTCCCCATTTACAACAGATTCATTTTCCTCGGCCCTTAAAGATTTAATTTTGTCCAAAGAATTGCGTGAAGATATAGGACGCGTAAATTCGAGAGCTGTGAGCTTTTCTTTAGAGCAGCAGAGGTCGAAATTGAATGTGATTTTAAATAAGATGGAAAATATTTATTAGTTCGTTTGCGTGCTTTGGTATCTATATATGATACCAAAGCATTGAATATTACAAAATATGACTAGATAATAAATCTAATTGAAGTAATTCTGTTGTTTTCTTTGTGTCCATCGGTCTTCGTCGTTTTCGGGCGACTTCGTGTCCACTCAAACTCCTCGCACACAGGCACTCATCAATCTCTTTATTTTCTTTGCCGTTTCCCTGCGGGAAATTTCTATTACTCCCTCCTGAAAATTCCATAACAAAATCGGTTCCCCCTACGGTCTGCCCCCAATTTTCTTATGGAA
>Ga0208058_1000266_pt1 | contig 12066 bp, 10 predicted proteins | sample DeeseametaMP1092_FD_184196 | JGI IMG/M metagenome (GOLD analysis project Ga0208058, IMG submission 184196) | Marine microbial communities from the Deep Atlantic Ocean - MP1092 (SPAdes) | ecosystem: Environmental > Aquatic > Marine > Oceanic | place: South Indian Ocean | collected 2011-03-02 | reverse complement strand
ATTAGAAACAGGTCTTTTTGCTAAGTGAGCATCTCAACTACTCTGCGAGGGTCAGGATGCTCAACAAAACTGGATGTGGATAGCCAGGGCGGTAAGTAAAGAAAGTACTGAAACAGAACGAACAGAAAAAGAGCTTTCAATAATCGACGGTAGTTTTTAAATCTGGACGAATTTCAAGATATCGTTTAAGCTCATCTTGTGAGATCTACTGTTTCCACTACATCCGGTAGCAGGTTCATTACGGCAGTCAGGCGTGAAGAGTTGGCATCATGCCGGTTTAATAACCATGTTTCTAAGGATAAATATATGAAATTCAATATCAGTTTAAAGGATCAACAAAAGGAGTTTCTGGACCAGGTTGTAAGTGATTTTTCTCTTGGAGAAATTGAAATATCCATTCAAAACCTGGTCAAGGAGATTCTAAATCAGGACGACAATGAAAATGTGTTTGGTGAAATCCGCTGTATCGGAGGCTGTTTCTCCACCGATCAATCCATCGAGGTCGAATTGGAAGATGAACTCATTTCAAAGATGAGAGAGATTTTTCAGCAGTACGACTTTGAAGAATACGATTCAGAAGAAGAAGAATTGAGTAAGATCGTTCGGAGCATGATCAATTATGCTGACCAGGAAGGTGATTTAAAAAATATTTTCGTCAGGGCTTAGCCGCCATGAATTGAAGTTTAAAGCAATTCATATCTTTCTACGTCTCTCCTAAAACAATTGTTGGTGCTCCCACCGTGACTCGAACACGGAGCTAGGGATTAGGAATCCCCTATTTTATCCAGTTAAACTATGGGAGCCGATTGTGTTTAGGAAAAATAGCTGATAAATATTAAGCAATGTTTCGTTAGCATAAATCAAGACAACATTTATTATTTTTGACTCAGGAACAGGTCTCCAAATTTGAAAAATCTGACTGAAGATTCACTGGCACGATAAGCAGACAAACTCACGATATGTTAGAAAAATATAAATCTATTACTAAAGAAATTATTGATTTGGCTAAACAATATGGAGCAGAACAAGCATCAGTTTCACTTGCCAACTCAACGTCTTTTCAGGTTGATGTACGTGAGGAAAAAATTGAATCACTTCAGGAATCAGGTTCATCCGGGGTTCATCTCACAGTTTCAAAAAACAAACGCAGATCTACTGTTTCTTCAAATGATCTGCGAATTGAGACACTGGGCCCTTTAATCCGTACAACTATGGATGCACTCCCTTTTATGGGTGAAGATGAGTTTTACAGCCTTCCTGACCCTGCGTTACAAGGACGTGCACCGGGTAATCTGGAATTTCTTGATCCGGATTTTAACAAGTTGAGCTCTGAAGAAAAAGTGCAAATTCCACTCGATTTGGAACAGTTGACTCTGAACTCTGATAGAAGGTTAAGAACAGAGCAATCATTTTATTCCGACAGTATTTCTCACATGGTTCATGCGGATTCCAACGGCTTTCTTGAAGGCGAGACAAAAACTATTTATAGTCTTGGAGTTTCGATGGTTGCAGATGATGCAAAATCAACTTCTGATGGAGCCGGTGACTCAACTAACATTGGACGTAAACAAACGGACGGTTGGTACAGTGCAGCTCGTTTTCACAAGAATCTGACTTCCTCCCGGGAAATTGTAGAAAAAGCCTGTCATAGAACCTTACGCAAACTTGGTGCAGTCAAACCGGCAAGCCAGGAAGTCCCTGTAGTTTTTAGTTCGGAAATGGCTCAAAGTTTTCTGGGTAAAATAGCCTCTGCATTAATGGGCGAAAATCTTTTTCGCAAGCAATCCTTCCTCTTGAATCGGCTAAATGAATCTATTGCAGATTCTAAAATAAACCTGATAGATAATCCTTTACTTCCAGGAAAACTTGGGAGTCGTCACTTTGACAGTGAAGGAGTTGAGGCCAAACCTTTAGTTTTGATAGAAAATGGTGTACTGAAAAATTATATGCTCTCTACATATTCTGCAAATAAACTTGGAATGACTTCCAACGGTCACTCTGGAGGAATTTCCAACCTGATTCTTAATCTTGGTGATTATCCGGAAGAGGAATTGATTGCAAGCGTCAAAAACGGATTGTATTTGACTTTTATGTCAGGTCAGGGAGCAAATATTGTTACAGGAGATTTTTCTAGGGGGGCACAGGGAATTTGGATTCGTGAAGGAAAATTGGCTGAGCCGGTAAGTGAATTTACTATTGCAGGTACTTTTACTGAAATGTTGAATAATTTGAAAATGATTGGCAGTGAAGTTGATGAAAGAAGCTCAATTCTCACACCATCTTTTAAAATTGACAAAATGGCAGTGAGCGGAACCTGATAAATCAGGAAGAGCTTACCAAGTCTCGGACAGTTGACGCAGAATGTTCAAGCAGAGATGTTCTGAATTGTTCCCCGGAAATTCCCTGTTGGCGCAATTCTTTGGCTGTCAGTTTAAGTCCTTCCAGATATTCGAGTACAGCAAATTCAGATACATCCTGATTTAGTAATTTTTCGGTACCTTCGTACATTGCAACTATCAAAGTTTGATGTTGATTGTCTCCTAAGGCAAAGCGCATAGGTATAGTTCCTTGTTCAAAATGTTGACGAAAACTGCGAATATTTTCAAATGAAAGTCTTTGACTTCCTGATACAGAAGAAAGAGTTCCATTACCTTTTTCAGTAAAATTTAGCGGAATTGCAGATTTTGTTTGGTTTACATTCATTGTATTGTAATGATTAGTAGTGGATTTGACGTTCTTATATTCAAAACAAGTGTGATGCAAACACCATGAAATTTTCACTCAATTACTAAAGGTTAATGAATAATCCCCGGAAAATTCTGGTAATTCGTTTTAGTGCACTGGGTGATTTGGTGCTGACTTCACCAATATTTCGAGAATTGAAGCGTATTTATCCTGATTTAGGAATTACATTGCTGACTTCATCAAGACAAGGCACTGTCCTTGATAACAACCCTCACATTGATCAAGTCATCAGGTACAGTAGAAATGGATCCGGTGTTCTGCTGAAAACCTTGATACAAAAATTGCGGAGGGAAAGATATGACCTGATTTACGATGCTCACCGTTCTTTGAGAAGTATTTGGATTGTCTGGAATCTCTCTGGATTCGGGCTTTTTAAATATCCGCAAGTTTGGTCCATCAACAAGCGCAGTTGGAAACGTGATTTACTCATTCGTTGGAAACTAAATTTTCTCAAAAAAACACCATCTCAACGTCAGCACCTGCTTCGTCCTTTACAGGAACACACAAAGTTGGAATTGAATAACCGGACTGAACTATTTCCGGACAAAAGTGCTGTTTTACTAATTCAGGAATTTCTAAAAAAAAACAACTTTCTTCCCAAACGGTTTGTTGCTATAGGTCCGTCTGCATCCTATCCTCTGAAATGCTGGCCACTGGTTTATTTTAATGAAGTGATTTCAAGTTTGCTTGAGCAAGGTTGGTCTGTAGTACTGGTCGGGGGTACAGGTGAAAAAGAAACTATTCAACTGGAAAAAGAATTTTCAGGGAAGGTACAAAGCGTAGCAGGCCGGTTTTCTCCACTTGAAACTGCTGAATTGCTTAGGCAAGCCAGCATTGTTGTTACTAACGACACTTCTGTTGGTCACCTGGCGGAGTCGATGCGTACCCCTGTTATTGTTTTGTTTGGAGCAACTGTGAGAGAGTTTGGCTATGCTCCATTTTTGGAAGAAAGTAAAATGCTGGAAACAGAGGAAGTACTGGGTTGCCGCCCATGTTCCCGTGATGGCCGCGGGAAATGCCGTAATCCGGACTATTTGCGCTGTTTAACCACGATTACTCCTGAAATGGTTTTGTCCCTAATTCCGAAGACTAAAACTAATTAGTGATTGCTGAAAAAGTATTTCTTTTGTCATCCCGGACTAGATCCAGGATCCAAATCGTCGTTAAGTTTGAGTACAAGATTTGAAACATTTTCCCTGGATTCCGGATCTATGCAGCGCTTCGCCCGGAATGGCAAATGGGAAGAATCGAAAGAAGCAAAATTATTGTTCTCGTGAGGTTTCCTTGTTGAATAATGGACTCAAACGACAGAAGTGCAGGGCTTTCGTGCTTTTTCAGGAAACACCATGCAGTTTACTTCATCAATTGAATAATTACTTATTGATATCTTTGAAAAGTATTATTTTTCAGCAAGTGCAAAATATATTGAATATAACCAGGCCCCGGGAGCATATCTTCCAGTTTCCTAAGATGTTAATTATTGCTCCGCAGATTCAGTTTGACTGCTTTCTTGAGTAAACTTTGTATTGACTTCCTGTAGGTTCAACCGGCCGGCATCAGACATATCCCGCATAGATTGTACAAACAATTTGCGGGCTGCACGGATTTCGTCTGAATCCGGTGATTTCGTTTTTAGTGAAGAAACGAGGGCAGGACGGCTTTTTTCAGGGAAACACATGATTGCTGCTTCCTTGATTTTTGAGGTAGTACCAGAAATTGCAGTTATCACATCATCAGGTTGTAATTTTCGCACAACTTCCAGCAATATATCTTTTGGAACAACTGGTATTGACTCAAAAATAAAGCAATGACTTTCAATGTTCTCGCTGAGTTTTATGTCTGAAGTACGCAAGCCGTTAATCAGTTCCTGCCTGGTTGTATTGTCCAAATCACCAAGGACATCTGCAATGAATTTTATTCCATCAACTCCAACTGTACCATCATCAGGCACATGTCTGGCTTTTTCTGCAAGGTTGTAGCCAATCTTCTCCACCAGTTCAAGGGGAAGTTCGTGGAGTTTCCCCAATTCCAATGCCACTTTTGTACGCTCGTCTTTGGATAAATCACGTAATAATTCAGCAGCCTCATCACTTTCCAAACGCCCAAATATAAAGGCTTTTATTTTTGCAGGTTCGTCTTTAACCAAAAAACCGATTTGTGATGTACTAAGCTGATCCATGAAACTGAATGGATTTGATTTATTTTGTTCGGGATCAGTTAACTGTTTGGTAAGGAAAAATTTCTGTATGTCCTTTAACATCTCATTCTCTTCTTCAGGAGAAGAACTGGCTTCTTCCGCTAATTTTTCCAGATCCAAATAAGTATTTTGAGGAATAGTATCTGAGAAAAGTTTTCTTGATGTACTCATTCCCAGAGTAGCGATCAACTGGGTCAGCATGTCCATCGATTGTTTGTCCCGAGACATTTCTTGGACTAATTCTTGTTTCCAGTCATCACGACCAATCATCTGTTTAATAATTTCTTGAATGAGTCGCTCGTTGTCTGCGATTAGGACAGCATCATTTAACTGGTTTTCATGACCATTTAGGAGTTTAGCATTAGTATCCGCAATTGAAACAAAACCTTGATTAGGAGACGAAGGTAATTGAGGCGTTTCAGATTGAGGCGCCATCAGGGCAGGAAAACCTTCTTGTTCGGTTGAGATTGCTTTGAATTTTCTTAGTTTCCAGAGAACCCAGAAAAACAAAAGAATAAGAAACAACAACATTCCGGCAAGAATTTTTTCAATGTCGCTCATTCTCAGCCAAAACGGTTCTTCATCCAGTGATTCTCCATCTTGTTCTTCAGACGGTTCACCACTCTGCAATGCAACTTCTATATCTTTTGGGTCATCTTCCGGGAGGGCTTTCGCCATTGGATCCGGTAAACCTGCTGAAGAAGGATCACCAACCTGCTCAGGAAATGGATCACTAGGCAAAATTGGTACAAAAATCAGTTCGTCTCCACGCTCATAATCAAGTCCACTGAGGATAGGTACAATTTCACCGATGTAAGTGTTTACTGAAGGTGAAACTTCTTTGTGCATCACCAAATCTACACGCATCCGTGTGATTTCCCAGTATTTAGCACCTGAACCTACAGGATCATTGAGTTGTCCGAATCCTGGAAGCGCCTCGTTTGCTATACTACCGATGGAACGTTCCTCTCCAAACAGTTTTACCCGCAGTACGTAATCCTTAGTATCCAGGTAATATTTGAGACCATTGCGGATTGCTTCTTCAATTTCAAACTGCCGGACACTTAGCGACTTGACGCGTTCCTGTGCTTCAAGGGTTAAGGCTGGGTTGAGAAAAAATAAAATTATTGAGGATACTAAAATAGATTGAAAAATCCTTTTCAGTCCCATGAATTTGCGCTTCTGTATCCTTGAAAATATTTTTGTATTCATTGTTACCTTGACAAACGCATGAGATATTTTTTCAGACCTTCATTTGTTGGATCAAGTTCAAGCGAGTGCTGCCAATTTTCTATTGCCATTCTATTCCATCCGAGACGATAGTAAACTGAACCCAGCATAGCAAAAGCTTGTGAGGAGAAGGGATTAAGTTCAATTGCTCTTCTAAGAGCAGTAATAGCAGCATCATAATCTTCCTTCAAATATGCTTTTCTAACCTGTAACAAATAACGCGCTGTTTCAACCCGAGTCTTTTGGTCTATCCGGCGGGGTTCTGGATCAGGTTCCAATATAGCTTCCGGCTTATCTTCAAGTGTTTCATTGTCTTTTTTCTGCTCTGCCAGCTCAAGTTCTCCCTCACCTGCATCCGGCTTTTTATTATCTGTTTCCCCTCCATCTTTATCCTTTTTATCCTCTTTATCCTCTTTTAGCTCTTTATCTTCTATTATCTCTTCCTTTTCTTCACCGTCTACTTTTTCATCTTCCCCTACTTTCTCATCTCCATCCTCCTTTTTGGCCAGTTCTGCGGCAGCGTTATCAAGAGTATTTACTGAAGATTGAGCGGGTGTTGTAAACGGGACATGCACCATTCTTAGAACGTCTCTGCCGGTTAAATTCAGGAACCTGATTCGTTCGTCCAATATTTGTCGTATGACTTCCACATTGAACAAAGAAACCGGAGTATTGACGACAGCAAATATTGTAGTGTATGGTCTTACTTGATTAACTATCCCAATTATTTTTTTAGACTGTGTTGGTACCCAGACATTATTTTCAAATCCTGGAAGCTTGACTTTAGAAATACTTTTATTCACTTTAGTGACAGGAACGGTTTCCAGAATATAACGAATACTAACCGTTACTCCTACGTAATCCTTAGGAAGTACCTCGCGAAAAATAATATCTATCTTTTTTTCTAGATCCCGTTCAACTTTTCTTTGTTCCGGAGGTGGAGGAAGTTTTACTTCACCGTTATTGCTTTTGCTTTTATTGTCCTTATTTTTCCCGCCTTGTCCTAAATCTTCATCTTGTTCTTCCTTGATCAGCTTAAATGGAACAGCAAGTAGCTCTTCAAGGGATTGTTTTTTTTCTGCTGCCTCTTCTGCCTTTTCCGGAGATGGATCCTCTACTTGTGATTCATCCTTACCATCAGACGTCTCTTTTGCAGATGCATTTTCGCCAAAATAAAACGTCAGAAAACAAATAATCAGTAAGCTAAAAAGTGATGCAAGGTCACCTGAAATTGTGTTTTTTCTCATTCCTTACTCCAGGTTATTCAGCATTTGACGAACTTCTTTATCTTTTGGATCTAAACGTTGTACATGCCGCCACATTTCCAATGCTTCCTCTTTTTCTTCCAGGAGGAAATGCAAGGAACCTTTCATTTTTAAGATAAATATTTTGTCTGCTCTTTTAACTGCGACTTTCAAACCTTTTTCCGCCCATTCCAAACCTGAAACGTAATCTCCTGTTTGGAAAGCTTCAAGAATCTTTAATCGATAATCTTTAAGTGCAGTGCGTTGTTCAGGCGAAATAGAATCAACGGAACGTTCCGGAAACCTTTTGCGGATAATTTTCAGAGAATCGCCTCTTTCCGCATCAAAATTTATTGCCAGAGGAACAGCTTCTTTAAGGAAAGTATCTACTGTTGGCAACACAGTATCGTCGAGAAGTATATTTATTGCCATTTTGATATTGCTGGATGTAGGAGCAGCATTTTTGTTTTCTGAATTTTCAATCAAAGAAAATTTTACATTCACAACAAAATCAGTTTTGGCGACATATTTCAATAAGAGCTCATTCAGTTTTCTGTTTACAATCTGTTCTTCATAAGGCGCAATGCTGTCAGAAAACGGTTTTGGGAAAGAAGTACGCTCCACTGAAACGGTATCTCCACGGTCTGCAAAGAAAAACTCCTGTGCAGGAATAAGTTTCTTTAAAAATAATTCCTGCGTCTCAGGCAAAGTATTGTCCAGCAAAACACTGACTTGAACCGATTTTAGGGCTTCCTTCAGCTCATGGTTTCGCTTTACACTTTCAGAGAGCCCGGATTCACCTTCTACTTCATCATCATTTGTATCAGCTTTTGAAGCATCGGAATCAAGTGGTAAGTTTTTCAGTTGCACTTCCTGCAACAATTTTTTGTCCCAATTAATTATTACAGAAACGTTAAAACGTTCCGGAGAAAGGTAACGAGACAACAATTGATCAACATTTATTTTGAGACTTTGTTCAAAAGAAGCCGTTCTTAGACTCAAACGTTTACTGGTTGTATCCTGTAAAGGTACTGCAATTACAAAATTTGGACTGTCGATTGGATGGATCAAATTGGATTTGAGATCACCACGCTGTAAAACAACCCGTAGAGTGCGTTTGTTGCCTTGCGTTTCTTCAATGACTGTAACTGAGTTTGTACCACCCTTTGTACTTTGATTGAACAGTACTTTTTTCTTTACGGGAAGTTCTACTTCAGGTTCAACAGATTCTTCTGTAAAAGAGCAGCCGTTTAGAACCGTCAATAAAAATAGACCAGCCAAACAATTTAATACAAATAATCTTACTGATCTGGAAATGGAAGATAGTTTCATGACACTGCGTATGTCTTTGAAAATCATAATTAAAATTAACTTTTACAGACAACAATTAAATGAGATTGTAAACTTGGCTATCATTTGAATTTCCATCCAATTGATATAATTGATGCACCCGAAGCTGTAGCACTTTCATCAGTCGTCAGCATTACAAGATAATGGTAATTGAGCGTCAATTGTTCTGCAACAGATAAGCTAAAGCCTGTATTGAAATATGGTGGATTGCTAAAAGGCGTTACAGTCATCATACCCAAACCTGCTACTATAGACATTGCTACTTGTTCGCCGCCAAAGTTGAAAACGTCATAGCTGATTGTACCGTCAATCAAAAACCCAGTGATTGCTTTTTCATATTTCTCAGTCAAGTTTGAGTTGTCATCACTTAAAAAAGCGCCGCCGCCTGTAAAACTCCAGTCATTTGTAAGTCGGACCATTTTTTCTCCGCCTATGACTCTGGCCTGGTGATCAACGGAAGTGCTGCTGCCTGTTGAAGTACTGGTGTAAGTGATTGGAACTGTCATCTTGCCGTAGTACGCATGTATGTATGAGCCGCTTTTGGGAGGACTACCGGTCACGATTTTAGAGTAAACTATTTCTCCATTTTTTGCTTCATAAACGTTAAGTGAAATGGATAGTTGGTCACCTTCACTAGTAAAGACCGCAATATCGAGAAATCCTTTAACATTTAATTCTTTTGCAGTTTCTCTGCGAAATTTGTCATCAGCAATTCCCCGGCTAATTTTGAGAAAGCTACCTGAAATGTCTGTACGGATTTGACTGCACGGCTCACAGATGCTAATTTTCAGCTTGATTAAACTTGTGAGTGATTGTTGTAAACGCGCAGTAGCTACTTTGCGAAAACTACTCGGCAGGGCATCTCCATAGGAAATACTTGAAATTGCAACTGAACTTATTTTGGACTGCATGCTTTTCACAGAGTCCAGTAAACTTGGAGTGACTTGCTCCAACTGGGAGATCTGTCGATCTTTCCAAAAAACCGGAGCATCCTCTTCTGCAAGTACCGTGTTCAAACTAAGGATGGTAACGAATAGCACCAACAGCAATTTACGCATAAAATATTTCTTTTGAAAATTGTCAAAAACTTGGTGTGTTTTTTGCTGATTCTACAGGAGAAAACAATTATAGATACCTGTGAAACATTCTGCAACCTTCCTGCCATCATTGACTAAGTAAAATGCTAAATCGAATTGTTTTCACTGAAAAAAATCAAATTGCGACTTTGAAAGTCGTTGATGAGTTGAGGCATGTAGATATCAAGCCGGCAATGCATGCACTTGAAAAGAGTATTTCTTCAAGTAATTCGGAGAAGATTAATCTGGATTTAAACAATCTGCAAGTCATAAGCCATGATACACAGGAACTCCTGGGATTAGTTATCAGGCACGTACGACTGCAAAATATACCCATTACTATTTCCGGAAGTTCTCAGATTGATCCAGGAATTCTATTGTCGATTTCCGAAGGCAGACCCCAACTTCTTGAACAGCAGCAACAAGAAAAAGTTCCATTCAGGATAAAGCCAAAATATTTTTCTCGTTTCTCAAACCCTTTCTTTTCCAAAAGACCCAAAGATTACACCAATCAGGATCTAATTGTTGAGAATGAGGAAGATCAAAATAAAGCGGACAACCAACGGAAATCTGGTCAGAATGAAAAGCAGGAAGAAGCAGAAAATACATTTCGGGAAGTAGTTAATGAAAATTATTCACGCTGGCTTTTGTTAGGTTGGATCCTGTTTTTTAGTTTTACCAGCGTGGCTATCACGTTATTGATTTTACTCTGGCCGGAGTATCAATCCGGCAAAATTTATGAAGTCTTATTGTCCGACAATAAATCATTTTTGTTTGAAAAAAGTGAAGTGGCACAAAGTTCTTTTATGCAGACAACACCCGAGAGTTCCTTTATCCAGGCGGTAAAAAAAGAAAATTTAGCTGAAGTTGAAAGATTTATAGATGAAGGTGTTGATTTGGAACTGAAGGATCTCAATGGATATACACCTTTGTTGCATGCGGTCAAACAGCAAAATACTGAACTGGTAAAGCTGCTGGCAGAATATGGGGCGAATGTTGACACTTCAGATGGACTTGAAGACACTCCACTGGTTTGGGCTTCTTCAATGAAAAATGAGGCCATTGTAAAAGTATTACTGGAACATGGTGCTGATCCGGATAAAGGTAATTTTTCACCGTTAATGTGGGCTGCATATTACGGTAATTTACGGCTGGTAAAAATGTTTTTGGAATCAAGGGCAAATCTGAATTCACGCACTAACGAAGGCTGGACAGCACTAATGTGGGCAGCTGAGAGGGGCAATTTGCAGGTTATTTGGGAACTGTTAAAACGAGGAGCAAGTGTTAATATGCAGAATAATAATGGTCAAACAGCTCTAATGCTGGCAGCAGGAAGAGGAAGAACAAGTTCAGTAGGTTTACTGCTCAATAAAGGCGGTGATGCATTTGTAGTTGATTTTAATAAAAAAACGGCTGCTGATTATGCCCGTTCTAAGCAGCAAAATGAAGTTCTTCAAATACTTGAAAAGGAATTTTAATTGCGGTGATGAGAACTGTTTTTGCGGAACTGAAACTTTAATTTGCAGGAAGTGTTTGCAAAAGTGCAGACAAAACCCTGACAGCTTGCAGATTGTGTCCGCCTCCTGGGATAAGGATATCAGCGTTTTGCTTGCTGGGTTCAACAAATTTTTCGTGCATAGGACGAACGGTAACAAGATATTGTTCGGTTACTGATGTGACAGAACGTCCCCGCTCGTTGATATCACGATCCAACCTCCTGATGAATCTTAAGTCTGAAGGTACATCAACAAAGACTTTTAAATCCATTAATTCGCAGAGTTGAGAATCATTCAGAACCAGGATTCCATCTACAATCAATATCTGGCAGGGGAATATTTTTTTTGTCTTGGAATTCCGCAAATGCTGTGCGAAATCATAAATAGGAACTTCAACTTTTTCCCCGGAAATCAGTTGTACCAGATGTTTCATTAAAAGTTTTGTTTCCAATGAATCCGGATGATCAAAATTAATTATGGTACGCTCTTCAAATGATAATTCAGGCCTGTGCCGATAATATGCATCATGGTGTAGTACAGCTATTTTCTCCGGACCTAAGCGTTCTACAATCTCATTTATAATTGTTGATTTTCCTGAACCAGAACCACCGCTGATTCCTATCACGAAAGGTTTTGATCTGGAATTCTTCATATACATAAATGCATCAGTAGTATATTTTGTAAAGCATTCGCAAGGACATCAGCAGTAGAAAAATTGCAAACCAGCG
>Ga0208058_1000252_pt1 | contig 12469 bp, 10 predicted proteins | sample DeeseametaMP1092_FD_184196 | JGI IMG/M metagenome (GOLD analysis project Ga0208058, IMG submission 184196) | Marine microbial communities from the Deep Atlantic Ocean - MP1092 (SPAdes) | ecosystem: Environmental > Aquatic > Marine > Oceanic | place: South Indian Ocean | collected 2011-03-02 | reverse complement strand
ACTGGTGATCCTTGAAATTATCCCGGATGTTGCGGTCTTTATTGATGTGATGAAAATAGTAGTAACCTTGAAACAGGCCGTGATGTTTGAGTACCCAATAATTGCGTTCGCTGATGTAAGGTTGAAGAATGGCGGCGGCGACTTGACTGTGATTGTCCGGAGCTAAAACATCACCGATATCATGCAGCAAAGCACAGACAATGGTTTCTTCATCCGAACCATCCCGTTCTGCGCGAGTGGCCGTTTGTAGAGAATGCTGATAGCGGTCGATTTGATAGCCCAAACGATCTCCCTGCATTCGCTTGAGCAATCCCAATAGCATCTCCGGAATTCCATCGATGCATTGAATATAAAGCGGCTCGAGGAAAGCATATTCCTCCTTTGTGCCGTCTTCCATTTTTGTGAAGCTGACTGTTTCCATAAATTCCTCCGGAACTATTATTGTAGGGATGTATTACCGATTTTTCTCAATCTGCGTTGAATTACAGTTAAGTGGTTGCGAATGTTATCGTGTTCAAAGTAAGCATCCTGCAAATGTCGTTTGGCATTTGCTACAAATTCTTTGCGAGCATGTAACACTCGATGCCCTGCAACGAGTAAAATTTGCCCTCCTTCCAAACGAAAAATTGCTTTTGCCTTATCACTGGTAATACGGGTAGAAAACTCATGGTAAGCGCTATAAAACTCATTGAGTCCGGTTCGTACCGGATTCATTGGTTGCATAGTTTGATTGGAATAACGCACTCCGGCAATCTGTCCGCCTGTATCCAATTGAATGATAGGTTGAGTGGCAAAAGTTTCGTTATTGTCATCAAAAATCCTGAATGGAACCGGAGTATAGCATAAACGATCAAACCAGTTTGGATGAGCGTTACGGAATTGGGTTGCCACAGCAAATCCATCCACAATAATCGACTCTCCATGTTCCGTTTCATTGACAAGCATGTGCAGAGCTTGAACACTGGGAGGCCAGGAATAACTAGGCAAATCGGTATGTGGGGGCAGTTCTAAGTTCGTACTGGCAACATTGTAACCTGTGGAATCCACCACAACATTATGAATCCTTCCGAAAACTGTTTCTCGCAACGGCCCCAACATCGGCGCTAGATTTTCCAGACATTCTTTCGTTGGAGCGTTGGTCAGTAAAATAGTACCTGTGCTCAGAAAATTTTCAATCGCATCGACAGCAATGCTATCGTTATGTATAAACTTTCCGTAGTCAAATTGCTGAGGACGGAACTCACTGCTCCAAAGCCGCAGATGAGTTGTTTGGGGAATCGTTAAAGCGCGAATATCCGACCCGCCATAGACAGACCTGTGTCCGTCAGGCCAAAGAAGATGCAGTTCATCTTCAATCAGATCGACAGTTTCTGGCATCAAGTTAACATCAACTTGGGCCAATTGAAACAACTTCTCTGTTGTTTGAGTGTTTCGACACAGATCGCAAGCACAATTATCTCGCAACCACAAATTCGGAAGCAGGGTAGTCTCTCCGTTTTTCCAAGTGATTTCAACCGATTCATCTTTTTTGATCATGATTCTTAGTCCGAAATATCATTTTGAAGTGATTCGATCCATGTTAAAAAGTTTACAAGCGATAAGTCGGTTCTTTTTCGTCAAGAATAGCCTTTAGTTCTTCAAAATATATTTGACTGAAATCCGGATAATTCTCCAATTGTCCAGCGGTTTTTTCTGCAATCTCATCAGAAAGCAAGCGTAGCGGCTGTCCTGTCCAGAGTGCTTTGATGTAAGTTTCCGCGGCCCGTTCAAAATAATAAAGCCGATTGAAAGTGTCGGCCACATTTGAGCCGATAACAAGTACACCGTGATTGCCCATAATCATGACTTTGATCTTAGGATCGTTGAGCATTTCAGCACACCGCTCTCCCTCCTTCTCAAAAGCCAGTCCACCGTATTCCTCGTCAATCACGTAACGCTTATAAAATATGGCCGAATTTTGGTCGATTGGTGGTAAGTTGCTGTCTGCGAGACTTGCCAAAACGGTGGCGTAAATCGGATGAACGTGCATCACACAACGAGCATGCGGGCAGTGTCGGTGAATGGAACCATGCAGTCCCCAGGCAGTCACATCCGGAGCATCAGGATGTTTATAATCAGGTGGTTCTTTGGTATCGAGCAATAACAAATCACTTGCTTTGATGCGGCTGAAATGCCGTTTCGGGTTGATGAGAAAGCGGGTTCCGTCATCATTGACCGCCAATGAAAAATGATTGGCGATGGTTTCGTGCATTCCCATCCGAACCGTCCAGCGGAAGGCACAAGCCAAATCAATGCGTTCGTTTTCATAGTTAAAACTGGATTGAGTAGTAACCGATTTGTGGTCCGGAAGATTGTCGCGTTTCATAACTCTCACTAATTTTTGTTAAGTTCCTGAAAACCTTTTCCTGCATAATCAGGAATGTCTAAATTCTGATGCTCATTCCAAATTTCTGCAAGTTTTTCGTAAAGAATTTTTCCAAATGGACAAGCCTTTCCTTTGTTGGTATTGACATGCAACAGCATGTGTTCAGCTGTGGCCAGAACATCACCGGTAGGAGGATGAAACATTTCATGAACAATCCGGAAGCGTTTTTCGTCAAAACCGAGTAACTGCGATTTCACAGAAAGCGGTTCGCCGCCAGCGACTTCACAAACATGCCGGATGTGCGTTTCCACTGTATAAACTGAAAAACCCTGTTTGCGATAATTTTCATCCATGCCGATAAAATTCAAAAACGCATCAGTTGTATCACCAAAAACTTGCAGATAACGGCTTTCGGTCATGTGACCATTGTAATCCAACCAGTCCGGACGCACTTGCGAATCATGCAATCGTAAGGGTTCGGAAAAATCTGGATCGCTGGCAACGATTCCGGAATGTGCTTTTTCGTAGAGACGTTCTTCGTATTCTTTAAGCAACGCTCCCGCACCCCAATCATGGAGTTTGAGTCCCTGCATAATCGCCACCAGATTATCATCACGGATGCGTTCCAATTCACGGATAGAGTGCATTCCGGATTGCGCGTCGGACTGAGTCACAATTTTCTCAATCAATTCTTCATTCAGTTCCGGAACATCCGTCAACTTGGTCCAGGGCCAGCTCAATGTAGGCCCAAATTGCGAAATAAAATGACGCATTCCGGCTTCACCTCCAGCAACACGATATGTTTCAAACAACCCCATTTGCGCCCAGCGCAGGCCAAAACCATAACGAATCGCATCATCCAGTTCTTCAGTAGTCGCCACATCATCACGAATCAACCATAGTCCCTCACGCCACACTGCTTCCTGCAAACGGTCGGCAATGAAGGCGTCAATTTCTTTGCGCAAAATCAAAGGTTTCATGCCAATGTTTCGATAAAATTCTGCGGCAGATTGTTTGGCAGCATCGGAAGTTTTTTCGCCCCCGCAGATTTCAACAAGCGGCAAAAGATAAACAGGATTGAAGGGATGACCGACCATGAAACGCTCTGGATGCCTCATTTTGGTTTGCAGGGAGGTCGGTTTTATTCCGGAAGTGGAGGAACAGATCAGTGCAGATTCAGGAGCAAATTGAGCAATTTCGTTTATAATCGAACGTTTGAAATCCGGATTTTCCGGAACACTTTCCTGAATAAACTGAACGTTCTTGACCGCTTTTTTGATGGAATCCACAAATTCAATATTGCCCTGCTTCACCAACGGAGCCATTGTTAGTTTTGAATAGGCCAGTTCCGCATTTGCGAGTATTTCCTTTAGAGTTCGTTCTGCAGTGTCAGATGGATCAAAGACTTTCACATCAATTCCGTTCAATACCAGTCTCGCGGCCCATCCACCGCCGATGACACCACCACCGACAAGTGCCGTTTTTTTAATTAACTTACTCATTCATTCTCTGTCAAAAGGATTTTTATTGGTTCAAATAAACTTTCTTCGTACTTTCGGAAAGTGCGGAAATGCAACTCCGGTCATTACCAAAATGGCCCCGATTGCTTTGATCAAAGTAATTTCTTCTCCAAGAATAATTGCCGCAAATAAAAATCCAAAAGGAATGATCAAAACGAGTAATAAACTCGCCATTCCTATCGGAAGATGGCGCATGGCTTGATTATAGAGAAAGAAAGGAATGGCCATCGAAAAAACCAAAAACAACAAAGTCATCATTGTTCCGGAAGATGCTTGAAGCGGAAGTTCAGTGTCTCCAAACAATATTAGATAGATGAACAAAACAACCGACGCAGAAATCATCTGACTGGAAGTGACTTGAATCGCCGGTATTTCAGTTTTCATTATTTTCCTTGTCATTAATTGACTTACAGCCATCAAACAAAAAACTGCCAGCAAAAGTGAATTGCCCCAAACAGTATCTGCTCCATTAAATGCTTCCCCGGAAAAATATATGATAATTCCAGAAAAAGCAAGAGTGCTACCTAACCAGACTGAAGACCGGAGTTCTTCCTTAAAAACAACCCGCCCAAGCACTGACTGAGAGAAGGGCATCAATGCCATAATGAGTACCGTGTTTGAAGCACTCAAAACTGTTAGTGAAGTCACAAATAGCAGAGAAGTCAAGCCGGGATCAAGCACACCCAGCAAAAATGGTCTCCAGCCAATTTCTTTGGGACGGAAATGGTGCCCCATAAAAAAAGATACCAGCAACAAAATAAATGCCGCAAAAACCGCTCTCATAAAAACAAGTTGCGGAACCGCAATTTCCTCAAGTGCCAATTTGTTGGCGGCAGGATTCAGCGACCATAAAAGACAGGCAGCAATAATAGAGGTATAAGCACGAATTAACATCACAAAACTCCAAAGATAGATTAGTTATGTTTATTAATAAACAAATTAAAATAATGGTAAATAAATTAAAGTAAAATTACACTTGCATCTATTTTGTATCTGTTTTACAAGAGATAAGTATTTTTTACAATTGATTATTTTTCATCATTAAGATTAGTTTAGATTATGAATAATTTTACAGGACTGCCCTCACTGAATTATCTACACACATTTGAATCCGTCGCCAGACATTTGAGTTTCACCAATGCAGCCAAAGAGCTTTGTGTCACACAAGCAGCGGTGAGCCACCAAATCAGGGCTTTGGAAGAGCATCTCGGCGTCAGATTGTTTCATCGGGAAAAACGCAAAGTACTTCTTTCTGAGGAAGGACTAAAATTATTACCGTCTGTAGTCAGTGGATTACAGGGCATTGCAGACAGTTTGGAAAGCATTCACAATTATGATTCCGAGGACACCTTAGTGGTCGGCGTGGGCTCGTCTTTTTCCGCAAACTGGCTGGTGCATCGACTCGGAACATTTTATCAACAATATCCGGAAATCAATCTCCATTTGAAAATTACAAACAATGATCCTGATTTTACTGCTGATGAAACGGACATGGCAGTAGTGTGGGGCAAAGGAGATTGGGAGGGGCTTATGTGTGAACAGTTGATGGTTGTCGAATTCACACCTGTTTGCAGTCCGGAACTGCTGAAAAATTCCCAACCGCTGAGAACTCCGGAGGATCTCATTCACTACCCTTTGCTCGATGATTCAGATTATGAAAGTTGGCAGGAATGGCTGGAAGAGGCTGGTATTCCTGAACGAAAATATAAACGACGGATGGTTATCAGGGATTCCAATGTACTTATCAACTCTGCACTGGATGGACACGGGATTGCGCTCTGTGCGGTAGGAATTGTACAGGAATATTTGGATTCCGGCCGGCTTGTGCGTCCCTTTGATCTTTCAATAACAGGAGGTGGTTTTCACTTTCTTGTCTATCCAGAAAAAGCTTTGAGAAAACCATTGGTGCGTTTATTCAAAGACTGGCTGATCAGTGAGGTCACAAAAATTGAATTTCAGGAAACCTCTTAAAAGTCTTTTTAGGTATGCAAATAGAATGGCAGGAATGGATCGGCCTCAGTCCGGCAATGTTTCTCTATGCAGTGGTCGCCATTGGCGTTGCGGCTTTCATTCGAGGATACAGCGGTTTCGGTTTTTCGGCCCTGACCGTAACCAGTTTATCACTGATTTTACCTCCTGCAGAAGTAGTACCTTCAGCATTCATGCTTGAAATCGCAGCCAGTATTTACATGCTGCCCCTGGTTTGGCGAACTGTTAACTGGAAGGTTTTGCGCTGGTTGCTTTTAGGAGTAGTACTGGGGACTCCTTTTGGAATTACAGTTCTAACAACTGTTCCACAGAAACCAATGCAGCTGCTCATTTCAGTAATAGTACTGGCGGCAAGCCTGCTGCTTTGGAAAAAATCACAGACTAGCCAAACTGTAAATCGAGGTTGGACTTTTGGAGTTGGTTGTATATCAGGACTGATCAATGGTGCCGCAGCGATTGGAGGGCTGCCGGTTGTTTTGCTTTTCCTTTTCATTTCAGCCGGATCCGCGTCAACTCGGGCCTCAATGGTTGCCTACCTTTTCATCATCGATCTCTACGCAGTTTTTCTCCCAGGCAGCCAACAGCTGATTTCAACCGAATTATTGGGACGCACAGTTCTGTTGTTAATTCCACTGTTTCTTGGTATTTACATCGGTCACCGCAGTTTTGTAAAAACATCTCCTGAATCATTTCGTAAATTTGTCCTCAGTTTATTGATTGTGTTGTCATTGGCAGGAATGATACGTGGTATTCTGCTTTAACTGCTTATTTTTGAAGTAATGCTTCATACTTGTGGTTTAAATAAAAGATTTAAAATACTAAATCCTTTACTATTTACTCAAGTTCGTTTCAGGTTCGTATGAAAATCAAAACCGAATTTCCGCACAAAATACAAACAATAAAACACATTTGGATTCCCATGCCGGACGGCTGCCGTTTGGCCGCCCGAATCTGGCTTCCGGAAAATGCGGAACAGCAACCTGTACCGGCAATATTGGAATACATTCCGTATCGAAAAAATGACGGCACTGCTCTGCGTGATTCTCTCTATCATCCGTATTTTGCTGGACACGGATATGCTGCTATGAGGGTTGATATGCGCGGCAGTGGGGACTCTGAGGGAGTAATGCTGGATGAATACCTGCAACAGGAACTGGACGACGCGGTTTCTGTAATGGCCTGGCTTGCGGAGCAGTCCTGGTGTGACGGATCCGTCGGTATGATGGGTAAATCATGGGGCGGGTTCAATTCATTGCAAGTCGCAGCACTGCAGCCTCCGGAACTGAAAGCAATCATCACGGTTTGCTCTTCCGATGACCGTTACGCCGACGATGTACATTACAAAGGCGGATGCGTCTTGAGTACAGATATGCTCGGCTGGTCTACGACAATGCTTGCCTGGAACGCACGGCCACCGGACCCTACAGTGCTTGGAGAGAGTTGGCGTGATCGCTGGTTGGAGCGCTTAGAGCAAACTCCCTTAATGGTAAAGGAATGGATCAGTCATCAGCACCGCGACGCTTATTGGAAACACGGTTCGATTTGTGAGAATTTTTCGAAGGTGCAATGTGCGGTGTATGCGGTTGGCGGCTGGGCTGACCCATACAGCAACGCAATTCCGCGAATGCTTTCCGGACTTACCTGTCCACGCAAAGCGCTGATTGGACCTTGGGCGCACGAGTATCCGCAACGAGCTTTACCTGGTCCACAAATCGGTTTTGTACAGGAATGTTTACGCTGGTGGGATTATTGGCTCAAGGATATTGATAACGGAATTATGGATGAACCGATGCTGAGGGCGTGGATGCCGGGTAGTATTGCTCCCAGCACACATTATGAAGAGCGTCCCGGACGTTGGGTGGCCGAAGCAAAATGGCCTCCGAAAAACGACGAATCTCAAACCTGGTATTTAAATCGGAACGGCTTGAATCAAAATGCGGAAACGGACAAACCTATGCTTTTCCCAACCTCACAAACTGTGGGATTAAATGCAGGAGTGTGGTTTCCTATGGGTACCGCTGGAGAGTTTCCCGGTGATCAGCGTTCAGCAGATTCCGGGTCGTTGTGTTTTACTTCGGAAGCCTTTTACGATGGGATGGAAATTTTGGGAAATCCTGAAGCGACGGTCACGCTGTCTGCCGATCAGACTGAAGCATTACTTGCTGCACGTCTGTGTGATATTGCGCCGGATGGTTCGTCACTACTGGTGAGTTGGGGCTTACTCAATTTGACACACTGTAACGGACACGAAAATCCGGAAGCATTGGATCCCGGCGAAAAATTCACCGCAAAGGTTCAGCTCAACGCCTGTGCCCATGCTCTCAAATCCGGGCACCGCTGGCGGCTGTCTCTTTCCTCTGCGTACTTCCCTCATGCCTGGCCCAGTTCGAAAATAACCAAACTAAAAATTTTTCCGGGCATTGAAACTTATCTCAACCTTCCGTTCAGAAAAATCTCTCAGGAAGATACACAGCTTGCTGAGTTTTTAGAGCCGGAATGTTCTCAGTCATTGGCTACAGAAGAAATTAGATCTGCCAGCCGCAAAAGAACTATAGAGCATGAGGTAATTGAAGGCAGTTTCACTCTCACTCACAGAGTGGACAATGGACGCTTTCGTTTCGTAGAAGACGGGCTGGAAACTGAAGATCTTAGTTGTGATTCCCTTTCTCTAAATGAAGACAAACCTCTTTCTTTGAAAGTATGCTGTGAACGTACAGCGGGGATCGGGCGTGGTGACTGGCAAACCCGCGTCGAAGCCTCTGGTACAATGACTGCTACATCCGAAAATTTTCATGTCACTTCCAGGCTGGAAGTTTTTGAAGGCGATCAGCGATTCTTTTTCCGCACCTGGGATTTTAAAGTTCCGAGAGAAGTGGTTTGAAGTTTTAGTGAGCATACTCTCTTTTTTGTTGACAAGCTGTTTTTTATGTATTAGGGTGTGACTTGATTTCAAGTTCATAGCGTTTCTGTAAATTTTATTGTTTTGAAACGCTCTGTGTTTAAACTAACGAATTGACGTCATTGTTAATGAATAACACTGATTAGCAATTCTTCATTTAAAAAGGTACAAATGGATAGTAAAATAGACCACATCAAGGAACAACTAATGTCCGGCAGGATCACTAGACGTGAATTTGCACAGCGTTTAATGGTGCTGGGTATTGCAGGAACTAGTGCAGGAACTTTACTGACATGGGCAGAGAAAACTCAGGCTGCGGGCAAGCGCGGTGGACGTTTACGTGCCGGAATTGCTCATGGCTCCACCACCGATACGCTGGATCCGGCGACCTATGAAAACGGTTTCATGGGTAAGATCAATTATGCCATCCATAACCATCTCGGTGAAGTAGATCATACTGGAAGCATGGCTCCGGAATTGGCGGAAAGTTGGGATCCTCAAAATGGTGCGAAAACCTGGGTTTTTAACCTGCGCCGGGGAGTGGAGTTCCACAATGGAAAGACGCTGGATTCCGACGACGTGATCGCTTCGTTTCAGCACCACATGGGTGAAACAAAGTCCCCAGCAAAATCACTGCTGAAGCAAGTCAAAAGCATTCGTAAGGACGGTAAGTATACGGTTGTTTTTGAATTGTCTGGGGGTAATGCCGATTTCCCTTTTGTAGCTTCAGATTATCATATCGCGATAAAACAAGCTTGGGATGGTGGAAAAATCAGTCCAAATGACGGACTAGGTACAGGTCCCTATGTCCTTAAGGATATGGAGATGGGTGTCCGTTTTTTTGGAACACGCAACCCCAATTATTTCAAGCAGGACCGTGGCTGGTTTAACGAACTGGAGATGCTTTCCATCATTGACCCAACTGCCAGAAGCAATGCCCTGACAACCAGAGAAGTTGATGTCATTGACCGTGTTGATTTGAAAACCGCCCACCTGCTTGCACGCAAGAGTGGAATCAATGTTGAAGAAACGACCGGTACAAAGCACTATACCTTCCCGATGCGCACGGACACTTCGCCCTTTGATGACAATAACGTCCGCCTCGCACTCAAGCACGCTGTAAACCGTGATGAGATCGTGGAAAAAGTGCTGTTCGGACATGGGGTTGTCGGGAACGATCATCCAATTGCTCCCTCCCAACCGTTCCACGCAGCCACTTTGCCACAACGCACATACGATCCGGACAAAGCCCGTTTTTACGCAAAAAAAGCCGGAGGTATCAAGGTGAAGCTTTCTGCGGCTGACGCGGCTTTTCCTGGAGCAGTCGATGCTGCAGTCCTATATAAAGAACATGCTGCTGCTGCTGGAATCGAAATTGAGGTGGTGCGTGAGCCGAGCGACGGTTACTGGTCAAACGTCTGGATGAAAAAGCCTTGGGGTGCCTGTTATTGGGGCGGTCGTCCGACAGAGGACTGGATGTTCAGCACAGCATACATGGGTGGAGCCTCATGGAACGACACTTTCTGGAAGAATGACCGCTTTGACAAACTGCTCATTCAGGCACGTGCGGAAACAGACCAGAATAAACGCCGTGAAATGTACTATGAAATGCAGCAGATAGTGCGTGATAAAGGCGGAGTTGTTGTTCCCATGTTTGCGAACTATGTCTTTGGTACATCTGACAAAATCGCTCATGGAACAATGGCTGGAAACTGGGATTTGGATGGTGAAAAATTCCACGAACGCTGGTGGTACTCCTGATCGAGCAACAGGTAAAAAAGTAGCAAGGTGCAAGGAACATGTGACGAGTGACAAGTAACAAGCTAGACTTGAACCTTGAACCAAACCTTGAACCTTGAAATGAGCCTATAGCCTTGATTCATATCCTCAAGATCGTGGCCCAGCGTATCGCGCTGGGTCTCCTCACCCTCTTTGCCATTTCTCTCATCATTACATTTGGGGTTGAGTTATTGCCCGGAGATTTGGCGGAGGCCATTTTAGGTCAGGGGGCAACCCCGGAAACCGTAAAAGTTTTCCGAACAGAGCTTGGACTGGACAAGCCTGCCCATCTGCGCTATCTCAGTTGGCTGTACGGTATGTCAACCGGAGATATGGGTGTTTCGCTTGCCAACAAACGTGAAATTTCCGAACTGATAGGTATTCGTCTTTCCAACACCATTTTTCTTGGAGGGTTTGCTGCGGCAATTTCAGTTCCTTTGGCTTTATTTCTTGGAATCCTCGCTGCCCTTTATCGTAATACTCTTTACGACAGAGCTGTCAACACCTTCACCCTCACTTCCATTTCGTTTCCGGAATTTTTTGTTGCATACATTCTGATCTTTTTCTTTGCCATCAAACTCGGTTGGTTTCCGGGGATTTCCAACGTCAGTACAAATTTATCGTTGGGCGACAAACTATACCGTTCCATGCTTCCAGCGGCCACACTTACTCTTGTGGTTGTAGCACACATGATGCGCATGACACGGGCCGCTATCATAAATTTATTAGCCAGTCCTTACATTGAAATGGTGCGGCTTAAAGGAATAAGTCCCATGAAAATTATCCTGCGACACGCACTACCAAATGCACTGGCTCCAATAGTAAATGTGGTTGCAATAAATTTGGCTTATCTTGTAGTTGGAGTGGTTATTGTCGAAGTTGTTTTTGTCTATCCGGGACTCGGTCAGCTGATGGTTGACAGTGTTTCCAAACGGGATATTCCGGTTGTACAGGCCTGCTCAATGATCTTTGCTTCAGTTTACATTCTACTCAATCTCTCAGCAGACATCATCTCCATCGTCACAAACCCCAGACTGCTTCATCCACGCTGATGTCGAATATACTCAAAATTATTTTCTCAGCGCCATTGAGCGCTAAATTTGGAATGCTGGTTGTTGTAATCTATTCCATAGTGGCAATTTTTGCACCCTTCATTGCCCCGTACGGTGAAAGAGAAATACTTGGAAGGGCTTTTGAATTATGGTCAGACAAGTATCTCCTAGGCACAGACAACCTGGGTCGGGATATGCTTTCACGGATGATTTTCGGTGCCCGTAATACAATTGGCCTTGCACTGAGCATTACGATTTTAGCTTTTTTACTTGGCAGTCTAACAGGCATGATTGCAGCCGCACTTGGTGGTTGGGTGGATCAGATTTTAAGTCGTATTGTGGATGTACTTATGTCCATTCCTTCATTAATTTTTGCTCTTTTGATACTCTCAATCTTCGGTACTTCGGTCCCTTATCTGATTGCTACAATCACTGTTATAGACGCCACCCGTGTTTACCGGCTCGCTCGTGCCACTGCAATGAATGTGGTAGTAATGGATTATGTTGAAGTAGCTCGTGTCAGGGGAGAAAAACTCGGCTGGGTCATCCGCAAAGAAATATTACCAAATATCACAGCACCACTGCTCGCAGAATTCGGGCTGCGTTTTTGCTTCGTTTTTCTTTTCATTTCCGCACTCAGTTTTTTGGGACTCGGTCTTCAGCCGCCCGCAGCGGATTGGGGTTCAATGGTCCGGGACAATGCAACACTGATTACTTTTGAAGACATGACACCCCTCCTGCCTGCAGGAGCAATTGCACTGTTAACGATTGCGATCAATTTCATTGTCGACTGGATGCTTCACAAATCAAGCGGACTCAAGGATGTTAGCTGACGCAAATAAAAATTCCGGAAACGAACCTTCAG
>Ga0208058_1000249_pt1 | contig 12591 bp, 7 predicted proteins | sample DeeseametaMP1092_FD_184196 | JGI IMG/M metagenome (GOLD analysis project Ga0208058, IMG submission 184196) | Marine microbial communities from the Deep Atlantic Ocean - MP1092 (SPAdes) | ecosystem: Environmental > Aquatic > Marine > Oceanic | place: South Indian Ocean | collected 2011-03-02 | reverse complement strand
CAGCAGAGAACCGTTTACGAGAAGTACAGACTGCTAAAGCTGAAGGAAGGAATATAAAGAAAAACAAAAATGCCATTACAACTTTAGGTGCATTGAGGGATTGGTATTTGGATTTACCGGAGGTGAAACAAAAACGGAGTTTCAAGTCAATTTCAAAGTGCATTTCGATTGTGTTAGATCATCTTGGTGAGAAGAAGTTTGCCAGCCAAATTAGTCCAGCAGATATTCAAGGCTTCCAGAAAAAACGCCTCTTGGAAAATACCCTGTGGGGTCGTCCAGCAAAACCTGCAACAATAAACCGTAATGTTGCAAATTTTAGAGCTATGCTCAATCGGGCTTTGGACTATGGAAAACTGGAGACAAACCCCATAGGTCGAGTTAGGCAACTGGAAGAAAACAATGTAAGGGAACGTCTATTAACTCCAGAAGAATTTGAATTGTTGTACAATCATTGTTCCGAAAATATCAAGGGTCCTGTTCTGATTGCATACTACCTCCCCATGAGGCAAGCAGAAATTCTAAATCTAACTTGGAAAGAAATCGACTTAAAAAAGGGGTTTATCCGGCTTGGTGGCCAACGCACCAAAAACAAAACCGGAAGAGCAATTCCGTTGCATAAGAGAATTTTTGACTACTTTCAGAGCTTACCCCGTCCGATTCATGGGGGATATGTTTTTGAGCAAAGATGCTGGAATCGAAAAGCATATCTGAAAGCCCTAAAAGTAGCAGGAATAGAGGATTTCACTTATCATGATTTAAGGCATTGCGCACTCAATAATCTCAGACTAGCAGGGAATGACCGTTACGTTATCAAACAAGCATCTGGTCATAAAACAGATAGTGCTTTCCAACGTTACATTCTTGTTACAGAAGATGAAATGATGGGTATGAAATGGTTGGATCAAAAGGAAGGAAAAACCGGAACAATGGACACCTATATGGACACCACAGATAATTTTAAGAAAGATAAAATTTCGTAAGCTACTGATTTTATTGGTGGGCCAGCAGGGACTTGAACCCCGGACCGGACGATTATGAGTCGTCAGCTCTAACCAACTGAGCTACTGGCCCAAACCAATTCCTTCATGATAGCCACCAAGACGGGGTAAAACAAGATTTTTCGTAATTTGCGAATTAAGGAACCCCCCCGCCCGTGGATATAATGCAACATTAATTTGGCAAAAGGGAGAAACGCATCATTGGCGGGTGTCGTGCAAAAAAACGTTCTGAAGTATTGGCCAGTCTAAGCAACAAAGATTCTTCCCACGGACGCCCCATTAACTGCATCCCCACCGGTAAACCCTGTGCATCGTAACCGACAGGAAAAGAAATTGCGGGGAATCCTCCAAGATTTGCCTGCGGTGCATAGCGCATTAATTCCGTCAAAGTACTGAGATCCGATTCTCCTTTTTTCAAAGCATCCGGTGGTATCGGAGGAGCGGTACGGGCCGTTGATGGAGTAACAACTGCGTCAACGTTTTGAAAGATTTGACTCATCTTCCTGATAAGCTGGGCGCGTACACGCTGGGCTTTTACATAATCATCTCCTTTAAACTGCTGTGCCAGAGTAAGATTAACTAAAGCATCCAGTCCCAAGGGTTGACGAAAAGGTTTAAAATTAGTTTTCAGAGAAGTCAGCAGTTCTGTAACAAAAGATACCGCATGTGCCATACGTATTTCATCCAGGTCCGGAATGTCAATTTCCTGTACGGTAGCACCTAGAGATTTAAAAGAATCCAGCATTTGATTGCAGCTTTGTACAATATCTACGGACGCATGATTAAACCACGGTAAAAATACTCCCAGTCTAACTCCTGTTAAATCTGAATTATCAAAATCCTGAAGATCCACCGATGGCTGATCCTGTGTCCAAACCTGTCTGGGATCAGGACCTGCCAGAAACGAATAGGCTAAAGCCGTGTCACGTACTGTGGAGGTAATTGGACCTACTGTCGAGAGACTCCATGATAGAGGTGCACTGCCGGCAGAACTGATCCGGCCCCAAGTTGTTTTAAGTCCTACAACACCGCACAAACTTGCAGGAATCCTGATAGAACCACCACCGTCAAGTCCAAGTGCAATTGGACACAACCCTGCTGCCACTGCTGCAGCTGATCCGCTTGAAGATCCTCCCGGATAATGGTCAAGATGATGAGGATTTCTAGTAGTACCATAGTGAGTATTGAGCCCCGTTACCCCCAGTCCGATTTCATGCATATTGGTTTTACCCACCATCAGTGCACCGGCCGAACGCAATCTCTCAACCGTTGTAGCATCCTCCGCCGGAGGCTGAGTGTTGTAAAATTTTGTACCAACCATTGTTGGAAAAGGGAGCATATCCAGTTCATCTTTTACTGCTACCGGAACTCCATCAAGTATTCCCAATGATTCTCCACGATCATAGCGCTCTGCCGAAGCTTTCGCCTGCTGCATCAGTTCCTGTTCATCCCAGGCCAAAAAAGGTAGCAAAGGTACTGCACTTTCTTCAATACTGCGAATTATATCCAGTAAACGCATTGCAACATCTACCGGAGTTGTTTTTCCTTCAAGATATGCCCGATGAAAATCAGAGGCCGTTTCAGGTTTAAAAAGACTTTGCTTTTCAGAATTAGCAACTTTTTTGTCAGTTGCAGATTCACGATTTTGTTCGGCAGAAACAATAAACTGTTTGATGGACTTTTTGGCTGCAGCCAAAGTGATTTTACTATCTGCAGGATGAACGGGATGCATCACAGGTGCATCTTCAACATGGCATTTTCGTAGTCGGGGAAGACCGGCTTGACGAAGGAGCAGCGGGAGCAGCAGTAACCGAACTCCTGGGGTTCTCAACAGGAACAGCAATATTTTAAGGGCACGTCCGGATGTCCTGGGAATGCGGATGGATTTAAGGTTATAAACAGGTTTTTCTTTTTTTGCAAACGGCCACAAAAAGAGCAAAAGCCGTTTTGCTCCGGATGAAATCATTCTGATTTTACTATCCTTATTTTCCATCTCAAACTATATTTACTTTGATTACCGGGGAAGTTCAAAAACAAAGCGCGCTCCATCTTTGACTTCAGAATCGACCCAAATATTTCCGCAATGTGCAGCAATAATTTTTTTCACAGTAGCCAGCCCAAAACCATATCCCTCTACATCGTAATTCAAGCGGGTATTTGTTTCAAACACTTTGTCCTGATGTTCCGCAATTATTCCCGGCCCGTTATCTCGAATCCAAAATTTAACAGTATCCCTACTTTCTTCACCACCGAATTTTATCCTGACAGGATTTTTTGTACCCCGAAATTTTATCGAATTGGCAATCATATTTTGCCAGACTTTCAGCATCCGGATTGGATCACACCTTGCTTCCGGCATGTCCGGCAGTTTGCTGAAACAGGCTATTCCTTCTTGTTCTGCATATTCAAAATTTTCAATCACCGCATTTATTATACGATCCATCGATACAGATTCCAATTCACCAATAACCTGGCCTGCTTCCGCATAATCCAGTTGCGTATTGATAAAATCCAGCATTTTGGTAAAAGTCTGTGGAATCCGTTCTAGTAATTCTTTTAAGCCTTCATCCTCAATGATTTGTGGAAATTCATTTTTGATGCGGTACAGAAAAAAATCATAAAGGCTGGCTGCACCAACGATTGGAGATTTAAGATCATGACTGACTGTGTGTGAGAAACTGCTAAGTTCCTGTTTTTTTTGCTGCAGTTCCTTGTTCAGTTCTTTGATTCTGTCAAGATCTTCTTTGCTGCGCAAAGCTGATTTTACACGGGATACTAAAATGGTGCGATCAATCGGTTTGTAAATATAATCCACTGCTCCTGCGTCAAAAGCCTCCTCAAGGGAATCCATTTCCTGTTTGGCCGTTACCATTAATACAGGAATATCGTGGCATACAGGAATCATTTTAATACGTTTCGTAGCCTCAATTCCATCCATCTCGGGCATCATAATATCCATCAAAATGCAATCCGGACTCCAGTTTTTCAGAATTTGCAGGGCCTCATTTCCAGACGAAGCTTTTCTAAATTCACACTTCAGTTGCCTCTGCAGATGGTCTTCAATCAGTAAACAGTTGTCCTCAATATCATCAACAATCAATATTCTGCGGGTGGCCCTGTGCCGGTCACTGGCTGGCATGAAATTTTTTTCAGTTACATGTGTATAGAGCGTTTTTCTGATGCGTCCAACATTGCTTCTTTGATGGCCTCTGCATAAGTCGGATGGGCATGTGACATCCGCGCGATATCTTCTGCGCTGGCCCGGTATTCCAGAGCAACAACTGCTTCTGCAATCAAATCTGCAGCACGTGCTCCAACCAAATGAATTCCTAATATTTCGTCAGTATCCTTGTCTGCCAGGACTTTTGCAAAACCTTCTGTGTCCATGGATGCACGGGCACGTCCTAGTGCCTTGAACGGGAAATTACCCGTTTTATAGTTATAATTTTCAGCTTTCAATTCGTCCTCAGTAAAACCGACTCCTGCTGCTTCCGGCCAGGTGTAGAGCACTCCCGGAATTGCTTTGTAATTGATATGCGGTTTTTGACCTGCTATCGTTTCCGCCACAAAAACTCCTTCTTCTTCTGCCTTGTGCGCCAGCATATCTCCTGCCACTACATCGCCAATGGCATAGATTCCCGGAACCGCAGTTTCCAAATGTTCATTTACCGGAATACGACCTTTATCATCAAGAGTAAGGGCGATCTTTTCCAAACCCAAATTGTCTGTAAAGGGCCTGCGTCCAACTGCAACCAGACAATAATCTCCGCTGAATTCCACTTCTTTGTCCTTCTTGTTTTTTGCAACAACTTTAACACTGTCTCCTTTTACAACTGTACTTTGCACAGTATGGTTGAGAAAAAATTCCAGACCCTGTTTTTTTAAAAACCGTTGAACTTCTTTAGCCAGTGAAAAATCCATTCCGGGAATTAAACGATCAAGAAATTCCACGACCTGCACCTTTGAACCAAGTCTGCTGAAAACTGAACCCAGTTCCAACCCAATCACACCACCTCCAATCACAATTAATTTCTCCGGAACCTTTTCCAGATTCAGGGCTTCGGTTGAAGTTATGATGCGTTTTTTGTCAATTATCACACCCGGAATACTTGACGGCTTGGAACCTGTTGCAATGATAACGCGTTCGGTGTTCACAGTTTCCTTGGAACCGTCGGTGCCACTCACTGAAATCGTCTTTGAATCGCTGAATGATGCATGTCCGGAGATGACCTTGATTTTATTTTTTTTCATCAAATACTTGATTCCGTCGCATGTCTGCCCTACCACATCGTCCTTACGCTGACGCATCCTTGGCCAGTTTAGTTTTATTTTTTCCGCCATGATACCGTGTGCCTCAAAATGACAGTTTGCATTGTAGAAATGCTCACTTGAATCCAGCAAAGCCTTTGAAGGAATGCAACCCACATTCAGGCACGTTCCACCCAGTGTAGGATAACGTTCAATGATTGCCGTTTGCATCCCCAGTTGTGCACAGCGGATTGCGGCCACATAACCTCCTGGCCCTGAACCGATGATTGTTGTGTCGAATTTGGTCATTGTTTGTTATATTGAAAGTAAGGTGAAAATGGTACTAAGGCTCTTTTTGAATTAGGCACTAAGGCACTAAGGCACTAAGGCAAAATCAACTACCACTTCTGATTTTACTAACCAGGGAAAGTAGCATTCTTTCTATTTCTCGAGTATTTTCGTAAAGGCCATTGAACTCAAATTCGGTTAAGTATTCCAACTTTTTCGCAATTTCCAGTTGAGTTTGTAACTCGTATTAGAGAACCTATAAAAATTTGTAAAAAACGAACATAATCTCCAGTGGATCTTCGTCCATATCCTTCAGCAATGTTGCTGGGAATTGAAACTGCGCTTCGACGCAACTGGGAGATCAAACCATAAAACTCCGACTTTGGAAAATTCCCAGATGCCCGATAGATCTGTGCTACCAAATCCATAGATTTTTGCCAAACAATTAAATCTCGAAACGTCTTAATTGTTCCCATCCTGATGTTACCTCATACTAAATGTCCCAAGCCCCTGTGCCTCAGCTACTTTGTTCCTCAGTGCCTTTTTCCTTTGTGCCTCAGTACATTATTAACTCAGTGCTTTATTAACTCAGTGCCTTATTAACTCAGTGCCACATTAACTCAGTACCTTTTTTATATAAGCATCCTTGTCGGATTTTCCAGGAATTCTTTTACACGAACAAGAAAACTCACCGATTGCTGACCATCGACAATACGATGATCATAGGACAGAGCCAAATACATTACCGGACGAATCTCAACTTTTCCTTCAACTGCCATGGGCCGCTCAACGATATTGTGCATTCCCAGTATTGCGCTTTGCGGTGGATTTAAGATTGGAGTAGAAAGCATTGAACCAAAAACTCCTCCGTTTGTGATAGAAAAAGTACCGCCTTCCATTTCGTCAATACTGAGTTTGTTTTCACGCGCACGTTTGGCAAGTCTGCCAATTTCAATTTCAATTTGTGCAAGAGAGAGAGATTCTGCATTTCGAACAACTGGTACCATCAAGCCTTTGGGTGCACTCACTGCAATACCCATATCGACATAATCATGATAGACAATTTGATCACCATCTATCTGGGCGTTGACTGCCGGAAAGTCCTTTAATGCTTCCGTGCATGCTTTTGTAAAGAGTCCCATGTAACCCAACTTTATGTTGAATTTTTCCAGAAACACCTCTTTACTCTGGGAACGCAGCTCAAAAATAGCATGCATATCGACTTCATTAAAAGTCGTCAACATTGCTGTTTCGTTTTTTACTGCAACCAGACGCTCTGCCAGTTTTCGGCGCAGGCGGGACATACGTTCTCTTTTTATGCTGCGGGAACCGGACACAACCGGAGGGGTCGCTTCAAGTTTTGTTTCCGTGGTGGAAGCGGCATAATCCGGATTCTGCTGCAAATGCATTTCTACGTCTTGAGTCATTATTCGACCACCTGGGCCGCTTCCGGATACGTCAGTTGTGCCCTGTTCAGCCATCATTTTTCTAGCAGCAGGAGATGGATGTCCGGCGGCATATGATGCTGAAGCAGAAGAAGCTTCATCCGGAATAGTTGCACGTTCAGAGGGTTCTTCTGATTTTACGATGACCTCAGATGACGTTGGAGTTGAAGTAATTTTCGGTTGCTCTGCATCGGTATCAATCGAACATGCCACATCTCCTATTCCCGCAGTTTCGCCTTCCTGCAGCGTAATTTTCAGTCTGCCTGCACTTTCGGCAATCAGGGGCAAAGTTGCCTTGTCAGTTTCAATTTCGCAAATCGTTTCATCAATTAGAACGTAGTCGCCGTCTGCTTTGAGCCAATTCCCGATTTCAACTTCAGTAATTGATTCGCCTGGACTCGGAATTTTAATTTCCACAATAGACATAGACAAAACCTTTAAATGGGTTAGTTAATAAATTTGATCTCGCATACAGTCTGAAATCCAACCCGCACTTAAATCATCAACCCGGAAATGGAAATAAGAACAATCCAGGGGGTAATTTTGGTGCGAGTTCATTCCTCAAAAGCCCTGCGCACCAGATTTTTCTGTTCTGCAGTGTGAACCTGTGGTATTCCGACCGCAGGAGAACTGTCCGAGTCACGTGCCACCAGATCCAGCACTTTCCCGGTTTCAGAGAATGTCCGCAAAACAAAGCTCCAGGCACCCATATTTTCCGGCTCTTCCTGCACCCAGTACCATTGCTTGGCCCCGGAATATCGTTTAAAAATTGAGAGCAACTGCTTTTTTGGAAATGGATAAAGCTGCTCTAAACGTACAATCGCAATGTCTTTGACATCACTGCTTTGCTGACATTCAAGTAAGTCATAAAATACTTTACCGCTGCAAAACAAAACCTTTCGGACAGAGGACGCATCCACAAAATCATCGTCGATTACTTCCAGAAAATGAGTTCCTTCGAGAAAATCATCAAGCAAACTCAAACACAATGGATGACGTAACAAACTTTTAGGTGTAAAAATTACCAGCGGTTTCCGAAACGGCAATGCCATTTGACGACGCAAAATATGAAAGATATTTGCAGGAGTGGTGCAGTTGACAATCTGCATATTATTTCCGGCACAAAGAGTCAGAAAACGCTCAATCCTGGCTGAAGAATGTTCCGGACCCTGCCCCTCATGTCCGTGCGGCAACATGAGTACCACACCATTCATGCGGTGCCATTTTGTTTCAGAAGATGAAATAAACTGATCAATAATTATTTGCGCTCCATTTGCAAAATCACCAAACTGCGCCTCCCAAATTGTTAAAGAAGTTGGAGCAGCATAGGCATAACCGTATTCAAAACCCAGAACACCATATTCTGAAAGAAACGAATTGTAGACTTCAAAGGGAGCCTGATCCTTGAAAAGATAATTCAAGGGAACGTGTTTTGTGTTGTCCTCAGAGGTGATAATTGCATGCCGATGCGCAAATGTTCCTCTTCCGCTGTCCTGGCCGCTTAAACGGACAGGCGTACCCTCTGTTACCAAAGTCGCAAAGGCCATGGTTTCAGCCATTCCCCAATCAAGCTGTTTTTTCTCTGTAACCATTTTCCGGCGGTTTTTATACAGCTTTTGGATTTTTGCAAAAAATTTCAAATCAGCACCGGGACTTCCGGATCTTGACAAGTCTGTCACCAGTTCGCTGATTTCTACAAATTTCTTTCTGGACACTCCTGTTTCCGGAGATTTTTCAAAATCCTTTTCTTCCGCTCTCCGGACTCCAGACCAGACGCCTTCCAGAAATGAAGTAACAGAGGCCGTTTCCTGTTGCTTCGATTCCTCCAAACGGTCGTTGAGGTACTGCTTGAATTCATCTTCCATTTGCGTTGTTTCTTTTTCCGTAAAACTTCCGGATTCCACCAGTTTCTTACTGTAAACTTCCCTGACCTTTGGATGCCTCGCAATCCGTCGATACAAATCGGGCTGTGTAAATCTTGGTTCATCTGCTTCATTGTGACCATGCCGCCGGTAACCCAAAATATCGACAAATACATCCCGATGGAATTCTTGACGAAACTCAAGTGCGAGTTTTGTAACATAGGCTACAGCCTCAATATCATCTGCATTAACGTGAAATACAGGTGAAAGAGTTGTTTTTGCCACATCCGTACAATAAGTGCTGGAACGTCCTTCCATAAAATCTGCAGTGAATCCAACCTGATTGTTAATCACCAAATGTACAGTTCCGCCAGTTTCGTATCCCGGAAGTTTCGACATTTGCAAAACTTCATAAATGATACCCTGGCCTGCCATTGAGTGATCTCCGTGAATGAGAATCGGCACCAGTTTTTTAACATTGCCCTCGTGATATTGATCTATTTTGGCCCGGGAAATTCCTTCCACAACCGGATTTACTGCTTCCAGGTGTGATGGATTTGGGGTCAGGCTCAGGTGCACTTTTTTTCCACTGCGCACTTTCTTGTCACTTGAATAGCCCATGTGGTATTTCACATCACCGGAAAATCCGTCGCTACCAAAGGCCTTTCCTTCAAATTCAGCAAAAATATCGCTGTAGGTTTTTCCTAAGATATTTGCCAGCACATTTAACCTGCCGCGATGTGCCATTCCAATCACAAACTCTTCCACACCAAGTTCAGCACCATACTCAAGTATCATATCAAGTGCAGGAATAATTGATTCTCCTCCTTCAAGTGAAAATCTTTTTTGTCCCACAAATTTAGTATGCAGAAAACTTTCAAAGGCCACTGCTTCATTCGTTTTACGTAAAAGCTCGATTTTCTCTTCACGAGAAAAATTTGGTGTGTTGCGGCAGGATTCCATTTTTTGCTCAAGCCAGTTTATAATCTCTATTGTCCTTACAAATTTGTATTCCACTCCGATGGAACCACAATACGTTTGTTCCAATAATTCGAAAATTTCACGCAAAGTTGCATTTCCAATTCCAACACGTGTACCCGCATGAAACTCCGTATCCATATCCGCTTCACTTAAGCCAAAACTTTCTAGGACTATTTCTCCCTCATGTATCCGCCGAGGACGTACAGGATTGGTGTTTGCGAACATGTGCCCGCGCTGGCGATAAGCTCCAATCAGGTTGCTGACTGCCATCTCTTTTTGAAACTGTTCTGGAACAACTTCTTCAGTATGATCAACAACCGGTTTAGCTTGGGCTTCCTGAGAAAAATCTGCCTTTGAAAATTCAAATCCTTCAAAAAAATTCCTCCACTCCTGATCTATAGAGTTGGGATCCTGCTGATATTGCTGATAAAGCCCTTCAAATGCGCCAATATCTGCGTTATTTAAATATGAAAGTGGGTTCATGATAATTGTAAATAAATAAGTAATGCTGTTTTCATAATAAGTCTCAAAACCGTGTCATTTCGAGCCAAGCAAGAAATCCTGTATAAGCGACCACACTGATATCATAAATATTTTCCACCGAGGTCGAAATGACAGTGAGGATTTCAGACTGTTTACGAGACAGTCAGTAATATCAAGTAATTTTATGCTTAATTTCATGTCAACTAAATCATTTTCTACGTACCGGTTTTTTACGACTTACTTTGGAACGCATAGTCCCTTTATTTGTATCTTTTCCTTTTTTACGGTCTTTAGAGCGTGACGAGAATTTTGTGGATTTCGGAGCTTTCGAGATATTGGAAATTCTTAACTGTTGTCCTGCGACCCAAACTTTTTTCAAGTCATTCAACACATCTTTTGGCATTCCATCCGGCAGATCAATTACGCTGTAATCATCATAAATATTGATCCGTCCGATGTACTGACTATCGAGTCCTGCCTCATTTGCAATGGCACCAACAATGTTGCCGGGTTTCACCTCGTGAATGTGACCCACTTCAAGACGGTAACGCACCATCCCCTCTTCCAGCGGCAGTTCCTTTCTGTGAGTACGAACGCGCTCTTTTCCCTGTCCTTTGCTTCGTTCTTTTCCTTTATCTGTTCCTTTATCCGTTCCTTTACCTCTACCTCGTTCTTTAACACGATTGGAATCGGATTTTTCCCAGTCAGAATCTGTTTTTTGTTTTGCCCGCTTCTGCAACAGGAATGGGGAGTTGCCTTGTAAAAGGAGTGCAAGAGCAGCAGCAATTTCCAGTGCTGGCACATTGTGTTCCTGTTGATACTGCTCAATCATTTGATAAAACAAACCCAGTTCTTCTGTTGCAAGAGTGTCGCTGATATCCTGTTTGAATTTAGCAATCCGCTTGTCATTGATCACTTCAGTGGAGGGAAGTTCCATCATTTCAATCTTTTGCCTGGTCGCACGTTCGATGGAATTCAACATCCTTTTTTCACGGGGTGCAACAAACAAAATAGCGTCACCTTCACGACCCGCACGTCCCGTTCGACCAATACGATGCACATAGGATTCCGTATCATGCGGAATATCATAATTCAGCACGTGGCTGATACGTTCTACATCCAGCCCTCGTGCAGCTACATCTGTGGCCACCAGAATATCCAGCTTTCCCTTCTTCAAATTTTCAATAGTACGTTCACGTTGACTTTGCTTGATATCTCCATTGAGCGCTGAGGAAGCATAACCGCGTGCTTCCAGCTTTGAAGACAACTCCACCGTAGCGGTTTTTGTTCGGACAAAAATAAGTATCGCCTCAAATGGTTCTGCTTCCAGGATACGCGTCAACGCATCCAGTTTATGCATCCCGCTCACTGGCCAGAAACGTTGACGGATCGTAGGGGCAGTGGTGGTTTTATCCTTAATGATAATTTCTACAGGGTCTTTCAAATATCGCGTGGCAATCCGTCTTATCTGATGCGGCATGGTGGCAGAAAAAAGGGCAATTTGTCTTTCCTTAGGTGTTTGCTCAAGAATCCACTCAACGTCATCAATAAATCCCATCCGCAGCATTTCATCTGCTTCATCCAGAACAAGTGTGCTGAGCTTATCAAGTTTCAAAGTACCGCGACGCATGTGATCCATCACGCGTCCTGGAGTTCCAACCACTACATGTGATCCACGCTTCAAACCTCGTATTTGCCCACTATATTCCTGACCTCCATAAATCGGCAGCACATGAAAACTTTTCATATGAGATGCATATTTTTTAAAGGCTTCTGCGACCTGAATCGCTAACTCTCGGGTAGGTGCAAGGACCAAAACCTGCGGGTCTTTCTGCCGTAAATTTAAGTTGGAAAGCAAAGGCAGAGCAAAAGCCGCTGTTTTACCAGTACCGGTTTGTGCCTGTCCCAATACGTCTTTCTTTTCCAACATTAATGGAATAGTTTGCTCCTGAATGGGGGTGGGAGTTTCATAACCAACTTCGTCTAAAGATTTTTGGAGAGCAGGTTTAAGTTCGAATTCACTAAATGTGGTAGCCATTATAATTGCTTAGGTGTGGGGTATTTAAATAAAATTGTATATTTGACGGTCTTGTAAAATGTCTGAAATCCACCCAGTACCTAAATAATCAATCCGGTAATGGAAAAATTCAAAAGGCTATTTACGTGAGGGCTCATCTCGAGCGATGGGAAAAGTCTTAATGATTTTAGAGTTGTCGCTAATATAAGGTTTATCGCTTAGCTCGAAATGATACGGTTTTATAACTTTTTATGAGTTCATAATATTTG
>Ga0208058_1000245_pt1 | contig 12704 bp, 8 predicted proteins | sample DeeseametaMP1092_FD_184196 | JGI IMG/M metagenome (GOLD analysis project Ga0208058, IMG submission 184196) | Marine microbial communities from the Deep Atlantic Ocean - MP1092 (SPAdes) | ecosystem: Environmental > Aquatic > Marine > Oceanic | place: South Indian Ocean | collected 2011-03-02 | reverse complement strand
TTGGGTGGCTCTGGTTCTTGGAAAGCCAAAATTATGAATCGAGAATTAGTGCTAACAAGAAAAGGCAGCGGACGCAAAATACACGCCGCTGCTTTTGGCGTTATAAGAAATTTGGTGATGAGTACTAAACAACTAATATTGGATGAGATTCGCAAGGCGGAAATCCGAATCCCAGAATATGAGGTGCCAGATTTACCTGGCCAAAAGGATTTTCCAGAAGTTCCCGAATGGCATTCGTTTGAACGCTCCGTTTGGAAGTCTGGCGAAGACATTAGGGTTCTGCTTCAAAAGAGTTCCAAGCTTAGAAGTGATTTTGAGATACAGAAGTCCATTCTAAGTATATGTAAGAACCAAAATGCTAAAAGAGGTCGTCAATCGTTTGTTTTGCTTTTAGGCTCTCCAAAATGTGCGAGTCTCGCTGGCACCGTTGTCGAGCTTCTCTGTGATAGTGATATTAGTGGGCATGTCATATCAGTGCTGCTCAAGATGAAGGTGCCGGGATATACTAACCAAATTGAACCATTCGCTTCTCATGAGGTGGCTTGGATTAGAAATAAGGCAAAAAGTTACATGCAGAAATATGGGCGTTTATAACAAAGTGATGCAGCTGGAGCCCAAACTCCGCGGCCAAAAACATGCTTGCATTTCGTTGCAGCATGTTTTCGTCCACTACGTCTAGGCCCACTGATCACGGCGTTGACCTGATCCCTTACCTCGTTTTTCACCCAGCAACCTGACCTTACTCATTGAGCGAAACCAATGAACATACCTCTCCTGGCAGGATCCCTACTCGCTATCTTCGGCATTTTCCTGCTTTACCGTGCCCTGAGCGACTATAAAAAATCCGTTGCAAGCCTCGAGTGGCCAGGTGTTGAGGGGCGGCTAACGGACCTGCGCCTTTGGGGTAAGCGTAATATTGATGGGGAAATGCAGGACGCGGAAAAACTCATCGTCGGGTATGAGTATGAATTTAAAGGTGGCCAGTACAAGGGATCATCAGCGACATTCTATACATTGGTGTATCCAGAAACGGTTAAATTCGCCAGAAGCCATTCTGCCAATAGCGACGTGGTGGTTTATTGTAATCCGAAGGCTCCTGATGAGTCTGTGTTGGTGCCTGGCCCGAGAAAAGACAAGCCTTACAGTGATTGTATTCTTGGTGGGTTGGGTGTGGCTGCTGGTTTGGTGGTTGCGGTTCTGGGTTATCTGGGTGTGATTGGTTGAATTTTCACCACAGCCCGGGAGCTGAATGCACCTATATCGACATGGTTACCATTTTTTTTGAATTTTTTAATCAACTTTAATGGTGCCAGATCCCTTCTTCTCTTTTCTGCAGTTTCTCTACTGTCAAGTTCTCCCCGTACTCACCTCCCTGCCTGTCCTCCGGGTTTTTTATGCCCAAGAGATTTCACCTTTTACCTTCTTGAATTGCCTCTCTATGGATGGGCTGCTGCACGATATTGTCTGACAAAATAGACGGATTGGCGGTTGTGAAAGAAGGCGAGAGGTGTACGGTAAAAGACCAATGCCAATTTTTCGACAGGAGGCGCTCAATGAAAAAAGATCCCAACAAAGGCTATATTGCCTTATTAGGATGGAGTTTGAACGCGGTCGAGGCGGCGGAGAAGTTTGATCGCCGTTATGTGGTTGTGGCCCCGGACTGGGCAGAGGCGTATTGCCAGGAGCATGATATTCCCTACGTGCCCTGGAATTTCGAACGCCTGAATGATCGCTCCATGGAGATTGCCCAGACCCTGAAAGACATGGGCGTGGATGTGTCGGTACCGCTGTATGAGGAGACCGTGGAGTGGGCCGGTGCGATTAATTCGGTGCTGCTGGACAACCCTCGTTTGCTGGGCCAGGCCATGCTGATGCGGGATAAGTCCCTGATGAAGCGGCGCGCACAGCTTGGCGGTATCCGGGTGGGTATTTTTGAGGAAGCCCATGACCGGGAGGACGTGATCCGGTTCCTGAAGCGGGTGAACCAGACCCTGCTCAAACTGGATGGTGATCCCAATGACCCGATCCACCTGAAGGCCTTTGACAAGGCCGGTTGTCTGGGTCACCGGGTGATCCGTACTCCGGATGAGGTGGATGCTATTCCTGATGAGGAATTTCCGTCGTTGATGGAGTCGCATCTGGATGGCTGGGAATTTGCGGTGGAGGCCTGGATCCATGATGGCAAGATCTGTTTTCTCAACCTGTCCGAGTATGTGACGCTGGGGTATTCAGTGTATGTCCCTGCTTCGCCGGATCTTGAGCAATACCGGCCGCAAATTACCCAGCAGATCGAGAAGCTGATCAAGACCTTTGATATCGAGTTCGGCATGATTCATCCAGAGTACTTTGTCACCAGCGATGGTGAGATGTACTTTGGTGAGGTGGCTTATCGCCCGCCGGGCTTCAAGGTGTTCGAGTTGCTGGAACGGGTCTATGACGGTTTCAACGCCTATCAGGCCACCATGCTGGTATTTGATCCCAAGTCCACCGATGAGGAAGTGAAGGCGTACTTCCCGAAAGCGGTGGTGGATGCCAAGAGCCATGCCGGCTGTTTCGGTGTGTACCCGCGACGCCGTGTAGTCAGCCAGCTGGAAATCCCGGAGGAGACCGAAGATCACCCCTATTTCGAGTCCCATGAACTGACGGCGCCCATGGAAGAAGTGGTTACCAAGCGAACGGCGTTTGGAACGCATTGGGGTCTGATTTACTTCGTGGGTGACGACCCGAAAGAGATGCACCGGTTGCTGAAGCGGCAGGAAGAGCTGGATTTCTATGTGTGAATACGCTGTCATCCTGGGGCCCGCCAGGCCCCCACGGATTCGTTAAGGAACTGCCCTGTGTCTATGACCCATTCAGAGACGTCCGCGTCCAGCAATCTGTCTCTGCTCCTTGCGCGGCTGGATGATGCCATCACCCAGCTGGCAGAGGCGCCCTCCTTTACCCGGCCGGCCAAGGTGCCGCGGGTACTGGATACGGCCCGGCGGGTCATGCTGCAGGAGGGCGGCTGTGCGGCCCTGGGCGAACGCATCGAGACGCTGGAAGCGGCCGGGATTTTTGCCGGCACAGATTGGGCGGAGCCGCACATTCTGGTCCCCGGGTTCACCACCCAGTCCCTGCAAAGTGCCCAGGCTGAGTTGGTGGTGATTGAGGCCCTGAGCGAGCTGCGCATGCTGGCAGTGGCCTGTGGAGATTACCCTCACCCCCTGATTTCAGCCGAGCAGGCCCATCATTTTCTCACCCAGGTGCTGGCGCTCAATCTGGCCATGCTGTTTTCGCCGCCTTCGGAAGCACAGCGTGAAACTCAGGGGCGCCTGGCAGTGCTGCCGCAGAATCTGTTGCAGCATCTGGCCGAGCGGATTGGCTATGAACATATTGTCGACAAGCTGATCGAAGAGATCTGGCGGATTCTGAATCAGCGCCCCATTCAGACCGAGCCGGTCAAACAGATGGTCACGCAGATCGCCATTTGCCAGGCCAATCCGGATATCGATCTGGGTAGCAGTGGGCAAGGAGCGGACCGGCTGGTGAGCAGCCTGTTCGGCCCGACCCGGGCCTGCCGGGAAGACCCGGGCGTGGAGATCTACCTTGAGCGGCTGGCCAGCATGGACGCCACGGCATTGCAGGGCGAGGCCACGGGGTTTGCTCGGGCCATGCACGACACCGGCCTGGTGTCGCCGTACCACCCGGTGTTGCTGCGCCACTTGCTGGATCAGGGTGACCATCTGGTGGCGGAGGCCATGGGCCTGTCCTCCACCGGTCGCGATTGTTTGCTGTGTTATCGCCAGCTGGTGCAGGCGTTGATTGAGGCGGCGGTGCATCCGCAAACTGCCCAGGCTATTTATGGCCTGGCGCTGGTGCTGGAGCGGGGCATTCTCTATCAGCCGCCAGTGGCGCCGGCCCTGTGGCGGCAACTGAGCCTGGTTCTGTCGGACTGGTCGTGCCAGCGCCTGACCTTGGCCTTCGGGGATCAGGTATCACCGCAGGCGCATCTGATCGAAGGTGTGCTGTGCATGCTGGGGCAGCCACTGGGGGTGGGGCAGGGCAATAATCCCACCTGCCAGTCCGCCCGCGCCCTGTCCATGTGGTCGTACAACGATCCGGACTACCTGCTGCAAATGGTGACCTGGGCGGCCCGCGACGATGAAATCATCATGCATTTCGAAGGGCAGCCAATTTCCTCCAGCGAGAGCGTTGGCGGTGTGGCCAGCAGTCTGCCCATGGACCTGGACCCGGTGTCTCTGCTGGTGGTGCCTCACCTGGACCGGATCTATGCGGAAATGGGCCGTCGCTGTATCGAGCGTGAGGGGGATCCTCACCGTTGGGTGAACCCGGAGTTTCATGGCTGGTGGTCCGGCCGCGGTTTTCGTATCAATGTGGATGTGGAAACCGGGAAGCTGTGGGAGCTGGATGATTTTCTGCGTCATTTCTATGCGGCTTATCACCCTTACTACAACGGCAATCAGCCGCTGATACATCCCCAGCCTGCAGGGGTCGCTGTTACCAACAGTGCTGCCCGCTTTATCGGCTGGCATGCCATCAGTATCTTGCGGGTGGCGCTGGATCCCCAGGATGTCATGCGGGTGTATTTCTATAACCCCAACAACGACAGCGGTCAGGACTGGGGCGATGGTGTGGTGGTCAGTACCGCAGGCCATGGTGAACGGTTTGGCGAGGCGTCACTGCCGTTCGAACAGTTTGCGTCGCGGCTCTATATCTTCCACTTTGATCCGCTGGAGCGGGGCGAGCTGGCCCAGGTTGAGCAGCAGCAACTGGATCAAGTCAGTGGCTATTTGCAACGCAGCTGGGGGGCGGACCGACTGCCCGAGGGTGGCCTGCAGGCCAGTGAAGGGGCGGCAGGGCCCGGTTGAACAAGGTCTGATTCCGTTGCGCAATGTCAGGCAACAAGATGAAGCCTCATGATGCTGCGAAGCACAAGCTGATGATGGATGTCCTGTTGTTCCGGCTGGCAATAGTCGCCTGGCTGGTTTGCGTCATTGCTCCGATCGATGGCACCTGGTTTGCCGGTGTCGGGCTGTGGGTTGTGTCGGTGATGGGCAGCGTGGTGATGCTTGCCACCCTGACGCCGGATTACGTGGATAGTCTGGGCGATACGCTGGGGCTGCTTGCTCTTTTTATGCCCGGGTATAATCTGATTTTTTATGGGGGTTATGGCGCTTCTCTTCGCTTGGGCCGTACCCCTGGTCAGGATGGAACCTGCTGCTCTACGCCTGCTCCCTGCATGCCTGCTTTTATGCGTTCGCGTTTTTTGTTGCCCCATCAGCGATATCGCTGAGGGTTGCCGCTACCGGGATTCATTGGGTGTTTATGATCTGGTCCGGCTCGCTACTGTTGTTGGCGCTGGCTTTTCTGGTACGTTGTTATAAGTTGCGCGGGTCATTGTGTGAAGAATAAATGAAGACTGCCCGTTTGGGTTTTTTATTCTGAATCCGGCAAGCATTGATTTCGCCGTGGGAGCGGAGCTTGAGCCGCAAACCCCGCTTACACCGGTGATTTGTGTGTCGGATTGATACATAACAGGATTTAAAAAACCGTCGGCCCGATCTTTGTTAGCATGAGACCGTTGCCAGTCCCGGAGAGATTTCCTCGTCGTTCTCCTGTCGCCAACCCTGTCATCATGGATGAAATACTATGACGGAAAAACGCTCCCTCCCCACGTCCACCATTCTGTTTCCGGTTTTCATACCCGCCGTTGTGGTGTCCTTTCTTCTCATTGTGGGAACCATCAGTGACCCGGAACGGGCGGGTGAGGCCTTTAGCGCGGCGCAAGCCTGGATTACCGCCAATTTCGGCTGGTTCTATATGTTGGCGGTGGCGCTGTTTCTGATTTTTATTGTCGGCGTGGCCATGACCCGCTGGGGCAATATCAAACTGGGACCAGATCACGGTGAAGCGGAATATTCGTTCCCGGAATGGTTCGCCATGTTGTTCTCGGCAGGCTATGGCATTGCGCTGCTGTTCTTCGGGGTGGCAGAGCCGGTGCTGCATTATGCGGAACCGCCGGCGGGTGCTGCGCAGACCGTGGATGCGGCCAAGCAGGCCATGCAGATTGCCTTCTTCCACTGGGGGTTTCATATCTGGGCGATTTACGGCCTGGTGGGCCTGGTGATGGCGTACTTCGCGTTTCGTCATGGTTTGCCCCTGTCCATGCGCTCGGCGTTCTACCCGCTCATTGGGGAACGTATTTACGGACCTATCGGTCATGCCATCGATGTGTTCGCGATTCTCGGCACCATGTTCGGTATCGCGACTACCCTGGGTTTGTCCGCGGCGCAGATCAATGCGGGGCTGAATTATCTGTGGGGTGTGCCGGTGGCCACCTGGGTGCAGATCACGGCGATTGCCATTGTCACCGCCCTGGCTACCGTCTCTGTGGTAGCGGGCATGGACAAGGGCGTGAAGCGCCTGTCCATTCTGAATATGGTGCTGGCCGTGGCGTTGATGGCTTTTGTCTTCGTGGTGGGCCCGACGATTCATATTCTGGAAAGTTTCCTGCAGAACACCGGCAGCTACCTGAGTGGCATTGTCGAGCGGACCTTCAACCTGCAGGCCTACACCCACAGCGACTGGATCGGTAACTGGACCCTGTTTATCTTCGGCTGGACCATTGCCTGGGCGCCCTTTGTGGGGCTGTTTATTGCCAAGATCAGCCGTGGCCGCACCATCCGCGAGTTTGTGGTGGGGGTGATGCTGGTGCCGTCCCTGTTTACCTTCCTGTGGTTCTCCGTGTTCGGGGATACGGCGTTGAACATGATCATGAATGAAGGGGTAAGTACCCTGGTCGGCGATGTGCAGACCGACAAGGCGGTGGCGCTGTTCAAGCTGTTTGATGAGTTGCCGCTGTCCACCTTCATTTCCTTCCTGGCGGTCCTGTTGATTGTCACCTTCTTCGTGACGTCATCCGATTCCGGTTCGCTGGTGGTGGATTCCCTGGCCTCCGGTGGCGTGCTCAATACCCCGGCCTGGCAGCGGATCTTCTGGGCGGTGCTGGAAGGGACCATTGCGTCGGTGTTGTTGCTGGCTGGTGGTTTGCAGGCGTTGCAGACCATGACCATTGCCAGCGCCTTGCCCTTTGCCATCATCATTATCCTGGCTGCCGTGGGCATGTGGCGGGCGTTGGTGATTGAGGGTCATCGCGAAACCAGCTTGCAAATGCACATGGCCACTCGCCGCCACCTGACCGGTTCCCAGTGGCGCCATCGTCTGAAAGGCATGATGGACTTCCCTGGCCGCGACAATGTGGAAGGCTTCATTCGCGGTAAAGCCATGCAGAGCATGGAAAAGGTGGTCAAGGAAATGAAAGAAGCGGGTTGGGATGCCCGGGTGCTGTTTGATGACAACCTGATTCGCGCGGAACTGCAGGTAAATCGTGAAGGCCATGTGGGCTTTGTCTATGACATCCGCCTGGTCAGCCAGCCGGTGCCCGGCTTCGTGACCGCCGGTGGCGCGTCCACGGTGATGAAAGAGGAAAACTACTACCGGGCAGAGGTATTCCTGCGCCGAGGTGGTCGCTCCTACGATGTGTTCGGCTATGACGAGGATGACATCATTCGCGACATCCTGGACCAGTTCGAAAACTACCTGCACTTCCTGGATCTCACCCCCGGCAAGTTGCCCTGGGAAATGGGGGAGCACGATGACCTGCTCCATCCGCCGGAAGATGATGAGGGAAAAACGGAAAAGTAGGGCGGCTGGCCGGCTGTCTCACTTAACACGGTGCCCCTGTTGGGGCACCGTTCTTGCCTGACAAGGCAGGCATCATGAGGCTGCGGCATTCTCCAGCATTGTGATGTCGATGCTGCAATGGATGGCAAGCCGTGCGCCCTTGGCTTCGGATTCTTCGATCAGGGCGGCCAGCGCTTCCTTGGTCTGCATCAGCTCCTCAATGCGCCTGGAAACCACGGGATTATCAGCGCCCAGGCGTTCGTTTCCGCTCCATCTCTCCAGTTGATGAAACTGGATTTTGTTGTTTATCAACGCCATCAGGATGGTCTTGGCATCATCGGCGGAGAACTCGCCGTTGATGAGTTTATGACTGGACTGTGGGGTGTGGCTCGACATGATTCTCTCTCCCGTTGGTCAAGGCATTGAATGATCGCGTTACGCTGGATAGCCGGGATTACCAGGCTATCCAGCGGTTCTGTTGGTACTCCTCTACCTGTTCACCCTGGACGCGGAACAGATAGAGCCATTGGTGGTTGACCAGCTGGCGCACGACTTCGTGTTTCTCGATCACCTGGGCAATCATTTCCCGGGGGGCCTCGATGAACACGCTCAGCCGCACAGGGGTGTGCTGCCAGTGTTCGCCGTCATGCACGGACTGGATCGGCAGGCCGATGCGCAGGTCGCCGCCGTTGCCTTCAAAGACGCCCAGTTTCCCGCCCACCACGTTGTGCAGGGTCTTGTTACCGCTGCCGAAGCGCAGGTTGTCGACGGTGGAGGCGAAGTACTGCATGTTGATCCAGTTCGCCACCACCATGGGGGCGGTCATGATCTGCTCAAGCCGTTCTCCGTCTGGATCACTGCGGTAATCGTAGTCATGCAGAAAACTGCGACCCTGCAGGTCCAGGCCCCGTGTCCGTGACCGTGGTGCGATCATCATGGCGGCGTTGTTGGCCAGGGCCCACTCCGGCCGGGTCTGCGACCAGTCATTGGCCCTGTGACGCAGTGCCCGGGACAGGGCATCGGGCTTGTCCTGCAGGTGGGCCAGGCCCAGTCTCGTGGCCTTTTCGGCACTGGCGCCGCATTGTGCCCGGCGCAGGTGCTGCTGGATGGACGCCAGAGCGTCGCGGTGGCTTTCCGGTAGCCGGGCCAGATCAAACAGGGTGACTTCCTCGGTGAGGGTGTTGTGCAGGCCGGCCAGGAAATGGGTGCTGTCGGGAATCGCAATGCCCGCATCCTGCATCCGTTCCCGCACGGCCGGATCGTTGAGCAGGTTGGCCAATGTCCGCGCATTCACATCGCCGCTTTGCCCACAGCAGGCGCCGCAATCCAGTGCCGCCTGATGCGGGTTGTTGCGGGTCTGGCTGCCATGGCCGAGCAGCAGCACCAGGGGGGCAAAGCCGTAGGTCAGCCCCATGCCGGTGAGGATCCGGCAGGCGAGTTCGGCCTGCTGCTGCGTATCGCCCGCGGTGGCGCTGTCCAGTCGGGGGCTGAGCGCATCAGCGTCCTTGCTGGACAGACCGTTCCGGGTCTCCGCCACCAAGGGGGCCTGGCTGGGCAGGGTCTGCTTGATCAGCTTGAACAGGTAGCCCAGCCCCAGCGATTCCACCAGCACAAAGCCGGACAGGGGCATGGCCTTGAAGCGGCTCCAGCTGTGGTGGTTGCGCAGGTGGGATTGCCGCTTGCGGGTGATGGCCTGGTCCCGGCTGTCGCTGCCGCTGGTGTCGGTGACGGTCATGGCCGGGCTCAGCAAGCCGGGTAACTGGGGCCGCTGCAGATCAGTACCCAGGGGCTCATAGCGGATGGGCAGGCCGAAAAAGCCGGCAAAACCCAGGGTGTGAATATGCGGGGACTGGGCCTCCAGGTGACGCCGGAACACTTCCGAGCGCACATCAATGCAGAAGGCCGCCTGCACCTGGGGCAGAGCAGGATCCGTGTTGCCATGATGCGCGGTCAGATTGCGAATCAGGGAGCGCTGGTAATGGATTTCCTGGGCCCGTTGCCAGATCAGTGTGGCGGGGACCGTGTCTACCTGGCGCAGATGGGCAGACCAGGCGCCTTGCCACTGTGTCCACGGGGCGTCCGGGGCGCGGCTGCCCCCATCGATCAGGCACTCCCAGCTGAGCCGGATGGCGAGGAGATGGATCAGGGTGTCGTCTTCCTCGCCGGCCAGTTGCGCCTCCCAATTCCGGTAGGCGCACCAGGCGGCCCAACCGCTGATCCGCGCCAGCACGGCCTGCAGGTAGTGGCAGATATCCTCGCGGGGAATCCCCAGCTGCCGGATGACCTGACGAATTTGCTCCCGGGGTTGTGTGGCCAGCTGGCTGGCCCTTGCCGACAGTTGCGGCGCCTTCATCAGCATGGCGATGCCGTGATCCGTGCCCACGGAGTTGCGCCACTGCGGGTAGAGCGGCGCTGACTGGCTGGGGCGCCACTGTGACTGATGGCGATCGAAGTAGGCGGCACAGAACTGGGAGATCTGGTGGGTGATGGTGTCACACCAGGCCGGTTCGGACTGCAGATCCCGGTGTTTGTCCAGGGTATCCGACAGCAAGGGGGCCGGCGTCAGCGGCGCGGCCGGGGTCTCCAGGGCGTCCAGCAGCGCCTCAACAGATTCGCCCGGGGCCAGTTCATCCCGGGCCTGCGCCAGGGCGTCAGCATCAATGTCGCCGGCCTGCCAGGCGTCCCGGTAGTCGCTGGCATCCAGGGCCATGGGGCTGCCGGCCAGCCGGGCCAGTTGCGTGGCGGTTTGCAAAAAGGACAGATCCCGGTGCCCCCAGTAGGGATTCACGGCGATCATCCGGTCCAGCGGCCAGGTAGGGGCGATCCGCGATACGGTGGTCTGGATGGCCGCATCGATTTCTGCCTCAAGGCCATCATCGTGAACCTGATCTGCCAGGGCCTGTGTGCTCATGCCGGTTCTCCGTTGTCTGAGGCAAAACGATGGACCCGGGTCTGGGCCTGGGCCGGTTTCAGCTTGACGGGCCAGACCTGAAAGGTGACCCGGGTGAAGAGTTCATCCAGATAAAAGCCGTGGTACGCCCAGGGATAGAGGGTAGTGGCGAGCTTGCCGTCGGGGTATTTCTGCAGCCAGAACTGCAGCCCGTAAAGGCCGGAGAAGCACAGGATAATGGCCACGGTTTGCAGCAGACCGACCGGACTGCTGTGAGGCGCAATGGCCGCAAACAGCACATGCCAGCCCAGGTAAAGCTGGGTGAGCAACAGCACCATGAAGGCGCCGCGGGCCATCAGGCCGGCACGCCACCCCTGCTCGCCGCTGAGCAGCGGGCCCAGCCCCAGGGCGACGATGACCAGCGCGGCAACCGGCACCGACAGCGCCGGGAAAACGCTCTGCCAGCCCCACAGCGATGCGCCAACCAGGGCACCACTGAGCAAGCCGGAGGTCAGGTAATGACCGGACCAGCCACGGTCGGTCCCACCGGTGAAGTACGCCTGTTGCCGAACCATGGCCACGGTTTCCCCGGCGCTGAGAAAGGCATGGGCCTTGTACAGGGAGTGGGCCAGCAGATGCAGCAGGGCCAGCTCATACAGGCCCAGGCCGATTTCCAGCAGCATGAAACCCATCTGGGCACAGGTCGACCAGGCCAGCCGTACCTTGATGCTGACACGGGTCATCATCACCAGGCTGGCCAGCACCGCGGTGGTAGTACCGGCCAGGACCAGAATCCCTTGTGCAATGACCGCCTGATTAAGCAGGTCGGCCAGGCGGATCAGGATGAAGCCGCCGATATTGACGATACCGGCATGCAGCAGGGCGGAGACCGGTGTGGGCGCCTCCATGACCTGGATCAGCCAGCCATGCAGCGGCAGCTGTGCGGTTTTCAGGATCACCGCCAGCACGATCATCACGGCGGCCAACTGCAGTGAAAGGGGCAGGGCAGCCTGTGTCGCCAGAAACTGGCGCAGTTCATCGAGCTGCAGTGTGCCGCTGGCGTGATAAATCAGCGCCAGAGCCGCGAACAGGCAGAGTTCGGCAAGACGGCTGACCAGGAATTTCTTGTGGGCCACGATCTGGGCCGTTTTGCGTTCGCGGTAATGGGTCAGCAGGAAATGCATCCCGATACTGGTGCCGGACCAGGCCAGGGTGATCACCAGCAGGTGCTGGCTAGCCAGCAGCACACCGACACAGGCGATGGTGAACAACATAGCGCGGATGAAACGCTGCTGCTGGCGTTCCCCTGTCAGGTAGCGGCACGAGAAATGGATGATGACCCAGCCCAGCAATGCCACCAGCGTGGCCGTGACCAGCCCGAGCGTATCGATGCCAGGGCTCCCCTCGAGATTCCCGAAAACGGCAATGATGGCGCCGCCAACACAGGCCAGCAGGCCCAGGCGTCCGGTGCTACGGGCGATGGCCCAATGGTGTCGGGATTGCGCCAATACCAGCAGCCAGCCGAGCGTATAAACGGCAGGAAGTAGCCATGCATTCATGTAAGCCAGCACGCTGGAACTCCTTTGCTAGATGGGCGACGGGCGAATCTTGTGCAAAGGTGGATGTTTTGTAAAATAGATAATTCATCTTGAGTTGTTCACATTTAGAGAATGATTAATGAGAGACCTGAACTTCCACCACCTCTACTACTTCTGGATGGTGGCCAAAGAGGGGCACCTGACGCGGGTGGCGAAGCAACTGCATGTCTCCCAGTCCGCCCTGTCCTCGCAGATTCGACAGTTGCAGGACCAGCTGGGCCATGAGCTGTTCACCCGGGAAGGTCGGGTACTCAAGCTCACCGAAATCGGCCATGTGGTGCTGGAGTATGCGGAAAGTATCTTCAACCTGGGCAGTGAGCTGCTGTCGCTCACGGAAAGTGGGGATTTTCTGCAACTGCGCAGGCTCCGTGTGGGGTCCGTGGCGACCCTGTCGCGGAATTTCCAGGAAAACTTCCTGCGCCCCATCATCAGTGAGCCGGAAATCCGGCTGGAGATACGCTCTGCGACCCTGGAAGAACTGCTTGAGCTGCTTCGCATGCACAAGCTTGATGTGATTCTCTCTAACCGCGCCG
>Ga0208058_1000243_pt1 | contig 12766 bp, 18 predicted proteins | sample DeeseametaMP1092_FD_184196 | JGI IMG/M metagenome (GOLD analysis project Ga0208058, IMG submission 184196) | Marine microbial communities from the Deep Atlantic Ocean - MP1092 (SPAdes) | ecosystem: Environmental > Aquatic > Marine > Oceanic | place: South Indian Ocean | collected 2011-03-02 | reverse complement strand
ACTACCATCGCATCGAAGGGTTCTGTCATTGTGGTGTTTGCCTCGTTCCCTTAAGAAATTTAGAATATCAGTGGCTTGTATTTTTTTAGGATTACAATTTGACTTTGGGAAAGAGAAAGTTAGAAATTGTCTAATCGTTGTTTTAAAACGAACAATAGATGTATTTGTAAGGCCTCGATCATTTTTCATGTATTTTTCAAAGATGTGAACTTCGCTCTGAATCTTTTTACATCCACGAAATCTACTGAGCTTTTTATCTATCAATTTAAGTCGATGCTTTTTCTCAACGATAGAAAGGAAACGATGTAAAGAAAGCCATGACCCATTCTTTATCTTGTGAGTCTGTTGAGACAGCTTTGTTTTAAAGTCTTGAACATGAGATTTTCTTAGCTTTGTTGGTGTGATCGAATTGTAGGCTGACCACCTGATAAACTTCAATACAATAATAAGTTTTGTTTTGATAGTTGGGATTTGATACCCCTCATTGAAATGCTCAATAGTGAATGTCTCTATTGATGCTGAAAACGGGCTTTGCCGAAATTCGTTAATTAGACTCTTGGATGAATAGATTGCTTCAATCATGATAAAACCTCCACCATTTTTCCTTAGAATTTCTGACCATTATTCAAACAACTACTTAAAATCATTCACGAATGATTCCAATATCTTATCGAAAAAAGGGCTACGATTTATTTCTCAATATTTCGTAGAATTTCAGGCGTTGGCTACTTGCTGGCTACTTTTTGGCTACACGCTGACCCACCTTACACTTCTCCTCTTTAACAGCGACCTTTTGGCATCTAAGTCATCCAAATTAATAAGAAAAGTTCACAGCATTGCGCTGGCAGAAAGTGGTTCACACTTTCGAGCGCAAATGTGGCAGCGACTGGCTCATAAGTGGTTCACTTCAGAGAGCCTGCCACTGGCACATCAAAGGTCAGAAAGGAGGATCTAAAAAATGGAAATTATCAAATTACAAAACCCAAACGAAGCAGTGATAAAAAAAACTGTTACAAAAAATAGAGAGAAAGAGAACAAACTCAAAAATAAAAAAAGAACAACTATAACCTACTTTAGCAGTCACACTGAGATTTCAAACGACGCAAGTTTTTTAAAGCAACTACGACTAGCTCTTAATCTAAACAGAACAGAAGCAAGCAACATTCTTGGTATGTCTGTTTCTACAATAAAAAGATATGAAACAGGAATCAGTGAAATTACTACGGATAAGCTAGATTACTTTTTGAAGTGTTATTGTGTCAGCCGAATTGAATACATGAGTTTCAAAGCTGGAAAGGAAGTCTCTTTTTCTAAAGAAAAACTCACTCCGAAAGTCAAAGTCATCGAGAACAACTTACTAAGAAGAAGTTATAAGAAAATTATAACCGAGGAAGTCAGAGCGATCACTCATTTAAGAACCATTAAAGGACTCAATCAACAAGAACTTACTACAAAATGTGGTTGGTCTAGAACAGCAATTAGTCATATTGAAAATGGAAGAATTGAACTTACCGAAGAGAAACTTAAGCATATCTTAAAAGCTCTTGAGGTAACTTTAAAGAAGTTCAAACAGTACCTCGATTCGTCTTTTGACAGAACTTTTATTGAAAAGAAATGTATTAAGAAAATTCTAGATATGGATAGTTCAAAATTAAAAAGCATAGAAACAATTTTAGAAAACTTTTAACACCTAACGAAAGGAAGCATGATGGAAAAAGCAAAAAAAACACCAAAAAATAAAATCGCTAAAGATTCAGATTTAACAAACATAAGAGCAAGAGTGAGCTTTAAAGAAAGCATAAATTCTGAAGTCTCAAAACTTAACAAAAGAAAGAAAGGGAGCAAGAAAATCATACCAGCGGATATTTTAGAAATTTTACTTCCACTATTAACTGATGAGCATAGAGAGCAACTTTTATCAAAAACTGTAACAGGCTCAGATCGCAGGAAAAGAGCAAGACAGGGTTACATTAAGAAGCATGGATCTATTAGTGAAATAGCATTTCTTGATCTTATTCAGGACAGAGAGGTGGAACTCGACGACTATCTCCCAGAGGAGCTAAAACTACAAAACCTCAAGGGAAAAAAGAGCTTGACCAAAGTTAACAAAAATGTTAACCTTGAGGAGAAATCAGCTTGAAGCAAATAAAACTGTTTCATAACTCTGAGGATATTGTTCCATTTAGTGAGTGGTTTAATAAGCTTTCTATGGCTTCTCAGGCTCGTATAGACGTTTATATTAAACGTGTGGCTGCTGGAGGCTCAAAGAACAACATTAAATCTCTCGGAGATGGAGTTTTTGAGATAAAGATTAATTATGGCCCAGGATTCAGGGTCTATTTTGGTGAAGTTCAAAACGCTATTATTCTGCTTCTTTTAGGTGGCGATAAGTCGTCTCAAAAAAGAGACATCATAAAAGCAAAAAGTTATTGGAGGCAATTCAATGAATAGAACATCTTCTTATGATGAAATGTTATCAAAGCGACTTCAAAATCCTGAGTATGCAAGAGAGTATATTGTTGCATCAATGGAGGGAGAAGAGGGTCAAACACTGATTAGCGCATTACTTAGTATGATTGAGGTTATGGGTATCAAAGAATATTCAGAACTCGTGAATATGCCTAAGTCTGCTATATCAAGACTACTTTCCGTTGGTGACATTCCCAAAATAGAAACTCTCAATAAACTTTTAGCTCCTTTTAAGCTCAAGGCAAAACTTGACATAGAAGAAGTGGCTTAAGCTGCTTCTTCTAAATTTAGTTCAACAAATCTCTCAATATCACTCACCCAGTAATCATCACCGTCAACTTCCACAATTTCTCCGTCTGCTCTCAATGAGTCCATATACTCATCAAGTGCGATCCTGTAAGAGATTGGATCTAGAATCTCAATTGCTGACATCATGTCATACTCAATCCAACCAATCTTTACAGTTTCTTCGTAACAAGATGTTAGAGATTCCTTTGCGTATTCATCATCAATAGGTGCACAATTCTCAGATACTAAATGTTCAATGACCCACTCTATACCGTATTCAACCCCAACACCATCAAGTAGCCTCATATTGTCATCTGAGCTGCAACTTGAGCAGTTTTTCTCTTTCACTTCTTTGCAACAGGAGTAGCAAAACGGCTTTGATTTTCGATACGCAACAGTTACAAGGTTTTCATAAGTTTTTTGATCTAGTGTTTCAGTTAACATTTTCTTCTCCTTTAAGTTTTTAATGCCTCTTAGGGCGAAATAAACGAGGAGCGAAGTAGAGCGAAAATCCACAAAAAAGTTGGGGGAAACCTTTAGGGGGAACCGACTGTTTTTGTTGATTTTTTAGCGATCGAAGCGGACGATAAATGGAGCCTAGAGCTTTTTAAAAAATGTTTAGGAGTAAAGGTTAATTATAGATTTAAGCTTCAAGCCTTGTCGTTTCAAAATATATATCTTATTTGACACTTTTAATTATTTGATGAGTATTATTTTCTCACATTTGATTGTGGATTCCCTACTGAGCAATTAAAAAAACCTTGGGCCAGTAATAGCGACTCAGCCCAAGTTTAAGACGTAGTTTTTCCTATTAGGATAAGATAAATCGGTCTAATCAGCAGCTAAAATTGAAAAAATTGGCTTTAAGCAGTTTTAAACTCATATCCTGCGACTTCAATGGTTTTTTTTATTGCATCTTGATCGAGTGTGGATTTCACATACAGTTCGGACTTTTCTATATTACCATCCACTTCAGCAGAGCTGTCCTTTTCTTGTAATGCTTCTTTGATAGCTTTTACGCAGCTCATGCAATGCAAGTCTTTCATCTCAAATGTATACACTTTTTTCTCCTTTGTTAGTTCTAGAATATAAATATGAGGTCTCCCCCGGGGGAAGGGTCAAGAAAAAATTTGACCCTCCCCTTGGGGGAGGGTCTATGCTATATTCAAAGGAGTGGAAAATATGGAAACAATTGATGTAAATATCCACGGCATGACATGTGCTTCATGTGTTGGAAGAATAGAAAAAAAATTAAAATCAAATAAGTCAGTATCCAGCGTAAGCGTAAACTTAGCCACTGAGATGGGTAAGATTGAATTTGATGATACACAAGTCAAAACAAAAGATATAATTGGGCTAATTGAAGAAGCTGGTTATAAAGCTAGTGCTCAAACTGAGTCACGTGACAACAAAATCAATGACCTAAAAAAAGAAAAGAGAATTTTAATTATTTCCTCTATTCTCACCCTTCCGTTGGTTATACCAATGCTTCTGATGCCCTTTGGTATCAACTATAATTTAAATCCTTGGATTCAGATGGCTCTGGCTACCCCCGTTCAATTCATAATTGGGTTTCGTTTTTACAAGGCGGCTTGGTCAGCTGTTAAAAACAAAAGTGGAAACATGGAGCTTCTGGTGGCTATTGGTACAAGTGCTGCTTATTTTCTAAGTCTATACATTGTTTACCAGCACATAGATCACCTGAATCATCACATGCATCTGTATTTTGAAAGTTCAGCGGTGATCATTACCTTGATTCTTTTAGGAAAATACATGGAGTCTCGCGCAAAAATGCAAACGACTGAAGCCATCAGAGCGCTTCAAGATCTTAAGCCAGAGACTGCGTTAGTGAAAATCAATGGATCTCAAGAAATAAAATCAATAGATGAAATCCAAGTTGGGCAAATTGTAATAGTTAAGGCCGGTGAAAGAGTTCCTCTTGATGGAATCATTTCTAGTGGAGAAACAGAGATTGATGAATCTATGATTACTGGCGAGAGTATTCCAGTTTCCAAAAAAGTTGGTGATAAAGTTGTTGGTGGATCTATTAACGCTGATGGACTGATTGAGGTAGAAGTTAAGTCAGTCGGCGCTGAGACAGTGCTTTCAAAAATAATTAGACTTGTTGAAGATGCTCAAGCAGAGAAAGCTCCCATACAAAGAATGGTGGATAAAGTGAGTTATTACTTTGTACCTATAGTTGTTTTAATAGCTTTAGCTACAGTGGCAGTGACTTTCCTCTTAACTAATGATCTTGAAGCTTCAATACTCAACGCTGTTGCAGTTTTGGTCATTGCTTGTCCTTGTGCTCTCGGTTTAGCAACCCCAACTTCCATTATGGTTGGCACTGGGCAGGCTGCAAAAAACGGTATACTTATCAAAAATGCAGAAGCATTAGAGCTTGCCCACTCCATTGATGCAGTTGCGTTTGATAAAACAGGAACCTTGACTGAAGGTAAACCTGTGTTGAGCAAAATTGAGTATTACAAGAGTAATCAAGCTCTAGTAGATAAGGTTTTACTAAGCATACAGTCCAATAGCGAACACCCATTGGGTGCAGCACTTGTTAAACACATGAAAGATAAGAATACTACACTGGTAAATACTGAAAATACTAAGACAATTAGAGGTAAAGGTATCCAAGCAGAAGTTGAAGGCAATACCTATCTCATTGCAAGTAAAAAAGCACTCACTTCTGAACCGCAAGAAGAAAGCGTTGAAACCTTCATCACAGAAAGAGAAGATATAGGTGAAACTGTTTCAGTGCTCATTGACGTAAATCAAAATAAAGTACTTTCGGCATTCAGCTTCATAGATAAAGTTAAGCCTACTGCACAACAAACTGTCGATGAACTAAAAAAACTTGGTGTCAAACCAGTTTTGATCTCGGGAGACAACAAAGGAAGCGTCGAAAAAGTAGCTGGAGAACTTGGAATCACTGAGTTTTACTATGAAGTGCTTCCAGAAGAAAAATCAGACATTATTAAGAAGCTTAAAACGAAGCACAAAATTGTTTCAATGGTCGGAGATGGTGTTAACGATGCTCCAGCTTTGGCTCTTAGTGACGTCGGTTTTGCTATGGCAACGGGCACTGATGTGGCAATGCATAGTGCTGAGGTCACTCTAATGCGCGGAAACCCTCTGCTCATTCCAGATGCGATTTCTGTTTCAAATGCTACTTACAAAAAAATAAAGCAAAATCTTTTTTGGGCTTTTTTCTACAATGTCGTAGGCATACCTTTAGCTGCGGCAGGTCTTCTCAATCCTATGATTGCTGGTGGAGCTATGGCCCTAAGTTCTGTGAGTGTATTAGCAAACTCACTACTTCTAAAAAGGTGGACTGCTAAGTCAGGAGTTAATTAATGAATATAGGGGAAGCATCTAAACTCAGTGGTATATCGGTTAAAATGATTCGCAAATATGAAGACTCAGGAATTATTCCCAAGGCACGTAGGAATGAATCTGGCTACCGTAGCTATTCTGAAAAAGATGTTCACACGCTTAAATTTGTTAAAACAAGTAGATCTTTAGGTTTTTCAATGAAGGACATTAAAGAGCTTTTAAGTCTCTGGAAAAATACGAGTAGAACTAGTGCGAATGTGAAAAGGATTGCCGAAAAACACGTTGAAAGCCTTGAGCAAAAAGTGGATGAAATTAACATGATGCTAAAAACTCTGAAACACCTAACTAAGAACTGCCACGGTGATAACAGGCCTAACTGTCCTATACTAAGCAATTTGAGTGGTGAACAGGATAAAGGCTTATGATTTTTGTATTGAAGGTAGTGTTTGCGTCGGTAGTTATTAGCTCACTTTCATGGCTCTCTGGAAAAAAGCCAGAGTTTGCAGGCTTTTTAACAGCACTTCCACTCACTTCTCTCCTTGCTCTGGCCTTCTCGCAACTTGAGTGGCAAGACAGCTCAAGGTCAGTGGATTATGCTAAAAGTATCTTTGTGGCTATTCCGCTAAGCTCACTGTTTTTTGTACCTTTTTTATTTGCTCATAGATTTGGCCTTTCTTTTTGGCAAACCTATGCATCTGGAGTGGTATTTCTTTCAATTGGATTTTTTCTCCATAAATATTCAATGATTCTATTATCTTATAGTGATGGAGTCTGACATGGAAAAATTCAACTTAACGTCACAAATGTCCGATTTAATAAGAGTATGCACGTCATCAGGCCTTTTGACCAAAAACCCAAACAAGTGGTACCCTAAACACATGTCAAAGCCTTTTGCTTCGTTTTTTATTATCATTTCACTTGTGTCTGTTCAGGCTTTTGGTCTTGTATGTGAAACAAAGTGTAGTCTAAATGAAGCAGGTGTAGAATCAAATATGTCTCAAGATGTTTCGCACTCCGATTGCCATTCAAACAGTGAAGAAGAATCAAATGATTCAGACTCTGAGGAGTGCAACAAGGTTTGTGCCGTAGATGAGATTTTTACCGACATTAAAACGTTAAATGTAGAAGCCCATTCAAAACAAGCTGTGGTTTTCACAGACTTGAATAAATACTTATCTCTGAGTAGCGACCTTAAGGAAACACCAATTAGATCCATTTCTGATCCACCATTTTTCGGGCAATGATTCTAGCGAACTTTTGAAAATTTATTTAACTATTTGAAATGATTCTTAAATGGTTTCAATGAGTTAGCTAGAGTTACTTCCCTCGTTTATTTCTCAACCTTTCACCAAATTTCTGTCGTTTGCTAACTTTGGCTAAGTATTTGGCTAAGTCAGTAGCACAGGCATTTTTCATAGATTTCGTAGCACCTTCCTCAGATTAACCATGTGATTTTTAACAGGAATTTTTGTCGCATCTCACTGGCACAAATTGCTATTTGGCAACCAGCAATGTGCTGGCACTGATGAGGCAAATGGTTTTACACAAGGAGGAAAAAGTGCAAAACGAAAACAAGATTGAGGGCTTAACTTTAAAGAAATTGAGAGAGTTAAAATCCCTCAACAGAAAAGAAGCTGGCACTCTTTTAGAGGTTAGCTTTAAGACCGTTGAGAAATTTGAAAACGGCAGGACAACACTAAACAGAAGTAAAATAGACGAAATTCTTCGAGCTTATGGTTTTTCCTATGAAGAGTTTTGTTTATGCCGTGATGGAAAAATTGAACAAGTAAAAGCAAAGCATGGTCACAAGAAAGCTAAAGTTATTGAGCAAAATAACCTTAGGAGAAGTTACAAAAAAGTAATCACTAAAGAAGCAAAAGTATTGCAGGTTTTAAGGACTCTCAAGGGACTTACTCAATACAAGGCCAGTCATTTATGTGGTTACCACAAGACCGCAATTGGACACATCGAAAATGGCCGAATTGAAATCCCTAGAAAAAGAGTTCAACACATAGTCGATTGCTATGGGTTCACAATGGATGACTTCAATCATCACATGAAGTCAGAAGTATTTGTCACAGAAATTCAAGACGACTGTATCAAAATTATCAAGGCCCTTGGTGAAGAAAAGCTCAAAGCTGTGTACCCACTTCTATCAACTTTTAAAAACTAATCAAAATTAAGGAGAACAACAATGAAATCAAATACAGACAATTCAAAAAAGAAAAATGATGAATATACTTCTATCAGAGTAAAGGGAAATACTAAAAATGATGTTAATAAATTTTTAGAGAAAATCAACAAAACAGAAGACTGTGGAAAAATCACCTTCGATGCACTCGTTAGTCATTTCCTAAAAAATGTAACACCAGAGGATATTGAAACGCTTCAGAAAGGAGCAATAACATGGGCACACGAAGACAAGAGATTGAAACGCCTTTGGGAGAAAAAGAAAGGCAAAGTTTCAGATAATAAATGGAAAGAGATGCTTTACGTTGGTCAGCTTGCGGAGTTCATAGCTGAAAACTCAAGGCTTCAGATTGCTCCAAATGCCTAGTTTAAATGTGGTAACCCATCAGGGGGAAATGTCACAGTTCCCCCCTGATTTTAATAGCTTAGAAATACATTTTGACAAACTACGCTAATTAGCGTAGTTTGTACAAAGGAATTAGGATGATTGAAAAGAAAGTTATTTATTATACAGCAGAGAACGGAAGCTCACCCTTTAGTGATTGGCTGAGAAAACTTGATAATTTAAGCAGAGCTATTGTTGTTAGGTTTATTCAAAGAGTCGCAACTGGAGGAGCAAAAAAATCCATCAAGGCATTAAAAGATGGAATTTTTGAAATAAAAATTACTCATGGCCCAGGTTATAGAGTTTACTTCGCAGAAGATGGTGACGAGATCATTATTCTTTTAGTTGGAGGCGATAAGAAAACCCAAAGCCGTGATATTGAAAAAGCAAAAGAGTATTGGAGGAATTATGGCAAATAGACATAAAGACTTTAACGAATTAGTAGCTCAAGAGTTTGAAGATTTAGGCTTTGCTCAAGCTTACATCACCAATTTGATAAATAATGAAGGACTATCTCTTGAAGAGGCTTTAAGAGAAGCTATCAAATCAATGGGACTTCAGGCCTTTGCAGAAAAAGCAGAAATCTCTATTTCCTACGTTTCTGACTTTGTAAACAAGCGTCGCAAATGGAGCACTGACAACCTTGTAAAGTATATCGAGCAAGTGTTCGGATTAAAGATAAAGATGAGTGTTGAAACACCTAAAGGCGAAGTAGCATAATGAATTGTCATTATGTCACTCGCTAAGGTGATTTACAACGGGATGGCGACTGGCGAAACCAGACTACTGTTATTTTGAATCTTATTTTAACTAGCACAACAACTAAGAGATTTTATATCTTTATCGAACGTCTGTGTGGCAAGTTTAACAGCTTCCGAAAGAGTTAAATATGGATGCATTTGTGTTCCTAATTCTGAAATTGGAATTTTATACTTAATCGCTAGTGTTAACTCCATGATAAGCTCAGAGGCTTCAGGGGCAACAATTCTTGCTCCAATCAGTTCATCTGTCCCAGTTCTTCGGATTAGCTTAATAAAACCTCTAGTGTCTTGGGCAGCTATAGAGCGAGGGACATTATCAAAACCCAATATTGAAACATCTGTTTCTATATTCTCTGCTTTCGCCTGTGTTTCATTAAGCCCCACACCTACGACTTGAGGGTCACTAAAAATAACCCAAGGAATAGAACTGTAATCCGCTTTTCTTATATTTTCATTAAATGCATTTTCAGTGGCTAAGTTTCCTTCATAAGCTGCTACATAAACAAGGGCCGGTGAAGAAGTGACATCTCCTGCTGCATAGATGTTTTCAATTGTAGTTTGACAATATTCATTAATCTTAACTGTTTTGTTCTCATTTAACTTGATACCAATTTCTTCAAGATTTAAATTAAGTGTGTTTGGTTTTCTTCCTGTAGCTACAACAATGTTATCGACGACAAGCTCGCTCTCTTTTCCATGTGATTCAAGGAGTAGTTTTTTTGATCCATTGTTATCCGAGACGTTAGAGATTGTTGTTCTATTTAAAATTTCAACCCCTTCAGACTTTAGGTAAGTTGAAATCCAATTAGAAACATCATTATCTTCTTGAAATAGAATCTCACTACGCTGGATGATCGTGACTTTTGTTCCTAGTCTGTGAAACATTTGTGCTATCTCCAAAGCGATATATCCTCCACCTAAAATGGCTAAAGACTTAGGTAGCTCTTTTAATTCAAAAGCAGTGGTACTTGTTAAATAGCCCGATTCCTTTAAGCCTTCAATGGGAGGAACAAATGGAGAACTTCCTGTAGAGATAACTGCTTTATCAAAAGTTATTTTTTTTCCTGATACATCAATAGTATTTTTGTCTATAAACTTACCTTCTCCTTCAATTAAATCTACAGACTCGTTTTTATCTAGAACAGATTGATATTTAGCTTCGCGCAAGTTTTCCACAAGTTTATTCTTGTCATCAATAAGCTTTTTAAAATCAACAGTGGTGTTTTTTGAAGGAATAGAATCAAAATAGCTGTGCTCAATCCGATGCTTTGTTTCAGCGGCCCTAATCAAATTCTTTGAAGGAACACAGCCCACATTGACACATGTACCGCCAAGAGTTGACCTTTCAATGATAGCGACTTTTTTACCAAGTTCAGAAGCTTTTATTGCTCCAGCAAACGCAGCAGAACCACTACCTACAAAAACAATATCAAAATCAAATTTATTATCTTTATCACAGCAATCCATTAATATTTCTCCTCATATTTTTTTTTACCTCAAATTATAAACTCTAGATTATAGTCCAGGGTCAAGTACTTAAATTCTTAATTATTATTAAGATTTACATGCCGGTTGAGTGTGACCCTCATCAAGAAAAACTGTAAACTCCGTAGAGCCTTCAATTGCTTTAGCTACATTGCAATTTAATTTAGTTTTATCAGTAGTTTTTTTATCAAATTGAAGAACCGCCTTACCAACAGTTATATCCTCACCTAAAATGTTCAAGGAATCTGCTTTTTTAAGAGCAGTTTTAACACCCAAGATACATCCACCACAGGTCATTCCTTTCACAAAGTATGTTTTAGAAAGTGCACTTTTTGACTCAGTAGGGTTCTTTGCTTTATCATCAGCTGTATTACACGCTGTTACGGTCATCATGAATACTGCCATTATTAAAAATTTTTTCATTTTTCATCTCCTCTTGTAATCCATTAAGTCAATTTCTTATACTAAGTAGATACTCCAATATGGAAAAGTAATAAAGCCTAGTATTAATGTAGATGCAATCCATAGGATGACTTTATTCATTTTATCTGATTTTGGATTTGCACAATACGAGCCTTCAACACATTCCTCAGCAGGTTTTTTCTTATATGTTTGGTAAAATGCGACTGCTACAAATGCGATTGTCACCACGATCATTAATGGTCTGTATGCTTCAAATTTAGAAATCATACCGGCAGAAGAAACTCCAAGGACGGCAAAAATAATTGGCCCGATACAACATATGGATGCAGCTAACGATGCTAATATTCCTCCTATGAGTGTAGCCTTTTGTGTTTTAGAACTCATAATATCTCCTTATAACAAAACAACTTTAAGCTAATTTTTAGCTTTCACTTGTATTACGCCAAGAGGTATTTAGTGGTTGTATTTTTTATCTAAAATAATTAAAATATATCTAAGTCATTGATTTTAAAGCCTAATTTGGAGAAAAATTATCAGAATTTTTAGCACCTCAGAATACAACCAAAAGAGTTTCTTGGCGTATTACAAAATAGTGGCCAAACTCAATTCGGCTCAAAGGTTTAGCAATGAGTGATATGGCCAGAAAAAAAGCTAGTGATGAGGAGCTTATGATAGCTTATCAAAAAGGTGATATAAATTCATTTTCTATTTTATTCGATAGATATCAAGATAAGATATATCGTTATTTTTATTTCAAATTTTCAGACTCACAGCTAGCTTCTGACTTTTACCAAGAAACATTTTTGAGGGTACACAGAGCAAGGGATCAATTCGATTCAAATAAAAAATTTTCGAGCTGGATTTTTTCTATTGCTTCTAATTTGCGTAAGGATGAATTAAGAAGACTATCTAGAAGGCCAAGTGATGGTGGCTACTACGAAGAACTAGAAGATATTGCTGATGAAAAAGCATTAACGGCAGAATCTAATTTAGACAAAAAACTTTTGAAAAAACAGTTGGACTTGGCTCTTGAAACGCTTAAACAAGATCAACGAGAGATAATTGTACTTCACAAATATGAAAATATGTCATTTGCCGAAATTGCAGAGGCATTAAATATGAAAAGAGAGGCAGTTAAATCAAAGGCCTTTAGAGGATATAAAGTGTTAAGAGAATACTTTAAAAATCACTCGGGAGGAAAAGATGAGCTGTAAAAAAGCTGAAGATCAGATCCTTCAGAATTCACCAATAAATAAAGAACTTCCTGATTGGTGCCTTGAGCATCTTAAAACATGTAGTGTTTGTAATAAACTACATACGGAACTCTCATTTGTTGGTAGTGAATTAGATGAACTTCCTCAAGTAAAAACTCCTGCCAAATTAGCGAACGACCTGAAAATGGAAATTATTTCTGAATTAAATT
>Ga0208058_1000237_pt1 | contig 12983 bp, 10 predicted proteins | sample DeeseametaMP1092_FD_184196 | JGI IMG/M metagenome (GOLD analysis project Ga0208058, IMG submission 184196) | Marine microbial communities from the Deep Atlantic Ocean - MP1092 (SPAdes) | ecosystem: Environmental > Aquatic > Marine > Oceanic | place: South Indian Ocean | collected 2011-03-02 | reverse complement strand
AAACGCAGCACACCCATTGGAGTTATCACACGAACACCAAAGCCCGCACTTTTACGCAGATCAAAAATACCGGGTTCTTTTTCGCCAAGTAGTTGATATTGCCTCGATTCCGCATTAACATTTCCTGCATCCATAAATACCAGTCCACGGACAAAACTATTCTCATCTTGACTGAGTGGAAACAGTAATTCAAGATTAAAGACTCTCTCTGAAATTCCGCCGCTCTTTAATTCCTGCAATTCGCTGGTACTCAAGCCGACAGCTCTGCTGTCATAAGTTTTTGTCTGCTGGTAACCCAGTTCGTCAGTGATCACTCTGTATTCACGATTACGAAGCTGCTCGCTAGGACCGTAGGGTCCGGCTATGCGGTAATAATAGTGTCCCCGTACTGAATCAATACCTCCTATACGATACCTGTCTTCGGATGGAATCGGCGAACCACCCTGTTCCTGCAGCAACCCGAAACGTCCTTTGGCCATCAAAATTAAAGTGTTATTCTGGTTCATTGCCCAAAATTGCTGATACTGAAGTCGGTACTCCCGCAACTGAATATTCCCGCCGAAAGGTGTGCCGGTCTGTATAACCCGAAAGGAAGTTTTTAAGCCTCCGCTTGGAAAGACAGGATGATTGACAGTGTTGTAGGTCAAAGACGGTGAAACAGAATGCTTATAAATGTCATCTCCGGAATCAGAAAAGATGCGATCAAGTGAACTGATTTGAGTTCCGAAACGTAAATTCCGGAAATAAAGTGGCATTGCCAAACTAAAACCATAGTTGTTTTCGGTGATTATTCCACGTCCAAATTCTGTTGAATCCTGAACCTTGCTTCTTGAAGCAAAAATAGAACCTGAAACCTGTGAATCAAAGAGTCTTGGATCAATCAGTGTTATATCAAATTTTTGTTGAACACTCTGTTCTGCAAACTGGGCACTAAGCCGCAGAGTCCGCCCTGACCCGAGCAGGTTGCCCTTTGAAAGTGTCACTCCTCCACTGAATCCGGAAAAATCGCTATACCCTACTTGAGCCTGAAAAGTTCCGGTTTGTGCTTCTTTAAGACGAGCCATGATATCCAGCAGATTGTCCTCTTGATCACGTGGAGATCGTTCCAGGATCACTCCGGACTGAAAAAAGCCTAAACGGTTAAGATTTTCCTGACTGAGGCGCAGTTTTTTACCATTAAAAAGCTCTTCTTCCTGTAATTCAAACTCACGCCGAATCACATGATCTCGTGTTTCAATATTTCCCGCAATTTCCAGTCGGCCAATGTAGGCTTTCTCACCCTTCAAAATGCGGTAAGTTACATCAACAGTTTTTGTTTCTTTATGAACTTTTGTTTCCGGTACAACCCTGACAAAAGCATAACCCCGTTCATGGTAAATTTCACTTATACCTGAACGATCTCTATTTTGCAGAAACGGATTATAAATTTCACCTTCTTCCAGCAACAAGCCTTCCATTAACTTTTCTTTTTCACCCAGAATGTCACCGGATACAGAGATCTTTCCAGAGTAATACTGATCTCCTTCTGTAATATTTAAACGGACATCGACCCGACTATAATCAGGATTGTGAATCAACGTTACATCCGGTTTTTCAATAAATACTTTTATGAATCCATTTTTAAGATAGTGCTGAGTAATCAGTGACAGGTCCTGATTTATCATTTCTTCACGGAAAAGGCCTGATTGATTTGCCCAGGCCACACAATCAATTTCAGAACTCAGGATGAATCTTTTGATATCAAGTTCTGAATAAAATTTAGTACCAGAAATGTAAATATCTGAGAGATAAACACGAGGTTTTTCCTCCATCTCAAATACTACACGAAACTTTTTTCCTTCGGATTCAAGACTGGATTCCACAGCTTCAACTCTACTTTTCACACGAACCCCGGTATAACCCTCACTTCGGTAGTACTCCAAAATTATTTGCTCATTTACCGCAATTTTTTCTTGATCAAATGGATCATACTGGACCAGGGTCATCTTTTCTTCAATTTCTGTCCGTTCAACCAGCATTACTCCAACAAGTTTCACCTCCGACAGACGAGGACGTTCCTTTACCACAAAGCGCAGTAAATATCCTTTTGCGCCTGATTCTTCAAAATCCTGAAGTTTTACTTCTGCCTGTACATCTTCAAACAATTTCATTTGATAAATGGAGTGGATGTCCCTGCGAACAGCCTTACGTGACAGAGGTTCGCCAACTTGACTTTCTATCAAAAACAGGATCTGAGAGGATTCCAAGTCGGATGTGCCTTTTATTTCAATCTCAGAAATAAGTGACGATAAATCCGCACTACTTGTCGTTTGTGCATAGAGAACTTGATTGAAATTGCTTAGGCACAGGAAGCCCAGAAAAACAATCGCAAATAAAAAACGAAAAACAGAAGAAAGGAAGTTCATCAGGTTTGAAAGAAGCAGGAATCAGGCAGAGTAGAAATTCTTTTGCGGAAATTCTTAATCATTCGTAAGCAAATGCAGTTGTCCATTTTCCATACGATGCTGATACTGCATGGCCGATGCAAGGCTGGTGTTGTGGGTAATCATAACAAGTGTAGTTTCATTTTCTCGGTTTAGTCGCAGCAAAATTTCCATTACCTGCTCACCTGTCTCTTGGTCCAGGTTTCCGGTTGGTTCATCTGCCAGTACAATTCGGGGTCGATTGACTAAAGCACGAGCAATCGCGACCCGCTGCTGTTCTCCTCCGGAAAGCTGTGTCGGCTTATGTCCAGCACGCTCAGACAGTCCAACTTTTTCCAGCAGTTCAAAAGCATATTTCCGGACAATTCCAGTATTTTTACCTTGAATCAACTGGGGAATCATCACATTTTCCAACGCAGTAAAATCCTGTAGTAACTGGTGGAATTGAAAGATAAAACCAACTTTTTCATTCCGGAACTGTGCAGCCTGGTCGCGGGTTAAGTTGGCCAAATCGCTGCCGTCAAGGTACAACTGCCCTTCGTCTATACCTTCCAGCATTCCAATTGTATGCAGAAAAGTGCTCTTTCCGGTTCCGGAAGTTCCAACTATTGCTACAGTCGAACCCGACTTTGCTTCAAAATTAAGGCCCCGCAAAATGTGCAGCTTCAAGCCTTCTCCGTCAATGTAGCTTTTGTGCAGATTAGAAACCTGGATTTGCATTGTACTGAAGAAACACTAAAATATGACAGAATAACAGAAAATTACGGCGAATCACAAGACCAAACGAACCACAAATATTAAGAATAAAGGCTCTCAATCTGTGACTTGAACTGTTCCTCCACCACCTCCCGTTTCAGTTTAAGAGTTGGAGTCAGTAGTCCATTGTCAATACCCCACTCTTCAGAGAGCAGGGCAAAATTTTGCGGACGTTCAAAACTCTTGAAATCTTTTCCATAATGTTCCAGTTGTTCCTGGAACAATTTTCTAATTTCAGGTTCATTTAACAAACTTGGACCACTTCCGGAAATCTTATTTTCCTCAGCAAATTTTTCCACTGCGGGCATCGCTGCTACAATCACAGCCACATTATGAGGTCGGTTGAAGCCGTAAAGCATTATTTGATCAACGTACGCACTCAGCTTCAGTGATTCTTCTAGGGGTGCAGGTGCCACATACTTGCCATTTTCAAGTTTGTACTGCTCCTTCACACGTCCAGTGATATAGAGGTAACCGTCCTCATCCAAATGCCCCAGGTCTCCCGTCCGCAACCCTCCTTCTTCAGTGATATTTTCTTTCGTGAATTCCGGCAGGTTGTGGTAGCCAAGCATGATATTTTCACCATATGCTATTACCTCTCCGTCTTCTTCTTTGGAACCTTCAACAGATTTATCTATTTCAATCCGTACTCCAGGAAGTGGTTTACCCACCGAACCAAAGCGTCTTGCACCCGGATAATTAACTGAAAGTGCTGCCGTATTTTCACTTAGCCCATAACCCTCATAAACGCTGATGCCAATATCATTTACAAACTCTGCGACTTGTGGACTCAAGGCGCTGGCTCCACTTACAGCGATACGCAGATTTCCACCAAAGCGGTTCAAAACTTTTTTGAAAATAATTTTACGAGCCAGCGTTAGTGTTAAATTTTCCATAAAACTAAGAGTTTCACCTTCTCTTTCTCTCTTTGCCTGTTTGAGTCCTCCATAAAACAGGGAGCGGATAAAGCCTGGTTTTTCCTGCATTTGACCTATTAGACGCTCATAAATCCTGTTATAAACACGAGGCACAGCAAAGAACATGCTGGGTTTGACCACGCCCAGTTCTTCAATCAGCGTATTCACATCATCAACCAGTCCCGCAGAACCGCCGGAATTGATTAAACCATGTACTTCTGCCACCTGGCCAAAAACGTGAGCCCAAGGCAAAAATGCCAGTGATCTATCATCTTTCGTCATGCCCAGCAAAGGTAAGACTACATCACACTCAAAAATCAGGTTCCTGTGACTCAGCACCACACCTTTTGGATCACCTGTAGTTCCTGAAGTATAGATCATTCCCATCGGTGACTGTGATTCAGGCTGCTTGACGTTTATCGGGTTTGCTCTGCCTGTTTTCAGTAAATCAGAATATGTTTTAACATCTCCTGCATCACTTCCTGAAAGCAAAACAATATGTTCCAGTTCTTCAATCCGTTCCGGAAAATCACGAGTTTGTTCAAGCACAGTTGTGTTTGCCGCCAGTAATACTTTTGCACCACAGTCACGGATTATGTATTCCCATTCCTTTGCCATCTGTGTTTCATACATTGGGATGTGCTGTGCGCATAATCCATAAGTGGCATAAGCAGAGACTGCCCACTCTTCTGTGTTTTTACAGATAATAGCGACTTTGTCTCCAGCAGTTACACCTAATGAAGCCAGCCCTCCGCGTAAAGCATCTACTTTTTCTGCAAACTGTTCGTAAGTAGTCCACTCGTAAATTCCATCGCGTTTCGTTCCATACAAAGGACGATCTGCGTAAAGCTTTCGAGATTTTTCGAGCATTTCGATTAAATTTTTATGAGTACTATTTTCCATTGATGCAGTCATCATAACCTCCATATTTAGGTTCTTTTACATTGGGTGAAATGGTAAAAATTCAAAATAACACACTTATTACTAAGATTTTCTTCACAGATTTTTCCGTTCTTTGTTCCGGAAAATGTGAAGACAGAATTACTTCAACTATCCTAACTCTTATCTATTAATCATGCAAAGCAGATTTCTCTTCCACGTACACTTTTATCGACTTCTCCATTCAAAAAAACAGTTTGACCATTAACAATCGTTTGAACCGGCCAGCCCTTTAGTTCCATACCGTGATAAGGAGACCAGTTAACTCTGGTCTGTAATTCACCATTCGTAACCGTTTTCTTTAATGACATGTCGACTAAAACCAAATCTGCATCCTGGCCAACTTCGATACGTCCTTTTCCCTGCATTGCATATAATTTTGCAGGAGATTCAGACATCCAGTAAACCACTTCCTGCAAAGTGCAAACATTGCGGTTGACTCTATCCAGCATTAAGGCCAATGAGGTTTCGACACCGGGCATTCCTGCAGGCGCCTTACCATATGGCTGATCTTTTTCGGCTAAAGTGTGAGGCGCATGATCTGTGGCAATGCAGTCAATAATTCCATCCTTGAGAGCCTGCCACAATGCATCTGCATGACGCTTTGTCCGCAACGGAGGATTCATCTGAGCCAATGTGCCGAGCTGCTCGTAACATTCCGGTGCAGTCAAGGTGAAATGCTGTGGACAAACCTCTGTTGAAATGCGATGCTCCCTTGGTAACGTGCGCAGAAAATCACATTCATCTTCCGTTGTCAAATGCAGAATATGTAGTCGTCGCCGGTATTTAAGCGAAAACCGCACGGCAAGTTTTGTAGCCCTGAGTGCAGCAGATTCATTCCGGAGCAGGGGGTGAATGCGCACGTCCGAAATATCCTTGAGCAATGCTTTGTTTGCCTGAAGAACAGATTCGTCTTCCGCATGTACTGCTATCAGACGGGAGCCGTTGGCAAAAATTTTTTCCAAAACATCCGGATCGTCCACCAGCAAATCTCCGGTAGATGAACCCATGAAAATTTTTATACCACAAACATTTTCTACTGCATTCAACTCCTCCAGATTATCCGTAGTTGCTCCCATAAAAAAACCGTAATTAACTACAGATTTTTCTGCCGCCAACTGCTTTTTTCCCTGCATCCGCTGACGCGTGATTACCGGAGGTGTATTGTTCGGCATATCCAGAAAACTTGTAACTCCGCCTGCCGCAGCGGCACAAGAACCACTGTGTAAATCTTCTTTGTGATCAGCTCCCGGTTCACGGAAATGAACCTGTGGATCAATGATACCCGGAAGCAAAAACAATCCATCCGCATCAATCACTTCTCCAACGTCAGGTATTTCATTACCAATAGCGCAAATCCGACCATTGATAACTGAGACATCTGTCCGCTCCGTTCTTACCGGAAGAACTACCTCGGCATTCCGGATAGTAAGTGCTGTTTTCATCTAAAACTTCCATAATCTGCACGGAGTAAAGCAGCAGCATCCTTTGCAAAATATGTCAGTATCATATCTGCACCTGCCCGACGAATTGACAATAGCATTTCCATCATAGCACTATCCCGGTCAACCCAGCCTTTCTCTGCAGCTGCAACAACCATCGCGTATTCTCCGGAAACATTATAAGCTGCCACTGGTGCATCAAAGGCCTCACGAACACGTGAAATTACGTCCAGATAACACAATGCAGGTTTGATCATCACCACATCCGCTCCTTCTTCCAAATCTAAAGCAATCTCCTTAAGTGCCTCCCGGATGTTGGCAGGATCCATCTGGTATGTTTTTTTGTTACCACTTTTTGGTGCAGATTGAAGAGCTCCACGAAATGGTCCATAAAAACTGGAAGCATACTTTGCAGAATATGCAAGAATGCCGACCTGAGAAAATCCCTGCACGTCCAGCGCATTTCGAATTGCACCAATTCGCCCGTCCATCATGTCGGAAGGCGCAATCCAGTCTGCACCTGCTTCTGCATGTGAAAGTGCCATTTTGCACAGTACTTCAACAGATTCATCGTTCACGATTTCACCATCAATGACCAGTCCGTCATGACCGTGAGTCGTATATGGATCAAGAGCTACATCGGTTTGCACACACAAATCCGGAACAGCAGATTTTATTGTACGAATTGCACGCTGAACAAGGCCATCTGAATCATACGACTTGGTAGCCAATTCATCTTTTTCTTCAGAATAGCCAAATAAGTTTACTGCACCAACACCCAGTGCATAAAGTTCTTCACATTCTCGAACCAGTTCATCTGTAGATAAGCGAAATTGTCCGGGCATACTGTCAATATGATCCCGGACGGATTTGCCTTCCGTCACAAACAGCGGATAAATAAGTTGGCGCGGAGAAAGTTCTGTTTCACGCACCAATCCACGAATAGGTGCGGTGCGTCTTAAACGTCTTGGGCGATACACCAAATCCATTTTAAACCTGTCAAATGCAAATTAAATGGTCAACTGTTGAAACACTCGACCACGAGCCTTCAACCGCTATCCAAAATGAAGGGGGGAACACTCATACAAAAAGTTAAAGAGTGCTTAAAAAGAAGCTTATTATCCTGCCGATTTTTCTATTACAATTTTGTTTTTGCCTGAACGTCGAATGACAATCTTATCGTCTTTATTCCAATCCAACTCTTGAAAAATCTGTTGTGGAATTATCACACGCCTCGAATTTCCGGCTTTACCTGATGCTCTAACTGTATCCAGGTGTTTACGCTTTTTTAGCTTTGCAACTTTTTTTACAACTCTTGTTTTTGCAAACTGAGGCGGAATTTCTCCAAGTTTCATTGCGGCACTCAACAAGCGGGCCCTTAATGTATAAACCGGAATTTTTAAAGCCTTTGCTGTTGCTCCCATGTTATTTTCAGCAGCAAGCTCTGTCACCTTTCTTAAAAATTCTGCATCTCTTTTCATATCAATCCTTTTTATTAGATAACATTTCCTAAATATCTTTCCTGCTTTTCAAAACTAAGCAAACATTAACAGTAGCGGTTGAAGTATAATTCAATTTTTTTCAGGACACAAGAATTTATTTAATTCTGCAACTTTTTTTAATAGTCTGCCTCATTTCATGCAGGAATCTTTTTTTGACTTTCAAGCTTAAACTTCACTTGTAATTTCTTAAAATACTCTATTTCATATTGATATGGTGTGTAGTAAATATTCACATTTCCACGGTCTGTATCTTCCCAGAATTTTGCTCCAGAATACTGAAGTCTTGCAAAAATAGTATCCATTGTTTTGGAAAACAGTGGTTCTTCCAATAATAAAAGATCTTGTAGAGTATCTTTTGCAATTGTTTCAGCAAACTCTTTTTCATTCTGATTGAGATAAAACAAGGCCAAACCAATATGTAAAAGCCGAATGCCGTGATTTTGACTAAAGAATTGTATCGCAATTTCTTTGTCCATATCTTGAAAATTATCAAACAATAAAAACTTTTGCAGTAATTCCTGCTGTAGTTTTCTCTCCCAATTATTCTGATAGATTATCTGCATTAGTTTCTGCATTTCAGAAGCAAGAATGTCTAAAATAAAAGCTAAGGAACGTGCTCGTGGAATTGCGTTAAAGCACTGTTGTCCATAAAATACAAAATAACCTATACACGTCTTAACCCGGTCCACTTGCCGGTGTTCCACCAGGTAGCTGAGAAACTGTCCATAATGAAAAACAAGATTATATAAATTGCGCGGTTCATTATTGTGCTGACCGTGTTTTAGTGCAAATCTAAAGTAAGTGTTAAGACGAACCGTGATTACTTCAATGAGTTCCTGGTCGTCACATTCCATCGCCGTTTTTCCCACCTGGCTCAATTGTTCCACACACAAAGTAGAAAGATCGAACTCTCCTTTATCAAGAAAGACGTTGTATACATTTCCTATCATTCTAAAGCTCTTCTGTTCATAAAATGTGTGAGATTTTTCAACTTCCGCCAATAAACTTTTCAAAGTCCGGAAAGAAATATCATCATGAATCTGTTGATCAATTTTATAAAAGTCTTCAGGAAATTTTGGTTTTAACTTCACGTAATATCTTAGTAATTCGCCAATTCCTTCTATAATTTGTGATTTTGGTTCTTTGTATGGAACAAAGACCAACAAATCCATTAGTTGATTGAGTTCTTCAAATAACTGGTACTGTATTTTTGCGTGTTCTTCAGGCGATATTATTCCTGTGGGACCTTTTTTAGCTAAACGCTTAAACTTGGCATAACTACCCTGCAGTAAGTTTTCGATTACATTAGAGGTTTTGGTAGATTTGAGAATGGATAAAACAAAAGGGAAGCCAATCACCAGTGAAACAGCAAGTAACACGTGGTAATTAAATATGAGGCTGGATACTATTTCAACTCCGGCCTCCGAAAGGATCTTGATTGTGAAAGCATGTATCAGACACGCTGCGGCCCACCAGACAAAAAATAGACTGGGCCAATGATCCATGTATAAATCAATCAGTTTCGGTACATTTTGGGAGGCAAATGTGATGACGATTGTTAGACTTCCTAAGATGATGGCAAAGAAAGAAAGCCAGACTATAGGAGCAAAACCGACATCAAGATCTGACCAGACCGGATTGGCTCCAATTTTAAGCAGGAAATTATTATAGAGAGGAAAAAGGTAAATTCGAAAAAGGGAATCAGCAAGCAGCATTCCTGAAAAAACCATCAGAGCCGCATACTGTGAACGTGAACGGGTCAGCAGTGCGCGTAGAATTCTCGAAAAGGCCTGCGTCAAATTGACTGATTCCCGCATTTCGTTTTTTAGCTTTCAGGTTTCAATGGGCAGGATTCCATTTGAGTAGTATTCCGTTTATGCCTGATCGGAGTCCTCTTCCAAATTTTCGGTTTGAACTCTTTTCATTGTCAGACGTCCTTCATTATTTTCCAGAATGGCTTGAAAAGTAGGCTTATGTTTTAGTCCGGCGCGAGCTGATTCTTCAAGGCTATACAGCGATTTAGCCCGTTTGGTCATGGTTATAACTTTTTCAAACAAGTTGACCTTTTCATCCTGTTTGTGTTCTTCCATCAAATTCAGATAACTTTCTTTCATTTTTTTGTTTTTAATAATTGGTTAACTCGACAGTCACGAGTTTTATCGTGTCATCCCGAACGTATGTGAGGGTTGTTATAAAATATCAGCACTTTTTCAGATCTCTCCCCTCGGTCGAGATAACATGCTGCAGTCAATATTATCAGCACCTTACGAGATTTAATAACTCACAAACTGGTTAAAGTGACAAAAGTAAAATCTCAGTTTCCTGCCGAAAGACGGAATCAGGAGCTTTTTCCAGCAACTGCTCAAGCAAATTTTTTGCCTTTTCAGTTTCTCCTTTAGCAATTGCTATCCTGGCCATTGCCCGCCAACGTACGTCCTCCCATGATGCTATGTTAATTGAATCCAGCATCATCTCTGCTTCGTCCCACCGCTGCTGCTGTTCAAACAAGGCCGCCAAACTTAGCCGGGCTGCATTTCGCAGAAAAGTTGTAGCTTCCGGATGCTTTATTACATCCTGAAAAACTGCAATTGACTCATCAATTTGTGTCTGACGTGCATATGCCTCTCCGGATTCCATCAATGCCAATACGCTCAGTGTAGTGCCTGATTCAGACTTGGCAAAATCCCGTAAAGCAGATATTCCCTGAGTTAACCTTTCATCTTCAGAAAGAGCTGGATTGGTAAGCATTGCCCGTGCAATGTGATATTGATTGGCCTGGTTAATACGTTCATTTTGCACATACTTCCAACCTCCCCAAATTGCCAGAATCAATACAACAACTGCAACTGCGGCACTGATATACAAGCGTTTCTTCCGGTATGCATGATCGACAAATGCATATAACTTTTTTTCCAGACGATTTGGCTGCAGCAGCTCTTTGCGGCTCATTTGTTCTGCATCGCTCATTAATTTTCCGTCAATAACTAATTTTTTGAAAAATGTATGATTTCATTTCATTTCCTAACCCAAAGTGAATTAAGGTGGGCGTCCTTCTTTTCTGCTGTGAGATTCTCATCGCCAATAGATTTCATACTCTGCAATAAATCTCAATAAGAAAGATGGAACATTTCAGTCTAAGCTATAATGCTAAACCCTTCAAGCATAATTGTGTTAAATCACCAAGAAGTCGCCATTTATCACATTCTACCAGAAATTTTTCGGATTTAACCGTTAGCGTAGAAAAGGCTTTTTTATCAGACTGAGGCATAGACCAGGTTGTGATACTAAATATTCTGTACTGAGCGCAATCCCGTTTTGATTTTACATAACCAAAACCTTCGCAAGTTCCGTGGCGAATTTAGCAGTCACAGCAAAAATAGATTCCATCGGATTAGCAGCAATCGATGTTGGAAACACAGAACCATCAAATATTGAAAGATTCTCCACTTCATGATGACGCCCTTTTGAATTAACCACCGATTTAGCTGCGTTTTCACCCATAGGACAGCCTCCCATAACATGCGCTGAAAACAAACGGGCTTTCAAAGTTTCCATTGGTAAAGATGCAATCGCTTTTTTAACTTTATCGAGGCTGTGGTATAGCCCGGCGTCCCTGTGAACAGGAGCAACAGCTTTGGCGCCGGAAGCAAATTGGATTTCCGACATTGCTATAAAAGCATCTCTGATTCCTCCCCATACGTATCCGGAAACAGGATAATCCAAACCGGGAGTTCCGTCACTTTTCAGGTAAACTTTTCCACCAATGCTTTCTGGATGAAATCCGTCTCGCTGAAGTGCAACCAAGACCTGCAGAAAAGGTCGCTGCCTCATGATTTCTGCATGGACTTTACCATGTCCCTCCAAAGCAGTTGCGATCAACATCGGCTGCAATGGCGGACATTCCAGCTTGAAACCGGACTTTTGATTGTCGAGGCGCGTCTCAATGTAATGGTCTGAGTAACTTGTTTGCGGTGCACCGTATTCTCCATTGACCGGAAACGGCATAATGGCTCCGGAAATATTGACAGGATGAAGAAATGTCCGTGTTCCAACTAAACCATAAGGGTTTAATATTTTGTTTTCAGAACGTAACATGATGGCTGGACTTCCAATTGATCCTGCAGCCAGTACATAATGTCTGGCTTTAATTTTTATGGTTTGTACGGCTGGGGCATTGCCGCGCGGAGTCATCGCTTTGCATTTCAGTTCAGTAATTTTTCCGTTTTTGATTTCAATAGTTTCCGCTCTGGCTTTTGAAATGAGAGTCGCTCCCTCTTTTAATGCACCCGGAATAGTCGTAACCAAAGTGGACTGTTTTGCGTTGACCGGGCAGCCTGTTCCGCAATATCCCAAATTAAGACATCCCGTAACATTTCTCCTGATCTTCCCCCAACTAACTCCGAGTTTTTCGCAACCTGTTTCCAGCGCACTATTATTGGCGTTGGGAGGAACCTTCCAATCCTGAATATTGTAGCGTTTCTCCGACCATTCAAACCAGGGAAGCATTTCATCCTCCGAAAATCCAAGAACCCCCATTTCCTCAGCCCAATATTTTAGTGTTTCAGCAGGTGTGCGAAAGCTTGTTGTCCAGTTGATTCCTGTACCACCGCCAACCATTCTTCCCTGAAATATTTTGATGCCGCGATCTTTGGTTTGTCTTCCGGCTGACTCTTGATAAAGATTGGAATAGGCTTCATTTTCTTTCATGTGAAAATCACGGGAAGTCTGAAGCGGCCCTTCTTCCACGATGATGACGTTCAATCCAGATTGAGCCAGAATTTCTGCGGAATTTCCTCCTCCTGCTCCGGAACCGATAATCACGACATCTGCCTCAAGGCTTTGATCCGCAGCCAACCGAGACGCGTCAATATGTTTCCATCCCTGCTGGAAACCCTCTGCCACAAAATCAAGGATCATATTTTTTGAATCACTCATCTTTGACTGTCTGGTAAAAATTCTGAAATCCACCCCGCACCTTAATCAGCAATCTGGAAATGAAAAAAT
>Ga0208058_1000221_pt1 | contig 13493 bp, 10 predicted proteins | sample DeeseametaMP1092_FD_184196 | JGI IMG/M metagenome (GOLD analysis project Ga0208058, IMG submission 184196) | Marine microbial communities from the Deep Atlantic Ocean - MP1092 (SPAdes) | ecosystem: Environmental > Aquatic > Marine > Oceanic | place: South Indian Ocean | collected 2011-03-02 | reverse complement strand
AATCCCATGTACATTTTCTTGTGAGGCATTCCGCTTTACAAAACCATTTCAAAATGTTAGGATTTTTTGTAAATTTATGATTTTCCTATATGGGGATATCGCCATAAGAGTGTCTGGAGTTCCTCGAGATAGAACACTTCCAAAATGGTGTGACTAGAATATCAAAATTGGTGATGGCCATTCGTCGTTTTGGATTCTAGCGCCACTCGATACCAGCAGCTGTTAAATACCACCCATGTCGTGCATTCGGATCAGGTTTATCAAATAATTAATTGTCTTGAATTTCAATCCAGCGATACAAGATTTATTATAGTAGAGAGTATTGAGAGCAATACTAATTTGGTGAGACATCTTTAAGAGAGTGGAGAAGCTACCTGTAGTATGGAGCTGACTGCTGAACATCAATTAGAAAAGAAAAATTTGGATCCAGTTTTTCCGGGGTACGAAAAAAACTATTCCTTAAAGAGAAACATATGACACTTTGGACAAATGATATTTTTCAAGTTTTGGTTAACCACCAAGTCCGTCAAGTGGCTTATGTCCCAGATGCTGGACATACCCATCTCATTAATCGATGCGGTCAGTACAGTGAAATGGTATCAGTGCCCTTGACGACTGAAGAAGAGGGAATCGCCTTATTGGCAGGAGCCTGGCTTGGGGGAGATCGAGGTGTGCTCCTGATGCAAAGCAGTGGTGTGGGAAATTGCCTCAACATGTTTTCCTTAACACGAACCTGCCGCATGCCTTTACTGATGTTAGTGACGATGCGTGGAGAATGGGGAGAGTTCAATCCCTGGCAGGTTCCTATGGGACAAAATACAGAAAAATTATTGAAAGCTGCTGATATTCTAACCTTTCATGTTGATGAAAGCAATCGATTGGGAGAGGCGACAGAGGCAGCAGCACGTATGGTCTTCGAAGGTCCTGCTGCCGCTGCTGTTTTGATATCACAGCGTATTCTTGGCACAAAAACATTTATGGAATAAAATGGATCTGGATCGTAGCAATCATTACTCCCTTCGTCGTCGTGAAGTTGTCAAAATGCTACTCGATCAGCGTGACTCAGGCATGCTGATTGTTGCTGGATTGGGTGCACCTACATGGGATGTAACTGCGGCAGGTGATGAACCATTGAATTTTCCTTTGTGGGGAGCTATGGGAGGTGCAGTCTCGATTGGATTGGGCCTTGCAATAGCCCAACCCACTCGGAGGATTTTAGTCATTACTGGTGATGGAGAGATGCTAATGGGACTTGGATCGCTTGCAACAGTCTCTATTCAAAGTCCATCCAACTTGGCAATTTTGGTACTGGACAATGAACGTTATGGAGAAACCGGCATGCAGGCTACACACACAGCAGGCAATGTAGATTTGGCTGCTGTTGCTCGAGCAACAGGTTTTTCTGAGTGCCACAACATTGCTGACAAAAAAAGACTCCGATCACTGTTACCTCAAATCCAAAACGGTGAGGGGCCTTTATTTTTCAACGTAAAAGTCCGTGCAGAAAATCTCCCCCTCGTACTTCCACCCAAAGACGGAGCTTTTCTCAAAGATCGTTTCCGTGTAGCTTTATTTGGGTCGGATCCAGTCCGTTAATCGATATCTCAAAACTTAGAAGTTCCTCTCCCTGGAGAGTGGTAAAAAAGATCAAATGGAGGGCTAAGGCCCCACTCTCTTCTATCACTACATCTGAGCCGGAGAACTCCTATGATTTTGCGTGGGACTTCCTGCCAGTTGAAACTTATTTTTTTTGGAAGAATGGAGCGCTTTAAACCTCAGGGGTTGCTTTGTCAAAAATTCAGCATTTTCCTCCAGCACGGAAGAAAAGCAGCGAAAATTTCAATAGACCGTCCAGATACTTAAGAAACCTGCAATAAATCAACAAAATCCCATGTACATTTTCTTGTGGGGTATTCCGCTTTACAAAACCATTTCAAAATGGTAGGATTTTTTACAAATTTATGATTTTTTTATATGGGGATATCGCCATAAGAGTGTCTGGAGTTCCTCGAGATAGAACACTTCAGCTAAAATCGTCGCGAGAGAATATAAGGGCTCATTTCAATTCAATGAACGGGTAAGTTAATTTCTGCGTAAACTTCTCTTTATATCCTGTTAATTTACTGATTAATTTTATGACAGCACCTTCCTTCCGTTTTTCAATTGACCGTGGCGGGACTTTCACCGATGTTTATGCTGAAGTGCCGGGAGAACCCGGATTCCGGGTCGTGAAGTTACTTTCCGAAGATCCGCAGAATTATCCTGATGCGCCACGAGAGGGCATTCGCCGGATTCTTGAATCAGTAACCGGGAAACATATTCCCAAAGCAAGTGGCGGCGGATCTACCACTTTTTCTTCAGAAAATATTGAGTGGATTCGCATGGGTACCACAGTGGCAACAAACGCACTGTTGGAACGTAAAGGGGCAAGAACTGTATTGGTGACAACGAAGGGATTTCGGGATTTACTGCAAATAGGGAATCAGAGCCGCCCTAAAATTTTTGATCTTGAAATCCGAAAACTCGATTTGCTTTATGAAGAGGTGATTGAAGTTGATGAGCGTGTAAGGATTTTCAGGGAAACAGTTAAGGGATCGTCACGCAATGCTCCTGCATCAATTGTTGAGGGCACAACTGGAGAAAAATTTGAGGTATTGTCAAAGCCTAATTTGAAAGAAGTAAGTCGGCAACTCGAAGCAGTTTTCAAAACAGGAATTCGGGCAGTTGCAGTCGTATTTTTGCATGCTTATGCTTTTCAGGAACATGAGAGGCAAATCGGAGAGCTGGCCCGCGAAATCGGTTATGAGCAAATCTCTCTTTCGCATCAAGTCATGCCAATGGTCAAAATGGTGGCACGCGGTGACACGACTACTGTGGATGCCTACCTCACACCGCATATCCGGAATTACCTGGAAAGTTTTCGTTCAGGATTTTCGGATAATCTGGAAAACTCTCAATTGCTTTTTATGCAGTCAGACGGAGGTTTGACCGATTCCGAAAATTTTAAGGGCAGCAATGCCATATTATCCGGACCCGCCGGAGGAGTTGTAGGCTATGCCATGACTTCGTCACTTACGAATGAAGACACGGAAATTTCGAACTCGAACCAACAACAACCAAAAACCGGCCGCCGGTTACCTGTGATTGGTTTTGACATGGGCGGCACCTCGACTGATGTTTCCCGTTACGGTGACGATTATGAACTTGTGCATGAAACAGAAACTGCAGGGGTTCGTATCCAGGCTCCACAAATGTACATCAAAACCGTTGCCGCAGGAGGGGGATCGAGACTGTTTTTTCGCAATGGTTTGTTTGAGGTTGGTCCGGAATCCGCCGGAGCACATCCTGGTCCCGTCTGCTACCGCAAAGGCGGGCATTTGGCTGTAACAGACGCAAATTTGGTATTGGGCCGTTTGCATCCGGAATACTTTCCAAAAATTTTTGGACCAAATGAAAACGAAGCTCTCGACATAGAAGCCTCACGTTTTGCCTTTGAAAAATTAACTGCTGAAATCAACAACTATTCCAAAAAACGGCAACTTCCGGAAATGTCCGTGGAAGAAGTCGCCCTCGGTTTTTTAAGAGTTGCCAATGAAGTCATGGTACGTCCGATTCGTGAAATTTCAGTGATGCGCGGCTTTGACATCAAGGAACACGCCTTGGCCTGTTTCGGAGGTGCCGGTGGTCAGCACGCTTGCGCCATTGCCAGAGAGTTAGGTATTTCCAAAATTTTCATTCACCGTTTCGCCGGTATTTTATCAGCTTACGGAATGGGGCTGGCAGATATTGTCGTAGAAATACAAGAGCCTTCTGTGCTGGTACTGAGGGAAAGCAGTCAGGATAAATCATTAAAAATCCTCCTGAAAAAACTTGATAAATTAGCAGAAAACGCAAGAACAGATTTAGTAGAGCAGGGATACAAGCCGGAGCAAATCGAAATAAAGCGCTACCTCAATTTACGCTATCAGGGTACGGATACGGCATTGATGGTCCCCGAACCGGAGCCTAAAATAAATTACGATACAGGAATTACGAATTGTGGATTGGGCATTGCTGAATCGAGTCCTGAACTGCAGAAAAATGTTCAACAGTCTCCATCGGAGCTTCCGATTCCTGACTTTATCGGTGCCTTCAGGGAAACATACCGCAGAGAGTTTGGTTTTGATTTGACAGGAAGAGAAATCATTGTGGATGATTTGCGTGTACGTGCGGTGGCAAAGTCTCCAGGCCTGCAACAATTCACAATTGCAGAAAATTCCACCGACTCACAAGGTCGGGATGAGGTGCCCGCCTCAAAACAAACCCGATGTTATTTCTCCGGAGGCTGGTTTGATACTCCAATTTACCGCCTGGAAAAATTAGGGGCCGGACTTTGTTTACAAGGCCCGGCGATTTTAATGCAGGATACTTCCACAATTCTGGTTGAACCCGGTTGTTCGGCAGAAATAACGGAATACGGTGACGTGGTTTTGAGCGTTAAGACCAAGACCTATCGTGAAATCGGCACCCAGGCTGATCCGGTTCAGGTGTCCATTTTCGGTAACCTCTTCATGTCGATTGCCGAGCAAATGGGGCGTACGCTGCAGCGTACAGCTATTTCCACCAACATCAAGGAGCGCCTGGATTTTTCCTGTGCTATTTTTGACGAAACCGGAGGATTGGTAGCAAATGCACCACACCAGCCGGTTCATCTTGGTGCCATGAGCGAGGCAGTCCGACAACAAGTTAAACTGCAGGAAAACAATCTTCAGGAAGGTGATGTTTTGCTGACAAACCATCCGATTGCAGGAGGAAGTCATCTTCCGGACATTACAGTCATTACTCCGGTTTGGAAAAAAGTTTCAAAGTTTCAAAGTTTCAAAGTTTCAGAGAAGGCAGAAAAACTAAAAGAGGAGAAGATAATTTTTTATATTGCCAGTAGAGGACACCATGCAGATATAGGCGGAATTTCTCCAGGATCGATGCCACCTTTTTCCCGTGAATTGAAAGAAGAAGGTGCTTGTATCAAAACTTTCAAAGTGGTGGAAAACGGAATTTTCAATGAAGACGGAATTACCGAATTGCTCCAAGCGCCCGGAAAAATAGTACGTAATCCGGGGGAGCCGGCGATCAGCGGAACCCGATTGCTTTCGGACAACCTTTCCGATCTCAAAGCACAAGTTGCTGCAAATCAGCGCGGAATTGATTTGCTTTTGGAAATGGTAGAGCACTATTCATCGGAAGATGTGCCTGGTCTGACGGTTGTACAGGCATATATGCACCATATCCAAAATAATGCCGAAGAAGCAGTACGTAATATGCTCAAGGAACTCTCTGAAAGGGAAGGTTTGGCGGAAGTAGATACGGTTGCAGCAAAGGATTATCTGGATGACGGCAGCGAAATAGTTTTGCATCTCACTATAGATCGAAGAGACGGCAGTGCGATTTTCGATTTTACCGGAACAGGACCTGAGCTTTGGGGCAACCTGAATGCACCAAGAGCAGTAACTCATTCAGCGATTTTGTACAGTTTGCGCTGTTTGATAGATCAGGAAATTCCGCTCAATCAAGGCTGTCTTAACCCCATCAAAGTAATTATTGAAGACGGTTCATTGCTGGCTCCATCTGAAAATGCTGCTGTGGTCGGAGGTAATGTTTTGACTTCTCAGCGAATCACGGATGTAATTCTCAAAGCATTCCGTGCCTGCGCGGCTTCGCAGGGCTGCATGAACAATTTCACCTTCGGCAACGAAAATTTCGGCTATTACGAGACGATTGGCGGCGGTGCTGGTGCAGGCCCAAACTGGCACGGACAATCCGGTGTTCATACTCACATGACCAACACACGCATAACCGATCCGGAAATTCTGGAAAGGCGTTATCCGGTGATGCTTCGTGAATTTTCTATCCGCAAAGATTCAGGTGGTTTCGGAAAATTCAAAGGCGGTAACGGACTCATTCGTGAAGTCGAATTTCTGGAACCACTCAATACTGCCATTCTTTCAGAACGCCGTGTCCATCAGCCTTATGGACTAAACGGCGGTGGACCCGGAAAAAGCGGATTGAACCTTTTTATTCGCAAAGATGGTTCCAAACTCCACTTAGGCGGGAAAAATGAAATTATTGCTGAAGCAGGTGACCGGATCCGCATTGAAACTCCGGGAGGAGGGGGGTATGGGAAAGTGGGTACCTGATTATCTGATCTCAATATTCAACAGCGGTGCATACTGCTGTCCGGAGTACATATCGGTTTCACCAAGATCACCCTGAATTCGAGGTCGAGGAAAAGAAAATTTGATAGCACTGGCAGCAGTGATTTCAACGAAAATTACTGAATCTTCCTCAACCTGATATGTTTGGGCAATCCAGCTTTTTGTCAGTACTTTTGCAGTAACTACTCGCTTAAAATCCGTGTCAGTGGCAAACATGATGTCGAAGGTTATCCAGAACGGACCCGCGTTTTTTGAGCGAATCAATTTTGCTAATTTTCCCAGAAGGACTGGCTCTCTCATCAGATGTTCTCCATTTCAAAACGGAAAGCGGATAATGGTGATTCCGGAATTAAAACATGATTCAGCACGAAACGATAGACTGGTCCCCGGTCGATTTCCGGTGGAGAAAAAGGGAAAGCAATTCCGCTGATGAAACCATCCCATTCGGGAATGGGCCAGTGTGAAGCAGTATGGGTAATGAATCTGGCAACGTCATTTGCCAAGGCCTGCTCTGGTGCAGTAACGCAGAATAAGAGTCCGATTTCGTTAGGAATTTGGGCAGAACTTTTTTCCAGTTCACCCATCACTGCATTTTTACCATATTGAGATATGTCGAGCCGTACCTCTTTTCCAAGTGTTTTTCCTGTCAATTCTTTAAGTCGTTCTGCAAAAAATACTTTCATTTCTGCCAGCCAGGAATCCACTCTGGCTATAATATAAGGGTCACGCACTCCTCCTATGGCAACGGTTTGGAAGCCTGTGCAGGTGGCACCTTCGAGTTTGAGGGTATAACGATCAGTCCGAAATACTGAACCCTCAACACGTGTTTTGCGTTCCGAAAGTTTCTGGTAGCGCGCATTTTGTGTATCAAGCATTCCGGAAGGCTCGCGAATCAGGTAAGGATCTGCGTTTTCATAAAGCGTGTGCGAAGCTAAACTGAGAGGTGTGCAGGACGAGTCAAGAGCCAAAGGTTCAACGCTGAATCCGTTATCGTCTATCTCCGCGAATACTCCATCCGCTCGTGTGCTGGTGGAACAAATCGCTCCGCATTCGATCGTTTTCGCACAATGCCAGACCGGCCCCGGAAGGAAACCACGCATCAACGGAAGTGCAGAGAAAAGTGCTGTGTCGGAAGCTCTGCCGCATAAAACCACATCGAATTTTTCTTTCAACAAATTCACAATCGGTTCATGTCCCATCATGGCTACGATATGTGAGCAATTTTGAATTAATTGCTCATCGATTTCCGGCGCTCCCGGAAGTGCCTCAATATTTCCGGACTGAAACGCCTGTGCCATCGATTCCGGTTTCTGCTCCGAATAAATCCTACCAAGTTTAAAACTCAAACCTTCTTCACGAGCAATTTCAAGCGTCATTTCCCGCATCCAATCCACTCCGGAATCAACTCCTGATGTCCCACAGGAGCCTATGATCAACGGAACCTTCAATTGATCCCGCGCTAATAACAAACGTCGCAAGTCCCTTAATACTGCACGACGTGACATTTTTGGAGTTCCGGAACCGAGATAAAAAGGACCGGAATCAGTTGACCCTGCATCGCAGGCAATCACATCGGGTTTTAGTGAAATTCCGCGTTCCAGTGATTGATCCAGAAAACCCATGCCCAATGCACCAGTAGGACTGATCAGAGAAATACGGGAAGCTGTCATACACAATTGTTACTTGCGTTTGTTTGCCAGCCAATCCCTGAGAATCGGGACAAGGATGAAGACTGCTGCAGTAAGAATCAAGGTTAGAGTCATTGGACGTTCCCAGATAAATTCTATTCCGTTTGCATTACGCATTGCACGTCCAAGATTGTCCTCGAACATTTGACCCAGCACAAAACCAATCAGCAGTGGAGGCAAGGGATAATCTGCAAATCTCAAAATGATGGCTAAGACACCAAATCCCAGCAGTAAAAGCAATTCTGTTGAATTATTCTGACCAATGTATGCTCCGGCCATGGCAAAAAAAAGGACGAAGGGGATCAGATAGCTGCGAGGAATTGCCAGCAGTCTTGCAATATATGGAACCAGTGGCAGATTAAGTACTAGAAGGACTATGTTACCGAAGTACATTGACATGATCACAGACCAGAAAACTTCCGGCCGCTCCTGCAAGAGTTGTGGTCCTGGCTGCAGATTCAGGGCGATAAAAGCTCCCAACAGAACAGCAGTCGTTCCGGAACCGGGAATTCCAAGAGTCAGCAACGGCACGAAGGAACCTGTACTGGCCGCATTGTTTGCAGTTTCTGGTGCGGCTAAACCTTTGATGGAGCCTTTACCGAATTCTTCACGTTCTTCCGGACTGGCAAGGTTCCTCTCTACTGCATAACCGAGGAACGAGGCAATTGTAGCGCCTGTTCCGGGCATTACTCCAATCAGGAATCCTTGAATTGACTGCCTTACGATTACCGGTGCAATGGCTTTGGCTTCTTTGAGGTTAATGCGAAGGTTTGATATTTCCTGGGATTCTTTGGAACTGCTTTTTTTACTGCGAATTTTGTCTATTGCCAGAAAAAAGGCTTCCGGAACAGCAAACAAACCCATTGCAAGAGTGACAAAGTTAATTCCACTCTGTAAATCCATTATGCCCAGGGTAAATCGTGGTGCATGGAAAAGCGACGACTCCCCAACTGTGGCCAACATCAATCCTAGAAGTGTCATCATGACTGCCTTGAGCACTTTACCTTTACCGGCAAAAGCAGAAACTGCGGACAAACCCAGAAGCATCAGGGCAAAATATTCTGCGGACCAGAACAAAATCGCAAAGTTGGCCAATGCCGGTGCAAATAACATCAGCAGAACTACCCCAATTGTTCCTCCCGAAAAAGAAGAAATTGCCGCAATTGTTAAGGCCTTGCCTGCCTGCCCCTTTCGGGCCATGGGATAGCCGTCAAAAGCCGTGGCTACCACTGCAGCCTCGCCAGGAGCATTAATCAGGATTGATGAGGTGGAACCTCCAAAAATTGCACCGTAATAGACTCCGGCCAGCAAAATCAGTGTTGTTGAGGGATCACCGATCTGAAGACTTACCGGAATCATGATTGCCACCACCGACATCGGTCCGAGTCCGGGGAGCATCCCGATTATCGTACCGATGAAACAGCCTAAGGCAGCAAAAAACAAGTTCTGAAAAGTAAAGGCCGTTTCCAGCCCCAGCAACATTCCATCAAGCATTGGATTTCTCCAGTACAAATTGCTTAAGGTGAGGCAGTGACCTGAAAATTATTGAAAGGCTTTGAATATGAATCATATAATTGCTAGATCAATAGTAAACCCAACCTGGCCAGGGGCGCAAATATACCGTCAAAACTTGATCAACAAGATACCAAACCAGCACACTTGCGGTAATTGAAATCGGAATGAGAAAAGTGTAGCGCCGCTCACCCAGTAAAATTCCACCTAAAACCAGAAAAGCGGAGGTACTGAAAAGAAAGCCTGCTCCACGCAGGGACAGAGTATAAACTACGGCAAGGAGCAAGAGTCCAATGCCTTGACCCCAGTTATAATTTTGAGGGTTTTGAAGATATTCTGCATCAGGTCGATTGACAGTTCCATCACCTTCAACTTCTGGAACTTGTGGCTGGATAAGAATAACAAGAGAACAAATGATCCCCGCAATTGCCAAACCAATCGGCATGGTGTTTGGTCTTACAGACAGGAATTTTTCAAAAGGCAGGAGATGGTAGAAATAGGCGAGGTAGCCGTAACCACTGGAAAAACCCAGCAATGCTAAAGCCACTGCACGGTTTAGATCAAGCATGTCAGAACGGAATAAAAGACTCACAGTTCCGGGAAGTCGGAAAACTTCCCGGAAATTATGAATTAGAATGGTCTACAAGAATCCCAGCTCACGCATCAGATCACCGATAACTTTTTCCTGTTCTGCAAGGAAAACCATGAACTTGTCACCTGGATTATAGATGTTGACCCATCCATTACGGGCACGGACTTTTTCCCACTCTGGAGTTTTGTACATTTTACCAAGAACCTCAATGTAGGCTTTTCGCATATTACTTGGCAGGTCTGGAGCAGCAAAAAATCCTCTCCAGTTGACAAAAGTTACATTGTAACCTTGTTCAATTAACGTTGGAGCATTTGGTGCCGCATCAACGCGTTCAGATGAAGTAACAGCTATCATTCGAACTTTCCCAGCTTTTTCCATGCTGACTGCTTCCGAAAAACCGGTTGAAAGGGCATCGATTTCTCCGGAAAGCAGGGCGGCCATGGCCTTCCCTCCAGCATCAAAAGGAATGTATTTTACTTTTGTCGGGTCTGCTCCGGCAGCTTTGAAGGCCATTGCCGGAACCAGATGGTCCATGCTACCTGGAACAGAACCACCACCAATGGCAACGCTTTCAGGGTTTTTCTTATATGCAGCTACCAGATCCTTAAAATTCCTGTATGAACTACCGGCTGGAACTACAAGTGCAGCATAGTCACCAATTGTTCCGGCGATCAAGGTCAGATCCCGGAAGTTCTGCGGAAAGACCTTTGTCAATGAACGGATTACGATTGGTGTTGAATTCACCATCAGCGTACCGTGATTGCTTTTGGAGTTTTCAATTAGATAACCTATTGCTTTTCCGCCGCCACCGCCGGACATATTTTCAAAAGTGGCACTGTCAATCAGCCCTGCTTTAGTCAGTGCTTCTCCGGTTCCGCGTGCGGTTCCGTCCCATCCTCCTCCTGCACCACCGGGGATAAGAAAATGTATTTTTTTAATTTCCACTGCAGAAAGACTGCCTGTGGAAAGTACAACAGATGCAATTGCAACTGCCATCATTTTAGCGAGTTTCTTCATCTTATTCTCCTATATGGACAATTAATAAAACCGGCTTGAGGCCGGCGGTTTAGAAAAACCAGAAACGAAATGCTTCCGGTCAGCCACGCTCTTCACATAGAAAATTTGATACCGCAGCTCTTTTGTGTCAAACATAATTGCAGATACAATATAAATCTGCAAGAGTGCATTAACGGGAAGCTAATGCTAAACTAAAAAAAAGATACTAACAAGATTAAGCAGTTAAAAAAATTTCTTTTTGTTTTAATCATAATGTTCATTTTGTTCACAAATGATTTTCTCAACCCTAAAAAAATATGATGTATTCTTTCAATACTGTTTCACTCCCGAATTTTTTACTGCCCAGAACTCTGCATGGACGGATGCTGTTGCTGATGTTCCTTTTACTGGGTGCATTGGTCAGCATCACCTGGCTGATGGTTTCCATGCTGGTTTCTTCAATTCTCGAAGAATACATTGGACGGAATGCCTTAAATGTCTCAAAAACGGTTTCTCTGACTACTGTAGTGCATGAGGGATTAAAAAACAAAAACTCAACACAGATACAGCTTTATGCAGAATCAGTACGTAAAGCGACAGGTGCACGATTTGTTGTGGTTGGAGATCACGAAGGTCGACGCTACAGTCACCCAGTACCGGAACGGATCGGCAAGTTAATGGTTGGCGGAGATAATCCACGTGCGCTGGAAAGAGGTGAGGCCTATGTTTCCAAAGCAGTTGGCACTCTCGGTCCGTCGATGCGTGGGAAAGTCCCAATTTTTGCTAACTCCGGTAAGGTAATAGGAGTAGTATCTGTTGGATATTTACAGGAAACAGTAGAAAGTGTTACAGAAGGCTATCTACAACGTGTATTGCTTTGGGTTTTTGGTCTCTTTTTGTTTGGAGGAATCGGTACCTGGCTCATTGCGCGTAACGTGAAGCAGTCGATTTTTGGTTTGGAACCGGTTGAGATTGCCCGCCTGTTCAGGGAACGTAATGCTATTTTGGATTCAATCAGGGAAGGTGTTGTCGCCATCAACGACAAAGGACAAGTCACCATGCTCGACCATGAAGCCGCCAAGATTTTGAAGATCCCGCCTGAATCCGGAATTGGTACATCGATTGAGTCGATTTTACCCCAGACACGGATGCTGGAAGTTTTAAAAAGCGGAGAAGAACAATTTGATCAGGAAATGATAATTGGGGGTATCGAGGTTATAGTCAATCGTGTACCGATTTGGCAAAATGATCGAGTTGCCGGTGTCGTTTCCAGTTTCCGGCGAAAAGATGAGATTGATAGAATGGCTCAAGAACTGACTCAAATTCAAGAATATTCTGAAGTTTTACGGACACAAACCCATGAATATTCCAATAAACTGCACACACTGGCAGGGCTGATTCAACTTGGATCACATCAGGAAGCACTTGATTTAATTGGTCGTGAAACTTCCGGATATCAGGAACTGCTTGGTACATTGGCGGAAACTGTTCCGGAACCATTATTGTCTGCAATAATCCTGGGCAAGTACAACCGCGCACAGGAATTGCGGATCATCTTCCAACTCGATCCGGAAAGCAGAATGATCGATATTCCAAAAAAAATAAATCGGGAAAAAATAGTAACCATCCTGGGCAATCTGCTGGAAAATGCATTGGAAGCAGCCCAGGAAAACACTTCCGGAAAACGTACGGTACTGCTTTCAATGACAGATTTTGGCAATGATCTAATTTTTGAGGTGGAAGATTCTGGTTCAGGAATTGAAGATGAATCGGTTGACTTATCGCTTCAACACGGATTTACTACCAAGTCTGGTACCGGACGCGGAATTGGACTTTCACTGGTTCATGAAAATTTGAAATATCTGGGAGGTCATCTGACAGTAGTCCGCAGTTCACTCGGCGGGATGCGCTTTACGATCTATATTCCTAAACACTCTAATTAATTTGCAGGTATGAAATGAATCTGCGTGTACAAATCATTGACGACGATGTTCGTATTGCGGAAATTCACCGGCAATATGTTGAAAAAACAGAGGGTTTTGAAGTGGTTGGTATTGCCAACACTTTGGAAGATGCTCAATCTCAACTTGATGTGCTCGAACCGGATTTGCTGCTGCTGGACATTTTCTTTCCTGAAGGAAATGGCTTGGAATTCTTGAAAAAAGCCAGGTTACATAATAAACAGGTTGATGTCATTCCTATCACTGCCGCAAAAGAAGTTCATTTGTTCAATGAAGCACTTCACGGTGGAGTGTTTGATTACATTCTAAAACCTGTCGTCTTTTCGCGTTTTCAAGCAACATTAGAACGTTACCTGCAAACAAAAAATCAACTTTCAATTATTGATCAGCTTGACCAGTCAGAAGTTGATAGAGCACTGCACACCGTAAGAAGTGGTGACCTGCATGAGTTACCGGAACTGCCAAAAGGAATTGACAGACTCACTTTAGAAAAAGTGCTACAGGTATTCAGTTCAATTCAAGATTCCAGATTAACTTCCGAAGAAGTTGCTTC
>Ga0208058_1000220_pt1 | contig 13551 bp, 10 predicted proteins | sample DeeseametaMP1092_FD_184196 | JGI IMG/M metagenome (GOLD analysis project Ga0208058, IMG submission 184196) | Marine microbial communities from the Deep Atlantic Ocean - MP1092 (SPAdes) | ecosystem: Environmental > Aquatic > Marine > Oceanic | place: South Indian Ocean | collected 2011-03-02 | reverse complement strand
CTGCATGCAGAACTGTGTTCTTGACTTTCTGCTCTCCTAGATCATGAAATTGGAAATTTGTCTTTTTGTTAACTATCTCGTGAACATTTTTTGACAGGCATACTCCTCCTGGCTGTGCAAGTGCCTCCAGCCTTGCAGCAACATTGACTCCCTCACCATAAAGATTATCACCCTCAATTACCACATCCCCCATATTGATTCCAATTCGGAACTCCATCTGCTTCTCTTGAGGGACGGAATTATTGCGCTCTTTTATAGTGTTTTGAAACTCTGAGGCACATATCACTGCTTCGACCGCACTTTGGAAATCAGCAAGGACAGAGTCTCCGGCCGTGTTGAAGATACGCCCGTGATATCCTTCTACTAATCCATCAATGATACTCCGACAAACCTTAAGATTCTTGATGGTCTGATCCTCGTTTTCTTCCATCTTCGTACTGTAACCCACAACATCTGTGGCTAGAATTACTGCAAGTTTTCTTCTTGGACTGGACTCTGCCATATTAATATTCATCAGGAAAAGGAGCTAAAAAATAAAAAACTCGCCCTCTTGATTTAATAGAAAGTGTTTAGTTTTTAAGTGGTAATATCTGTTAACCCAATATATAACATCAATCGGTTTGTTTTACAAGAAGTTGGGATTTTACTTGGAGGGTTCTAACTATGAAGAATTAGTGGGGTAGTCAAACCAACCTGCTTCATCCTTTCAGTTCTCCACAACCATCAGTGAAGCCAAGTTAGCTGATAACTCCTTTAGCACCTTCTTCTGTATTGACTCCCCCAACCCCAATCTTGACATCAATTTCACAATATTGTTGAACTGTGTTTCAATGAGCTCATTGTATGCATCTGCATTGAAGTCTGCATAGATTTTTTCATCATCCTGATCCAGACTCATTGCTTGGCAGAGGCAGGCAATCATCCATGAGAAAAACCTTTTATCTGATGTGTTAACAAAGTAGAGCCAGAAAGGGAGTTTGCTGTTCAGGGCAGTTATAAACTCGACCACTTCAGGGATCTGGTACAACTCTCTATGGTCATCATCATAACCTGAAACTAAGAATACATACTTCTGGTATGCCTCCTCAAATGATTGTATGGAGTTTGTAATTACATTTAGAAGGGCAACATATTCTGAGGTGTCACAGTTTTGGATAGTCTCCTGAGGGATTTGCAAAACGACGTAGTCAGACTGTTGTGCAATATCTGCTGGACTGGATGCATATTCATTCAGCTGAACACAGACTGATGGACACCTATATTGACACCAAAGGTGTTTTAAAATCTTGAAATTCTTTCTAAGTAACTGATATTGTGGCGCACCAGACAGGACTTGAACCTGTAACCTACTGATTAGAAGTCAGTTGCTCTATCCAGTTGAGCTACTGGTGCGTAAGGGGAGTTCTGTGAAGTATCACAATAAAAATGATCAGAGACAAACCATAAATTATGTCATGCTTTCGAAAAACGAATTATATATTGGAAGTCTGTTCATCAATAAAAGTTGAAACCCTCTCAAAAACTTCTGCCGACGAAAGACTGGTCGTATCCAGCAACAAATCAAAGTTTGATCTGTCATCAATATCAACTTTATAAAGACTTAAAAAATTTCTTCGCATTGTATCCCTGCGTTTTTGGCTGGTATCAATACTTTCTCTGATAGTTTTAGCTTCTTCAGTAGTACGTTCAGTGTCCTCCAGTATCCGCCTTGCCGCTTCTTCCAGGTCACAAATTAGACAAATTCGGATCGAGTCCGGAACAAAGTAAAATCCCAAATGCGCATCCAAAACAAAATCCTCATTTTGCTCTCCATAGAGCCTCTGCTCCTCATCAACCTGATGATCCACTTCAGGATGCTCTGACACATACTCAACGAGAAATTGCGTGATGTCGCTGTAACCATGTTTCCTGGACAATTCACGCATAAAATCACCGGTCCCTTTAGTTTTTAAACCATAATGCTCCGCCAGCATGCGACGCAGGGTTGATTTTCCTGAACCCGGGCTTCCGGCCAAAGTTATTTTCATCAAGACTCTATTCGATATTCTGCAGTTGTTCCCTGACTTTTTCCAGCTCACTTTTGATTTCAACCGAGGATTGACTAATCCCGGCATGATTGCTTTTGGAAGCCATCGTGTTGACCTCACGATTTAGTTCCTGCATCAGAAATTCTGCCTTTTTTCCAACTTCACGTTGAGACAAAATTTCATCCATGTGTTCCAGATGAGTCCGGAAACGTACAACTTCTTCGCTAATATCAAGACGATCCGCAAGCAGAGCAATTTCCTGTTCCAGACGCTCAGGATTTATTTCAACACCTTCTGTCAGTTGAGAAAAACGTTCCTGTAAGCGATCCCTGAATCGCTCCGGTTCTGCTTGCGAGAGTTTTTCAATTGAATTTACGATGTTTCCACACGAGGAAAGTCGTTGCTGAATGTCACTTTGCATGGCCTGTCCCTCACGTTCCTTCATTTCCTGCAGTCCTTCCAAACCCCTTGCAAGACATTCCCAGATCACTTTTTCACACTTTTCCGGTGGTTCCCCGGATTTGTTTTCTTCAATTATATTTAAACTGGATAAGTCTCGTGCGTCAACACCAACTTTTCTTCCAGACAAAGCTTCAAATTCTGTCAATAACTCATAGTAACGTTGTGCACGTTCCAGATTAAGTTTCAGTTTCTCTTCTGAGGCACCTTTTTCCAATTTGATTGAACAGTCAATTTTTCCGCGTGAACTAACAGCTTTGATCTGTTTTTTAATTTCAGGTTCCATAGTTTGAAAACCCAAAGGCAGCCGACAGCGAATATCCAGAAAGCGCTGATTAACAGAGCGTATTTCCACCTGGCAAATCCATGTTTCCCACTGCGCATCTGCTGCACCAAATCCTGTCATTGAAATTGCCATTTATTCCTTATAAACTGATAATTGATTTAAGCATTATACTACTTCTCTAATTGACAAATCGCTCTATTCAAGTTATATTACAGGTTAAAATTTAATTACTTGCCAAAAGACTGATGACTTTGATAAACACGCTTAATCATATCCTGCGCCACTATTACAGAGTGTTTTTTGATTCATTCCCCTCTAAACTGCCCAGTGATCTTCAAATATACCAAAATGACTGTGAAGACCTGGTTGGACGTTACAACATTTTACTGAAAAAAATTTCAGAATACATGAAAGATCATTGTAAACAGCAGGAAGATATGCCATATAATTCAGACTTGATCTTCTCCTACCATGATACTGATTCTTTTTTTCTGATATCTATCAAGGAAGATTTGGAAAACCTTACAGATGATTGTGAAGAGTTACTGGAAAAAGGTGAACTGCATCCATCAGAAATTCAACTGCACAATGATGCTATTGAACAAAATATAAACAAGCTTAATGAACTGCGCCAGTATTCCGAACAGATTGAAACAGCTCTACATGAGTATGAAGAAAACATAATGAAAATAGAGGAAGAAATCTCAAATAATACATTGTGCAACTAAAATAATTCTCACAGTCCAAACGACTGCCCACCATCATTTTTCTTCCAACAGTTTATCGGATCTCCCCAAAAATCCTTTCTCACTCTACTCTGTTGAGTTTCTCCAATTCATACGCACTTGCCGACTCCATAAACATCTGATAACGGGACAAAATCTGCACTGGATTTTCGAGTAAACCTTCAACCAACAATGAATTTTCGTAGAGTTGCTCCACAGTTTCTTCGAGAAAAGGGTGTTTTTTATTTTTCTGTAGAATCTCAGAAAGATTTTGAATTATCGGGTGTCCCATATTGACTTCCAGGTTACGCTTTTCCCCCTGAAATTTCTGGTCCATCATTTTCATCATCTTTTCCATTTGTGCAGTCATTCCATCCTTTGGAGTCACCAGAGAACAGGGGCTGTCCACCAGGCGTTTTGAGTCAGAGACCTCACTGACACGGTCCTTAAGCTGTTTTTTGAAAAATGCAAGAATATCACTTTTTTCTTCCTTGGAAAGTGAAGATTCTGCTCCAGACATGTCACTGTCATTAATTCCTTCTATATCTCCCTGGGATATATTTTTTAAAGTTTTCCCATCATAATCCCTTAGATCAACAACCATAAAATCATCAATTTGATCTGTTAGAAACAAAACTTCCAAGCCCTGTCTGCGAAAATATTCCAGATTGGGATTGTGTAATATTGCCTCACGCGAACCTCCGGTAACATAGAAAATGTCTTTTTGTCCTTCACGCATCCTGCTGACATAATCTTTAAGAGTCACGTCCGTTGAAGAATCTTCTGATATGGAAGAGTTAAAGCGCAACAGGTCCTTCAATCTGTCTTTGTTCTTAAAGTCAGAAGAAACTCCTTCTTTAAGCAAAGTTCCGTATGTTTGCCAAAATTTTCCGTACTTTTCAACATTTTGTTCTGCCAGTGTCTGCAACTCTTTCAACACACGCAAAGTTAAACTATTTTTAATTTTTTCAATCAGCACATTTTTTTGTACGTTTTCCCGGGACACATTCAGCGGCAAATCCTCTGAATCCACAACCCCATTCACAAAACGTAAATATGATGGAAGGAGGTCTGTGTTGCCGGTCTGAATCAAAACTTTCTGCGCATAAAGCGCAATATCTTTGCTCTCTCGTGCATAAAGCACTTCATTTCCTACTGATTCAGGGAAATACAACAGGGCATAATACTGAATTGGGGCGTCAATATTAAAATGCAAATGATGAAACGGATCCTGCTGACCATGAGAAATCTGCTTGTAAAACTCTTTATATTCATCATCTTTCACTTCAGATTTTGACTGCGTCCAAATCGCTTTTACCTGGTTGATCGTTTTATCCTTAACTTTTACCGGAAAAGGAAGATAGTTAGAGTATTTTTTTATAATTGATTCAAGACGCCACTCACTGCAAAATTCCTTGGCATCTTCCTTTAGAAACACAGTAACACGCGTGCCGCGCTGCTTAAAATCAACAGGAATAATTTCATATTGACCTCCTCCTTCGGAAGACCATTGCCAGGCTTTAGCATCTTCTTGCCAGGAACGGGTGGTTAATTCCACACGATCTGCTACCATGAAAACTGAATAGAAACCAACTCCAAACTGTCCAATCAGATTTTCTGCAGATTTGTTCTCAGTTTGTAACTGCTCTAAATATTTTAGCGTTCCGGAATTTGCAATTGTTCCCAAATTTTCAACCAATTCTTCCTTTGTCATTCCACAACCGGAGTCTTCTATAACAATCTTTCGCTGCTCTTCATCCAAGGAAATTGTGATCTGGAGTTCTGTGTCTTTGTCCAGAACTTTTTCTTCTGTCAATGTAGTCAATTGAACCTTGCTCAGTGCGTCAGAGGCATTTGAGACAAGTTCACGGAGAAAGATTTCTCGTTCCGTGTATAATGAATGTACCAGAATTTCGAGAAGCTTCTGCATCTCAGCCTGATATTCATGGACTTCTGGTTTTGGCTTTGCTTTTTTACTCATAAAGTTTTTCCTTGATGACAAATGTTGCTGTAATTATTTTATTCACCTTCAATGCTACTTAAAAACTTGCAAAATGAAAAGTCATTTAATAATATTCAACACACAGTTAGCTTTATTTTTTCATTAATAACAGTTCTTTAAATATTCTTTTGCTGATAACTGTGTCAGCCTTCAGTACTCTTTACTCACCGCAACCGAATTTACCATTACTTTGGATGGCATCCCTATTTGTTGATTGTGTTCGTTTTTTTATTTGGTGGGTTTAAGAATCATATTTGGATTACGTAAAATAGACTATATTGAGTTCAGACAAACAAAAATTTTGACTATTATTTTAATTCATTTTAAATTTGGGAACTCATGACAGTGTTTGATGCAGGCTGAGGACAAATTTTTCATATTCTTACAAATCCCGTATTGCTGCATGTACTGAAATGACAACTCATTTTGAACTAGTCTTCATGTATAATTTATAAAATGTCTGTTCGGATCGACTTTGCTCATAGTCCAGCTGATTTTGACAATGCTCGAAAGCTGTTCATAGATTATGCTGAATCATTGGGATTCAGTCTGTCTTTTCAAGGCTTTGAGGACGAACTGGAACATCTTCCCGGAAAATACGCTGCACCTGAAGGCTGTATCCTCCTTGCATGGGATGAGTTGGATTGTGTAGGTTGCGCAGGTTTGCGGCCTTTAAGTGATGATGTATGCGAGATGAAACGTCTTTACGTTAAACCATTATACCGTGGTACTGGTTTAGGGCGATTGCTGGCTGAAAAAATTGTGCAACTCGGTATTGATAAAAAATATACCAGAATGCAGTTGGACACCTTAAACAGCATGCAGTCCGCAGTTGGACTCTATAAGTCTCTTGGGTTTGTTGAGACAGATCAGTATTACAACAATCCACATCCGGAAGTAGTGTTTTTTGAGCTTACTCTGGATTAATTGACAGTAGCTTAATATTGCAGAAAATTCTTTTATTTGCTTTTATGTTTTTTCTTGGTTATCCTGTCTCCAATGGAACTGACGTATTTGATTTATACTTTTAATAACTAAACTTGGATCAGCTATGAATAGAACTATTATACCAATTGCAAGTGGAAAAGGTGGAGTTGGTAAAAGCTTTATAGCAGCTAACTTGGCAATTGCATTGGCGAAACTTGGCAAACAGGTTATTGTTGCAGACCTTGATTTCGGAGGATCAAATCTTCATACCTGTCTGGGAATACACAATACTAATCCTGGCATCGGAGATTTTTTACGCGCACGATACAGCAAACTGAAAGATTTGCTCGTAGAAACAGAAAATGAGAATCTCAAGTTTCTTGCTGGTGATGTTAGAAGTCCGTTTCTGGCAAACATGCATCACTCACAAAAAATGCGACTCATTAACAATCTGAGACAATTGGAATGTGAATATCTTATATTGGACCTTGGAAGCGGAAGTACTTACAATACCTTGGATTATTTTGGAATGACACAATTGGGGATGATTATCACTACTGCAGAGCATGCTTCAACAGTAAACATGCTTACTTTCCTCAAACTTTTTGCTTTTAGAGTAATTGAGCGTTCTATGCCAAAAAACACTTTCCTTGACGAAAAGTTGAGGGACTCTTACAACCGCACTGTGATGGATGAAGTCCTGACCGTACGGGGTCTGTTGGATGAAATTTCTACAATTGACAGGAATGTAGCACAAAAAGCCGAACAGAGTTGGATTCGTTACAGACCTAGGATTATAATCAACAAATGTAATTTGCCAAACGAATTGGATTTACTTGGTTCATTGGAAAATACTTTCAATAAAATTTTAATGCTTAGAAGTGATTTTTTTGGTTGTCTTTTTACCGATCCTGCAGTTTCAAAAACCTTTAAGGAAAGTAAGACGTTGAATGTCGCGGCCCCCAATTCTGACATTCTTGAAGACATTAACCTGCTTGCCGACCGAGTAACCCGCCTGTGGGAACAACCAATTAGAAATAGTGCTAACCTGCTGCAGTTTAATGCAAAAAATCTTTTTGAAAAAAGGCAAAAATAATTAGGACGCAGTGTAAATAATGTCCGTTCAAAAGCGCATCAGTTTGGTCATTACTGGGAAAGTGCAAGGTGTCGGATACCGTTATTCCGTGAAGCTCAAAGCTGAATCTCTGGCAATCAGAGGCTACGTCAGGAACCAACTTGACGGGTCGGTTTTTGTGACAGCGCAAGGAGAGACTACTGCAGTAGAAAATTTTGTGAAATGGTGCTATAAGGGACCTCCGGCTGCATTCGTTAGAGGTATAGAAAAGACTCCTGGATCTATCGAAGACTTCAGTGAGTTCAGCATTCTCTACTAACTAACCTCTCCAAACACTTCGTGATTCTGCATGGGGATTTGAGAAACAAGTAAAATAATCGACTCTTACTCAAATATTTTTTCAATTTTTTTTGCAAAATTGTTTACTTCAACAGGTTTGATTACATAAGCATTCAAACCGGCTTTTACTGCCGCAACAATGTTTTCCTGTAATACATCTTCGGTGACCATTAACACAGGAATTTGTTTGAGGTTTGGAACAGCGCGTATTTGCTCCAGCAACTCCATTCCACTCATTTTTGACATATTCCATTCCAGGACTACAAAATCAAAAATAGCTGATTTAAGTTTAACCAGGGCCGAGTAACCGTCATCTGCCTCATCCGTGTTGTTGTAACCCAGCTGTGCAAGAGTATTAATTAAAATTTTTCGCGTTGCTGCAAAATCATCAACAACAAGAATTTTCATATCTCTTTCAGCCGACATACTCCTTTACAACGACTCTAAATGTATCAAACTTAACATATCAACAGCTTTTCAGTTTTTCAAGTGATGCTGCTGCATGACAGAAAACTAAATCTCAGCAGCTTTAATGGGTGCAATAGAATTAATAGTTGTTTAGTGATCCTGTAAACGTTTATCTGCAATTGCAAGCTGGTCTGAAAGGATGCAGACTAAGTCTTCAAGGAATTGAACGGCAATTCGAGGTTCATGTTGAGCAAGAGATAAAAGCTCGGTCTCAGTAAACTGCAGAAGAGTTGAATCTTTTCTTGCAATTGCCCGTGCAGTAGAGTCGGCATTTCCTGTACATAGTGAAAATTCTCCAATTAAATCAAAATCTTTTCGAGTCCAGCAATAGCCCACAGAAAATGTTTCGCTTTTTGCTGAAACTGTTGATTCAATCTCCACTTCTCCTGAAGTAATAAAAATATAGTCACCTTTTTTGGCTTTAATTTTTGTTATTTTTTTGCCACTCATAATAGAGTGCGATTCACAATAAGACATTATTATTCTGCGCCATTTTTTACCAAGTTTCTCCCAGAATTCTGCTGGTTCAATCGATATCTCTGTCTGTTCTAAATTGTCATTTGCGTTTAACTTGGCCTCAAGGCTTGTAAGGTCAAATTCTTTTTGTGTAAGCAACCTCTCATCTGTCTCCTTCAAGGACGATTGAAGACGATTAGCCAGGTTCAAAAACAGTTTGGCTGCAATTTTTGGATTACGCTTTTTAAGAGGTTCCAGGCAGTCACGATTAACTACCAGTAGTCTTGTTTTTTCTGCGGCTTCTGCACTTGCACTTCTTTCTGCCTTCCTGAACAATCCCATTTCACCAAAAGTATTCCCCTTTTCTAAACGAACAAGGTCAGTACGCTTTCCATTTTTTTCCAGGAAGATAGATATTGAACCACTCAAAACCACATACATTTCGTCACCAATTTCACCCTGAGTGAAGAGCAAAGTTCCTTTTTCCAAGTCTTCCGTGTAGGCCATCAGACTGGCAATTTTAGCTTCCCTGACAGTCATGTTCTGAAACAGGTCAATTCCCTCTATAAATTGTTCATCAAATTTAAGCCCAACATAATCCCAAACTGTTATCAGCCCTGTTTCCATCACAACTGAAGGCAAATATGTCATATCAATTGCCAGACAAACGAGTAATGTGAATGCCGTAAAAGTACCAAACAAAACTTGAGATTCCATTTCTGATAGTGCAAACAAAATGAATCCTGCTGAAAGAGCAATAGTAGAAAATAGCATTGGACGTGCAACAATCGGTAACGTCTTCAATGATGCCTTTCGTTTGTTACGTAGTTTATTGGCATTTTCGTTGTAGTGACTAAGAAAATGGATTGTGTCGTCAACTCCAATTCCCAGTGCTATTGCGGCAATAACTGAAATCGTCACTCCAATTGGAATATTCAGCCAACCAAGTGAACCGAAAAATATCAAAATTGTTATTACATTCGGAAACAAGGCGATAACACCCATCTTCCAGGAAAGGAAAAGCATTGACAAAATGACAAATACTATAACCAAGGCAAGAAAAACGCTGTTTATTTGCCCCTGAGCAATGTTGTTTGCAGATTCACTGGAGAGCACACCTCCGCCTGTATAGCTGAACTGTAAATGAGGCAACAGTTGAGGAACCTTTTGTAACAGCAAATCCCTCAGTGCCAGAAAAGCAGTGGAACCACTGCTACGCATTCTCAAAGTAACCTGCATCACATCTTCTGCATCACTTAAGAATTTTGGACCATTTTCAGCGGTTTTATCAAAAAACTGAACCACTTCTTTGTCAGATAATTTATCCAGGCCCATCCTGTAATGTTCGAGGACATCAACAGGAGAATGCATTTTATCGATTCTAAGTCCTTCAATATTGCCTATTTCAGTAACGTCTTTTACCTGAAAAAGCCAATCCTGAAGCTCCTTGAGTCCAAAAATGGTTTTTGCGGTTTTTAAAGGATTGTATGAAAAATCTTGTTGATTTTCACTTTCATTTCCTGCCCTGAATAATAAACGTAGCGTATCTGTGCCAGACAATTCATCTTCAATCAACCGTAAGTCCTTAACCAGTTGACTGTCTTCCGGAAAAGTCTTTGTAGAACTGTTGATACTCAGGTCCAACATGCCGAGAGCCGCAAAAGCTGCAACTGTCAGCCAAATCCAAATCAAACGTTTGGAATACAGCCGAAGCCATTCTACAATTACTTGAAAAAAGCGATCGAGCAGTCCGCTCTGATTTTCCGTTGGTGCTAAATCCGGCAGACGGATGAAGTGCAGTAAAGCAGGTGCTAATGTGAGAGTAAATAAATTGATGGAAATTATACCTACACTTGAATACAGTCCCAGTTGCTGAACAGCCGGTATTGGACTCACTACAAGTGCAATAAAACCTGCGACTGTGGTGATGGCTGTCACTGTAACAGGGACGGTTACGGAGGAAAGAGTTGCATACACTACTTCCGGAATTGTCGGTTGAGGCACCCCGGATTTCTTTGCTTCCCGGATCTGCAGAGATTCTATCTGGTATTGGTTGAGAAACTTGATCACGTAAGCACTGCCGACACAAACAATTATCGGCGCACAGGCCATGGTTACCAAATTAAGTTCGTCTCCAATCAAACCGATGATTCCGGCCGTCCAGAGAATTCCGAATAAGACAACTGACAGTGGCACAATTACAGCCTTGATACTCCGAAATGCAATTAAAAGCACAACAACAATCAGCATCAAACTTAAAGGAAGAATAAGTGCCATATCCTGGCGAATCAAACGGCTGGCCTTGTTAATTTGCCTTGGTTGTCCCGCATAAGCTATTCTAAGAGTTTCAGCTATTTCAGAATCTTTCTGGTACTTTGACAGCAACCCTTTCAGAATTGTTTGAGTGTTGTCGGATTCAGGTTTTGATCCGGGACTGAAGGTAATTATCAGTGCGGCTGTGCTCAAATTTTTGGAAAGCACATCTCCTTCAAAGAGGGGGTGATTTTTCAGGCTGCTGACAATTTTGTTGATTTCAGTCTCTGCTTCAACCCGCAGTTTCTCAGAACTTTCACCGGAGTTAACAAGCGAACAGTCCGGAACCGTGTCCTCAGGCGTTTCTGTTTCAGACTGTAACACAGTTGTATCACCTGTATTTTCTTCCAGACTTGCCTCCAGGTTTTCTTCCAGGCTTTCCTCCAAGTTGCTTTCCAGGCCTTCCTCCAAGTTGCTTTCCAGGCTCTCCTCTAATCCTCCTTCCAGACTTTCCTCGAGATTACCCTCTGTATCCGGTGTTGAAGATGAAGCCGTACTATTCAGGCAGGAAATGTCTTGTTCATATTTTTCCAAAACAGAAAAACAAACAGAGCCAATACCCATTTGATGAAAATACGATTTTCCTGTACATTCACCTGAAGCTTGTGGAATATCCAGCATACTGAAGACTTTTGTAATGCCGGGAACGGTAGTTTCAATGTCTGATTTCAAGTGAGCCAGCGTCAGAATGAATTCAAGCCCTACCGGCTTTTTTTCTGTATTGTGCAGGGCAATCACTACCACTTCTTCACTGCCAAATGCTTTTCTGGCATCAAGGAATTGCTGGTAGGCTCCTGAATCCCGCTCAATAAATGGTTCAACTGTGCTGTTGATGCGTAATCTCCCTGTTTGAGAATCAAACAATCCGTCCCTTGCCTGAACAAAAAAGAAGGCACTCAGGGCCAGAACTACCAACAGGATTGTTTTGGGGAATTGATTTACAGTAGTGAAAATGCGGACAAACATAGAGGATTTAGTTTGCAGTAAATTTTTGGGTGTATGTCAAAAATACCTGATTTGTTTCAATTTCATTTTTCATCATTTTTTGCTTTTCTGTTTTCAGACGGAAAAACTTTAGTTCAAGTTCCATGTTTTGTTTGTATTGCTCCCAGGTGAATAGTGAGGCAAAACCTTTTTGAACAAATGGCCATGTCTGATAATTCAGCAGTGTAATCCGCAGTGAGTTGTCCGGTGTTTTCAGGACTGCAACACCAGACACCTGATTTCGAATGACGTCCCTTTTTTGGGGAACAAGAGCTGACTCATTTTCATACAAAAAAACATGCGAGTTTTCCGGAACATCAAACGACTTGCGATGTGAATATATCATCAGCCAGTAAAAATAAGGAAAAGTCCTCTCAAACGAAGTAGCCCAGGCAAAATGGGGAGTCCTGAATGTAGAAAGGCGAATATGTTTTCCCTCCGGAATCTCATAAGAATACAAGTTTCTTTTCTTAAATAAACCTGATTCCAATTTCCATACCAAATCACTCCAAACTGCATCCAGTTCAAAAGTAAGGAAATCAGAACGAGTTTCTTTCTCTTGGTAGTTACTCAGCATTTTCTCAAAAGAACCCTGCAGAGAAGTTGTCTCATTGTCTGCTGTTCGCTGATATTCAAACTTGATATGCGGATTTGAATCAAACCAGTGAAACATGCCGATCCTTGCATCAATAATATCCCCGGTCCATTGATATTGCAGACCATAATAATCGCGTAGAAATGACACTTTGCCTGCCTCATCATCTTGTTCTTTCTTTTCTACTTCTTCACGAAACTCTGTAAATTTCATGCCAAATGTTTGCTGCCGAATTGGAGAGAAGTACATCGTTGCCGTGTGTGCACCACGAAACCAGTTGTATCTGATAGAGGGAATGGAATCTTTTGTATCGTCCGGATCAAAAGTGTATAGCCCCATGACATTGTTCATATGAAGCACATCAATAACTTTATCTAAATCAACTTTACCCAGATCAAAAATCTGAGTTCCATAACGAATCTGATGAGGACCTGTTCGGTAATTTGAATATATTTCCCGTAAACTGGCAAAGCCGTCAAAAATACTCTGTTTATTCAACTCATAGTTTTGCGAAAAGCTGATGGAAAGGCGGAAAGAATTGTACATCCGGGGAGAAGTTTGCACCTTCACAGACTGATCATAAGTAGAGACAAAACGGAGTTCTTTAATTTCGCTCAGCAACGGATCCAACATTGACAACCCCCTAGTTTCACTGCCACCTATCAATGTTTTTACTTTGTGACTGAAAGTTACTTTTGGCTGATATTCTTCCTCTTCAACTACTATAGTTTCGCTCTCCTGTATTTCAGATTCACCAAAATTTAGAGTTTCTTCCTGTCCTAGCTGGGATGATTCTTCGGCAAGTGGGTCTTCGTCCATACCAAGATCCGGGCTTGTTTCGGCAAGTGGATCTTCTTCCATGTCAAGATCTGGAACTGTTTCGGCAAGTGGGTCT
>Ga0208058_1000218_pt1 | contig 13617 bp, 9 predicted proteins | sample DeeseametaMP1092_FD_184196 | JGI IMG/M metagenome (GOLD analysis project Ga0208058, IMG submission 184196) | Marine microbial communities from the Deep Atlantic Ocean - MP1092 (SPAdes) | ecosystem: Environmental > Aquatic > Marine > Oceanic | place: South Indian Ocean | collected 2011-03-02 | reverse complement strand
CTCAAAAGTTTTGTCTTTAGTACTGAGATACTTTTCAAAGATCTGGACAGCCTTTTTCTGTTGCTTGGCTTCAATGTAGAGGAACCCTAACTGGTAAAGTACTTCTCCCTCATAAGTTTTGTCTTTAGTACTGAGATAATTTTCAAAGATCTGGACAGCCTTTTTTTGTTGCTTGGCTTCAATGTAGAGGAACCCTAACTGGTAAAGTACTTCTCCCTCATAAGTTTTATCTTTGGTACGGAGATAATTTTCAAAGATCTGAATAGCCTTTTTTGCCCGTTTTGACTCAATGTAGAGAAATCCTAGCTGGTAAAGGACTTCGTTGGTGTAAGTTTTATCTTTTGTCCTGAGATACTTTTCGAAGATCTGAATAGCCTTTTGCTGCTGTTTGGTGTTAAAAAACAAATAACCTAAGCGATAATGAACTTCAGCTGCATAAGTTTTGTCTTTTGTGCTTAAATATTTTTGAAAAGCATGAATGGCTTCATTTGGTCTGTGCGGTTGCTGCAACACACCAATCCTGTAATAGGCAAGTGCCTGATACTTATTATCATTCTTATTTAAATATAGTTTGTAGTGCTTAATCAGTATACTTACTGCCTTTGAGTCCAATGATTCAGTTTTTGTTTCTTGTACTGAAACTGCATATGCCATTTCTGCGCGTAAAAAAGCAGACACAACAGCCAGTTTTGAGTCTGGATGTTTTGTTAAAATGCGCGCAAACCATCTTTCAGCTTTTTTGTAGTTTTTCTCTTGCTGAAAGCCTGTGGCTAACTGGTATTTTAGATTCAAAGCCTGTTCAGGTTTGATTGACTTTGAGTTTTTCAAGTATTGACTCCATGCTTCTTCTGCTTTAGTAAAGTCCTTCAGGAACCACCATGCCCGTCCCATTAAATGCAAACGTTCCTGCTGCTGCTTCAGATTTAATAATTCAGGTTCTACTTTAACGAAGTGAAGTGTGGAATCCTGATAAAAAAGCAGAGCGTCTTTGTTGTTTTTTTTGCGCAGAGACTCTGCCTGGAAAGAAGCTGCATAGCCCAGCCAATAAAGTGCTTCATCTCTGTATTTTGTTGTGGGAAAATCAAGCAGCAGCAATTTTAAGGTCCTGATAGAAGCAGTATAATTTCTAGTGAGGGCCAGTGAAATTCCTTTCTGGAGCATTGAATTGTCTAAATAGGTTTTGCTGCTGGGAAAGTTTTTTTTCAGTTCATCATAAGCTTTGATTGCCCCCTGAAGATCGCCTCCCTTTCTTAAGGCTTCTGCCCTAAGGAAAAAAATCTCCTCACGTGCAGCACTATCCTTAAATTCTTCAAGAAAACACTTTGAGGACTCACTTGATGCGGAAAACAGCTCATCTTCAAATAATCCTTTTGTCATAGCCAACTGCTCATCTTCAGTCAGACCGCTGGTTAAGCACTGTGCTGACGCAGTTCCGGTTACTAAATAAAAAAAGAGGCTTGTCAGTAAAGAAAATATGCTCCAGAATCGTAATTTTGGAGTAACTTTTGGGCAAGGTATTTTCACGAATCTAAACGGACAAATAGTTGTTATTTGCGTTTTCAGGTTGTGGATCATTAGCTTTTTAAGTTCTACAATGCAGATAGTCTAATTATCCAAGCCTTCTAAAAAAATTTCCCAGGACTTCGGATCAGGTTTATGGATTTCCACAGTTTTGAAACGACTGGTTTGACCTCGAACCACTTTCACATTTGTTTTTGCAGTTTTTAATGATTTTGAAATAAATTTCACACATTCCCGATTGGCCTGATTATCGACGGGTGCTGCTGTAACACGAAGACGTATCCGCCCGTTGTGTCGGCCTGCCCACTCATTTTGTGAAGCACGTGGTTGGAGGAAAATGTGCAGTACCAAAGTGTCACCATTCCAGAAATATGCAGAAATATGAACAGACATCTAGTTTTCCGGAATTTTTTCGTTGCTAATTCTGTAAGTATTCGTATCTTAGAATAACAGCACATTATAACGTTATAGTTAAAAAAAACCAATCCAGAAGCTAATGAGGACGAATCACACCACTGTTTATCCAAAAGTTAAAATTTGCGGGCTAACCAGTCCTGAACAGGCTTTGTCCTGTGCAGAATTAGGTGCAGACTGGATTGGACTAAACTGCTGGCCTGGTTCTTCCCGTTACATTTCTCCGGAAGAAGTCCGCAAAATTGTAAGTGCGCTTCCGGAATCGGTAACAACTGTGGGTATTTTTGTCAATGAATCACCGGAATCGCTGGAAAAAATAATGATCGAAACACACCTGGACTTGGCACAATTGCATGGCGATGAGTCTGTTGAATTAACTGCTAAATTAGGTGTACCATTTTATAAAGCATTTCGTGTGTCTGCTGAATTTAAGCTGGAACAGATACAAGAGTTTGGGAGAGAATACTTTTTACTGGATGCCTTCAGCATAAATCATTACGGAGGTTCCGGACAAAAAATTGACTGGGACCTGGCAAGTACTGCTTCAGGTTTGGGAAAGCTGATTCTGGCAGGAGGGTTGACTCCGGAAAATGTTCCAGAGGCAGTAAAGATTGTACAACCGTGGGGAGTGGATGTTTGCAGCGGTGTAGAAAGCGAACCTGGAATTAAAGATTTGTGGCGAGTTGAAAAATTTATTCGAAACCTTAGAAATTGATTTCTTTAAACACTTAAAATTTACTTGAAGCCATGAATAATTCAACTTTTACAACGCAGGGCGGTATCAAAATCGAAAAGTCGATTACACCGCTGGATGCTGAACATGCACTCGATAAAATATATCAATATATTGACACTAAAAAAGGAGCACTTTTTGTCAGTAATTACGAAGTTCCGGACCGTTATTCCCGCTGGGATTTAGGTTTTGTGCATCCTGCATTGGAACTGATTGCCAGGAAAAGACAGTTTGAAATCAACGCGCTGAATCCGAATGGAACGCGCCTGCTGAAATTGATAGCTCCTGCTTTACAAAATCATCCCCATCTTGAATCACTGGTTTTTGGAACTGATCCGAATCTTCCTGCAGAAAAGATTTCCGGTACTGTGAAACCAAGGCCGGATTTCTTTGCGGAAGAAGAACGGAGTCGCCAGCCAAGCGTGTTTTCTGTTATTCGCAAAATATTTGAACTGTTCCGGAGTGTTGATCCTTATCTTGGATTGTATGGAGCATTTGGTTACGATTTGGTTTATCAATTTGAAAATATTGAAGCTAGACATAAACGGGATCCGGAACAAACTGACTGCCATTTGTTTTTGCCTGTCGAATTGGTGGTTGTCGATCGGCAAAAAGAGGAGGCTTCCAAAATTGAATATCACATTGAAACTCCAGACGGTATGACTGAAAGCTGGTGGAATACTGGCGAGGAATTCCAGGTTGCCGAGGGAAAGGCTGATGGTAAAATAAACTGTGATCACGAAGCAGGTGAGTTTGAACAGAAAGTGGCCAAAATTCAAGAAGGCTGCCGGCGCGGAGATTTTTTTGAAGTCGTACTGTCCCAATCTTTTTCTACTGGTTTTGCAGAACAGCCTTCAACTTTGTTCAAAAGAATTTGTGAACAAAATCCCAGCCCTTACAGTTTTTTGATCAACATGGGTAAAGAGCAACTGGTTGGTGCATCTCCGGAAATGTATGTACGTGTCAAGGAAGAACGTTTTGAAACCAGTCCCATTTCAGGAACAGTACCGGTCGGAGGTGATCCGATGGAAACAGCGGAACGTATAAAAGCACTCATTTCTTCGGAAAAAGAAGAATCAGAACTCACTATGTGTACGGATGTGGATCGTAACGATATGGCCAGAATTTGTGAACCCGGTAGTGTTCATTTAATTGGACGGCGCATGCTGGAACGTTATTCACGCCTGATTCATACAGTTGATCATTTGGAAGGTGTTTTAAATAAAGACAGAGATGCAGTCGATGCCATTTTGACGCACATGTGGGCCTGTACTGTGACAGGTTCACCAAAACCTGTTGCCATGCAGACAATTGAAAATATGGAAAATTCACCGCGTGGCTGGTACAGCGGCTGTATTGGTTTTTTGTGGTTTAACGGTTTTGTCAGCACCGGAATGACATTGCGTACGGTTCATCTTAAAAACGGCCGAGCTTCAGTGCGTGCCGGTGCAACACTGCTCTATGACTCAGATCCGGCTACAGAAGAACGGGAGACACACATCAAGGCTTCAGCCTTTTTAGGTGCGACTTTGGGCAGTAAACCGGCTGCTGCTGAAGACATTGATTTGCCGCAAACGGGTGGAGAAAAAACGGTTTTATTTGTCGATAATCAAGACAGTTTTGTACACACATTAGCAAGTTATGTCAGGCAAACCGGTGCAAAAGTTATTACTCTCCGCTCCGGATTTCCTTATAAAATGCTGGACGAAATAGCTCCGGATTTACTTTTCATTTCGCCGGGTCCGGGGTTTCCAAGTGAACAAAATGTTCCGGAACTTGTTGGTGAAGCGCTTGCACGTGAAATCCCAATTTTTGGAGTGTGTCTTGGTCACCAGGGGATTGCAGAACATTTTGGTGCAAAATTGTTGACTCTTGAGCATCCGGTTCATGGCAAATCCGCTGAGATTTTTCACAATGCAGAATCGTTTTATTCCGGGCTTCCTAATCCCTTCAGCGCAGGACGCTATCACAGTCTTTATTTGGATTCAGTTTCACTTCCGGATTGTCTGGATGTTACCGCCAAAACAGACGACGGCTTGATAATGGGGCTCCGGCACAAAACACTGCCCGTGGCTTCAGTACAATTTCATCCGGAATCCATTCTGACACTCAAAGACCAGGCAGGATTAAGGATGATAAACAAGGTGATGAGTGAATTGATCGGAGAATCAAGACAGAAAGAAGGCACAAAATGATGCAGGCAATTACACTTGATGAAATCGAAGCTGCCGCCCGAATCGTTTATGCGGAAATGCAGGCGACTCCTCAATATTGCTGGCCGCTGCTTTGTGAACGTTTAGGCACAGAAGTCTGGGTCAAGCACGAAAATCACACACCAATTGGTTCTTTCAAGATACGGGGTGGATTAGTTTATTTCGCCCATCTCGCGAAATCCTCAGAAATGCCAAAGGGAGTTGTCAGTGCGACCCGCGGAAATCATGGACAGTCTATTGGTTTTGCTGCTCGGCGCTACGGAATTCCGGCTACAATCGTAGCGCCACATGGAAACAGTGTGGAGAAAAATGCTGCAATGCGTGCTTTTGGTGTGCAGTTGATAGAGCATGGTGAAGATTTTCAGGCAGCCCGTGAATATGCGAAAGATCTGGCACATGAAAAATCACTGCAAATGATACCTTCGTTTGATCCACTATTAGTTACAGGTGTCGCCACCTATAGTTTGGAATTGCTGAGAGCGGTCAAGGATCTTGATGTTGTTTACGTTCCCATTGGATTGGGATCCGGAATCTGTGGAATGCTTGCAGTACGTGATGTATTAGAATTGAATACGGAGATCGTCGGAGTTGTATCAGCACATGCCAATACCTATGCTGAGTCATTCGTTAGCAGAAGTTCCATTGAATCACCGGTGAGTACCAAAATTGCCGACGGAATGGCCTGCCGAGTTCCGGAACAGTCTGCGTTGGAATTGATTTGGAAAGGTGTTGAACGGATCGTTGAGGTCACAGATAACGAAATTGCAGATGCCATGCGGATGTTGTATGAGTGTACTCATAATGTTTGCGAAGGGGCTGGAGCAGCAGCAATTGCGGCAGCACTACAGGAGGCGTCCAAAATTAAAGGCCGCAAAGTGGCGGTAATTGCTTCAGGCGGAAATGTCGATCGAGATGTTTTTGTTTCTGTGCTAAAGGGTGAAACTTTCGTTTCATAACACTGTAGATTCAGCCAGTAACTTTCAGAGGTTGCAGCGGTACCTGCCTGGAGGGAGGGTAATCTCCGGAGCTCTGGAAAGCACAAAGGTACGGTCATTCTCAAAAAAAATGATGACCTTGCTTTCATTAATAATGAGCCAGGCGGGTGTTGATTTGCTCCAGGATTGATGTGGCGCTTTTGCATCCAGATATGGTAAGCGGCAAAGATAGCGTACCTCCATTGCTTTCTCAGAAGGATATATAAAACGGGAAGGGGCTGAATATTCACAGCCGGGCAAAAATGTTAGAGAAAGAACAAGCAGTATTAAATATTTTTTCATGATTGTATTTTGTTGAAGCAGAGATTGATCAACACCGAATACAATCATGCATGATAAGAAATATCAGGCCGAGGAAGCTTCTTCTTCCTCAACTTCAGGAAAGTACAAAATGCGCGAACAATTAGGGCAATTTTTGTGGGAATCTGTGTTTGCCATCAGTTCGTTAACAAGCTGGGGCAATAAAACCATGTTACAGCCGCTGCAGCTTTTATCCTCAATGGCACAGATTGGGGTTGAAATTCCACTGTCCTGGCAGCGCTCAAAAAAACGTTTGATTTTTTCTGGAACTTTTTTCAGTAAACGTTTGCGTCTAGGCTCAAGAGTTTCTATCTTTTTTTCTGCTCTTGCCTGTTTTTTCAGCAGACCGGATGTTTCCTGCTTAAATTCTGTATTTGATTCACTGAGCCGGTTGTTAATAGTTTCAATTTCTTTTTCAAGATCTTCTTTTTTCAGATCCAGATCGAGCATCTTGTCTTCCAGCAGACCTAGAATTTTTCGTGCTTCCTCCAGTTGGTTTTTACTGGTTGCAAATTCTTTTTCGTTGCGTATCTTAGGTACTTGACTGTCCAGGCGGGAAATCAATTCTTCCTGAATTTGAAGATTGTTGTTTACATCCTTGCATTCAGCACTCAATAGTTCAAATTCGTCTTTTTTTTGTTCGATTGTTTTTTGATGTTGGTCAACAACTGAACGTGCTGTATCAATCTGTCTTTCCAAATGAGATTTTGCGAAAATATATTTCTGTAAATCACGGTCAGTTTCGGCAAGTTTAATCAATGATTCTATAGTTTGTGGCATGGAAGTTTTGAAAGATAAAGTCACTTGGAAAAATTAATCTTGTTATTATCTCAGAAAAATATTGAATTTACAAGTGTAATTTTGTTTTAATTTTTGCGGGATCCATGTTGGTCTGTGATTCTGCATGGAACCTCTGTTAGCTGTCGTTTCCCATTTAAATCAGTTAAGCACACCTTCATCAAATTATTGTACAATTCATTGTGTTTTGCTGACCTAAACAGCTTTAGAGTAAAATCATTTCAACATAACATGAATCATGTTAACGCAGGTGGGCTGGAGTCCTGTTCTCCTTTGCGGAAGCGCAGCAATTGTTTGCGCAGGTATGAATGACGGTTTGGCGGATAATCAACTTCCCGAGCAGCTTTATGGATAGTTTCAAGGGCTTTAATTCTGTCTCCAGACTGAAAGTAGGCCTCGGCTAATGTATCTAAACTGTCAATTGTAGGATTCAGTTCAACTGATTTCAAGGCTAATTCCATACCTTTCTCAAGATTACGTACCTGCCTGTCTTGAGCAGTTAAATACAGCCAGGCAAGGTTGTTCAGCACCAAGTCATGTTCCGGACGGTGAGCTGCAATTAATTCGTAAAGCTCAATGGTTTTGGCTTCGTTGCCTGTCAATGTATAGACGTTTGCCAGCCGGAAACTGACATCAAATGCTTGCGGATGTTTCTGTAAAAAAAGGCTGTAATGCTGCCTGCTTTTTTCCAGATTCTCCAGCCTCTCATAGACCCAGCCCAAGCGTGCGTGTATCCAGGCATTGTCCGGAAGTGCTTCTAAAACGACTTCAAAATGACGTGCAGCAAGCTCTCTGTTTCCCAGCATTTCGTGGAAATACCCCCATTGCTCATTTATCCAGGGGGAGAGTTGTTTTGAGGTCATATCCTGCGGATCCATTTTAATTTCTTGCGGAGCTTCTTCGAGCAAATAGTGCATATTTTTCAGTACTTGCCGTGTAAAAGGATCTGTGCGAACAGAAGTAATTTCCTGCCAGGCTTCTTCTGTCCTTTTGCTGGCTAATGCACCCAGGACCGGCAGGAGCATCTTGAAGTCATCGCCGATCCAGCGACGCTGCTGTGCTTCCGGCAGCAAAAGCAAATAAAGATTCCAGGCCCAGAGACTCCCGGGATTTTCATACAAAGCATGAGTAATGTTTTGACGGGCTTCTTCTGTTTTCTTGAGTTTCCATTGCGTAAAACCCAAATGCGTCAGCAGCAAAGAGTTGTTTGGGCGGATTGTTAATAGTTTTTTGAAAATATTTTCTGCCTCTTTCCAGCGTTTCTGCAATTCATACAGCCGCCCCTGAGTTTGCAGTATTCCGGCTGAATCCTGGTACTTTGCAAGATTTTTTTCCAGCAGTTCTTCTGCCTCAGCAAAATGTTCCTGTTTCAACTTCAGCTGAGACAGTTCCAGCAGCGCCCATTCTGAATTCGGCTTAAGTTTGAGAAAATCATTTAGCGCATTTTCTGCTTCATCTTCGCGTTCTGTGTTTAATAAAATTCCAATTTGCTGGACGTGTGCCCATTCAAAATCCGGAGAACTTGAGAGTGCTTTTTTAAACCAGTACAAAGCCTTTTCCGGATGTTTCAAGTTTTTCTCATAAAACCCAAGCTTTGCAAGTGCAGCACTGTTGTCTGGTTTTGCCTCAATAAAACCCAAAATAATTTTTGCTGCCTTTTCAAAAAGTCTATGAGATTCATAATAAGCAAGTAGTTTTTCAATTAGCTCTGTTTCTGCAGGAAATTTTTCCAGTCCACGCAAAAGAACCTCTTCACCTTTTTCAAACAAAAATTCGTTCCAATACAATTGATTCAGACGATTAACTACAACCAGGTCGTCCGGACCTTTTTCCATCAGCCTTTCGTAACGGGTAATTGCTTCCTCATTTTTTCCCAGCATTTCCAGGGCATGTCCTGTCTGCAGAATGGCCCAGTCGTTTTTAGGATCGGATTTAAGACCTTCCTCAAAAGCCTGGAGTGCAGATTCCCATTTTTTTTGAGAGAGATAAACCATACCCAATCGAAAATTAGCCCAGGGATATGGAGATTTTGATTCAAGAGCACGCAGTAAATGTGTCTCCGCCAGCACAAACTTTTCCTGTGTCCAGGCCAGGTTCCCCATATGTGCGTGTACCCAAATGTCGTCCGGAAACAATTTGAGCATGTGTTGAAGAGTCTGGTGCAGGGATTCCGAGATTTCATCAGAGTATTTCTGACTGGTTAGGTCCAGCTCTTTTTCCTGCAAATCCGCATAACGGCGAAGGTAAAGTTTTGATTCCGGAGAAAGCTCAACTGCCCGGAGCATTGCCAGTCTTGCCTGATGAGTTTCACCACGCCTTTCCCATAATGTTGAAATTCTCAGCCAGAGATCGGGATTCCGTCCATTTATTTCGCTGGCGGCAATTAAAGCATCAAGTGCCTGCTCTGACTGATCCGGTACATTTGAGGCAGTCCTCCGGTCTAAAATCACACCAATCAGATAAAGAGCTTCAAACAAATCAGGTTTCAAAGAAAGTGCTTTGCGTGCGTCATTCAAAGCAAGCTGCTGTTTTTCCAGACGCAGGTACAGTTGCGCTCGATCCAGAAAAAGGAGCGGTTCATCCGGATGTTTAGTGATTTGTTCTGTGTAATATTCTTGTGATTCTCTGTAATGACCCAAACCCTGAAACAGACCTCCCTCCATGCGAATTAGCGCAATCGAATCAGGAATATGCTGCTGTCCGGTACGGAGTACTGAAAATGTTTTAGAGTATCGTCCCTGAGTTTTCAGATATTGAGCCAGCCGGACGTAGCCGAGTTCGTGAACAGGATGAATCCGGATAGCATTGCGCAATCGAATTTCCTGTTCATCTGGAGCAGGACTGAAAATTCCCTGACAGCCGGTGACAAACCACAAGATGCCAAAAACAATTATTCTCATTAAGCAAAGTTTTTTCATAACATCAAATATCAGCCTTCAGAATTCAGTCCCTGATATGGTACTTCCCATTTCGGTAGCATTGGTTCCAGTCCAAAATTTAATCCTCCAATTTTTTCAATTGCAACCATCAATAATTCTGAAGTTAACACGCCGTCAGGATAAACCAGTAAAAGAGGGTAATATTCTGTTTTACCAAACTTTTTTTTAATATCAGTATTTAGCTGAAATAGCTGAACTAGGTATGACAATAGTTCCGGATTTTCACCTTGAAGCTGGTTCAGCAATTCATCAAGAGAGAGGCTGTATTCCCGGTTTTCAAACAAATTGTAATATTCTAAACGATCCGCATAACAGCGGATAAAAATGGGTTTGACATATCCGGGTGCACCGACCCATTCAAATTGCAAACGTTTGGGCTCCCTGGGAGAATCTGCACTCTCAGGAACAACAAGTAAAAAACTAATTGAAAGGAATGCTAAAATTCCCATTGTACTGAGCAGGACACTCAGAAATGGGAAAAGTGTTACTTTAGGAGAATTAGAGGCATACCTCATTGTTTTAAAGGTTGGGAATTTTCGGTTGGCGGTTCATTGTCTTTTTTGTCTTTTTTCTTTAACTCTTCAGGGTTTTCAAGGACATTTACCACTTGATCCGGGTCACTCATTTTGTCTTTTGCTTCAAATAAGGATTCACTGAATTTTTGAATCAAGGGCTGTAATCCATCAACTTGCGCTGCAAATCCTTTTGAATGACGTTCCACGGATTCAAGAACAGGTGAAACCTGTTTGCGCCAATTCTCAGAAAACTCTGCCATCTGTTCCAAATGTTCACTAACTGCGTCATCCAGCATCTCATCTCCAGGACGTACATGTAAATTCGGCAGTAAATCTTCCAGACAGTAATCTTCAACACTGAGAAGCAAATCTTCCTCTCGTTTACGCAAAGATGAAGCAAGCATCATGATCGGAACTACTCCAACCAATGCAATAAATGTAGTGCTGAATGCAACTGATAATCCACTGGTAACTCCTCCCAAAGCCGAGCGCATTTGCGTGTTCAAATCAGTGCCGCCGGTGCTGCGGATAAAATCTGAAAATTCGCCGACTGACTGTCCGATTCCAAAAACGGTACCGATAAACCCAAGAATGGGAATTGCCCAGATAAAAACGTTTAAAAGAGCATATCCGCTTTGCATTCTGTTGTGATCAATGTCTGCCTGATAATTGAGAATTGAAGTTATTTCTTCTTTTTTAGGAATGGCTTTGAGGTGTCTTAATGTACGGCGTACTCTCCGGAAAATTACGCTGTCCTGAAATTTCTTTACTTTTTGCTCCTGCATAAACTGACTGATTTCCAATATCCTCTCGTCCACATCCCTGACATAAATGCCTTTTGATAAAGAGTCGTGCATGATCTGATTCCTGAAAGCCTCATAGGCCCGGAGTTGTTGACGAAACTGCCACCACTTGAAAAAAATCAAAAACAGGGACCAAAGCACAAGGGCAACAATAGTTTCTGAGATATGACCTGAAAATAATTGCAGCCAGTATTCACTCCGGATGACAGGAATCGGGAAAACGAGATAGAAAATTCCGGTAAAAAACAGACTTAAAATCAGAGCTTTAATTGCATCTATTGATTCCATGCCCGGCTGTTCTGACAGGTATGCATGGCATTTTGTACAATAGGCAGCAGTGTCAGAATTGGACCATCCGCATTTTAAACATTTCATCAGTTAACCAATATTTTGTATGAGCATTTTTTAAATTTAAGGAGCTCTCGCTTGACCACTCGGGTGCATTTACTTACCATGAAGAATAACATATTCATTAAATAGTTACATTTCCAAATATAAAATGTCAAAACTGTACAACATTAAAAACTGGACACGACATAATTTACGTGCGTGGATGGCTGAAAAATCCATAAAACACAGTAAGGTGCAGGAATTCAGGGCAGATCAAATATTTTATTGGCTCTATCAGAAAAAGGCTGAGAGCTTTTCCGAAATGCACAATATTGGCTGGGAAACCCGAAAAATTATGGAAGAGAATTTCTGGATCAGCTCACTCGAAAAGGCTGAAACACAACAATCTCAGGATGGTTCAATTAAATATCGTTTGTTACTGGATGACGGACTCAGCATAGAATCCGTGTTCATGCCGCATACCAGTCATAATACAGTTTGTGTTTCATCTCAGGTAGGATGCGGAATGGGCTGTGATTTCTGCATGACTGGAACTATGGGGTTGGTGAGAAATCTAAAAACGGCAGAAATTATCGACCAAGTATTGACAGTCTGGAAAGATCAGCCCGAGGGGAAAAATATTCGGAATATCGTTTTTATGGGAATGGGCGAGCCCTTTCATAATTACCAAAATCTTCTGCAGACTCTGGAAATTCTAACGGATGAGCATGGTTTTAATTTTTCACAGCGCCGCATCACAGTTTCTACTTCCGGATTACTGCCGAAAATCCGGCGTTTTGGGAAAGAAAAAATCAAGGCCAATCTGGCAATTTCTTTGAATGGTGTAACTGATGATGTTCGTTCAAAACTGATGCCCGTCAACATTCCATACAATCTGGAAAAGCTCATTAAAGTTTGTCGAGAGTTTCCTTTGGAATCACGGAGACGTATTACATTTGAGTACATTCTGATTCGTGATTTGACAGATTCAATAAAAGATGCAAAGGGATTGATTAGTTTGCTGCACGGTATGAAATTCAAGATAAATTTGATTCCCTTCAACTCTGCTCCGGGCAGCAAATATCAATCACCTTCAATGGAGCAGTCACGGAATTTCCAAAAGTACCTCCTTGATCACGGTGTTGTAGCTCCTATACGAATTTCCAAAGGACAGGATATTCAAGGTGCATGTGGTCAATTAGTTGTTGGAGTAAAGGCTTGATGTGCAGCTCATTTTTGATGGTGGCGGTACAAAGTGGATTGAAGAATTTAGTAAATAACATAAAATGACTCCGCTTACCTAATCACTGAAAAGTTCAGGAGTAATCGGATGAGTTTGTGATTATTGCGACACCTCGTTTGGTGGAGAAAAAGATTTGTTGCGAAAGAAAGAGCTGCCTTTGATTGATGAATATAAAGGACATCCAAGCATTGCCAGACTCTTTGCAGATGGCTATCAAACTATTACCCTTTGAAAAAAGTGATTACGTTCTAGTCATAAATCCTTTTTTTGAAAATACAAAAAAGGTTCTATCCAATTTGAAAGATTATTATGTCTGCTGAAAGATAAATCATAATACCGACATAAAAAGTCGTAAAACCGTGTCATTTCGAGAGAAACCAGAAATTATGTATTAACTACTACACTAATATCATAAATAATTTTCCTTACTATCTAAATCACAAATTGTGAATTGCATACTTATTGCGGGACCGTCACTTATGACATTCCTTCTCATATAATCTTAGGAAAAAACATGATGAAACAAACGGCAAACCCTGACTTTTTTCAATTAGCTTTTGGCGACGGTACTCCCAAAAAAGCCCTGATGACCGCAATTTTAGTGGGGACTATTCTAACCTTGATCAATCATGGTGATGTCATTCTTAGAGGTGAATCCATAAATTATTTTAAAATTATCCTCACATATTGTGTTCCTTACTGTGTAACCACATGGGGCGCAATTCATGGTAAGCGTGTAAAATTATTGTAGATCATCCTTTGAACTGAGATGTAATCTATGTAAATTCTGAATTACATAAAATAGACAAGATT
>Ga0208058_1000216_pt1 | contig 13677 bp, 11 predicted proteins | sample DeeseametaMP1092_FD_184196 | JGI IMG/M metagenome (GOLD analysis project Ga0208058, IMG submission 184196) | Marine microbial communities from the Deep Atlantic Ocean - MP1092 (SPAdes) | ecosystem: Environmental > Aquatic > Marine > Oceanic | place: South Indian Ocean | collected 2011-03-02 | reverse complement strand
AAATAGGCCAGACCTGCCACAATCAAGAGATAAATCAACATTACGCGTGCAGAACGTTTGATCAGATAGCCAACGGCACTCTGAGTTCCCTTGCTGGTTTTTTCAAAACTGCGATTAAACCAGCCAAAAAAGCCACGTTTTTTGGCTGGGTCATGTTTTGCATCTTTCAGTAACGACGCGCACAAAGCTGGGGTAAGCGTTAACGCGATAAGCAGCGAGAGTGCCATTGCCGAAACAACAGTAATGGAAAATTGCCGATAAATGACCCCTGTTGATCCCGGGAAAAAAGCCATGGGTATAAAAACAGCCGAAACGGTTAATACGATACCGATCAACGCACCGGTAATTTGATCCATGGATTTACGGGTGGCTTCTTTGGGTGATAAACCATCTTCATGGATGACCCGTTCGACGTTTTCTACCACGACAATTGCATCATCGACCAACAGTCCGATGGCCAGTACCATGGCAAACATGGTCAGCATATTAATGGAAAAACCAAATGCGAAAAGGATGCCAAACGTTCCTAAAATAACCACTGGAACAGCAATCGCCGGGATCAGCGTGGCACGAAAATTCTGTAAGAACAGATACATGACCAGGAATACCAGAATCATGGCTTCCACCAGTGTTTTGACTACTCCTTCAATGGATATTTTGACAAAAGGGGTGGTGTCATAGGGGTATGTGACTTCCAGACCTTCAGGGAAAAACGGTTCAAGTTCCGATATTCGTTCGCGGATCATCTGAGCGGTTTCCAGTGCGTTTGCACCGGATGCTAGCGTAATACCCAGACCGGCTGCAGACTGTTTGTTGTACTCGGTTTCAAATTGAAAATTTTCACCACCCAATGACACATTGGCCACGTCTTTTATACGGATTTCCGAGCCATCCTGATCGACACGTAGCAGAATATTTTCAAATTCACTGACCGTTTCCATCCGGGTTTCAACCACGATGCTGGCGGCAATCTGCTGTCCTTCGACGGCTGGCGTTCCACCTATCTCGCCAGCTGCAATCTGGACGTTCTGCTCGCGAATCGCATTAACGACATCTTCGGTCGTTAATTTATAGTTGGCCAGACTGTTGGCATTTAGCCATATCCGCATCGCATATTGCGAACCGAACAAGTTAATTTGCCCAACACCATTGACCCGGCTGACAGGGTCCTGAATATTGGCCGCTACATAGTCCGCAATATCATAGCGATCCATTTTTCCATTATTGGAAACAAAACCCATTACCATCAAAAAACCGGTACTGGATTTAGTGATCCGAATTCCTTGCTGCTGAACATCCTGAGGCAACAAAGGCATCGCAGCCTGCAGTTTATTCTGCACTTGAACCTGAGCAATATCCGGATCAGTATCTGCCTGGAAAGTGACCGTAATCTGGCCAACACCACTGGAGTCACTGGTGGAGCTGATATATTGCAGATCATCCAGTCCGGTCAGGTTTTGCTCGATTACCTGAATTACTGAATCTTCTACTACTTTGGCTGAGGCGCCAGGGTAGGCGGTACGGATTTCAATCGCTGTTGGAGCTATACCGGGATATTGTGCTATCGGCAGCTGAAAAATCGACAGCAAGCCAGCCAGCATGATTAATATTGCAATAACCCATGCAAATATCGGATGATCAATAAAAAAGCGTGCCATGATTACTCCTCAGCCTGCTGAAGAGAGTTTTCAGTATCAATCTCAATCTCCACGGCAGAATCGACGGCAATTTTTTGCAAACCTTCCACAACTACTTTTTCTCCACCGGAGAGTCCGTCTGAGACCAGCCAGTTATGATCAATGGACTGTCTGACTTCTATTGGACGTTGTTCAACAATATTTTCATCGTTTACCAGCATCACGCTTGCGGTACCTTCGCGAGAAAACATAACGGCTTTATGCGGAACCAGAATGGCATCAGGCATGGTTCCTTCATTAATTACTGTTTTTACATACATGCCCGGTAACAGCAAGCCTTCTGGATTGGGGAATTTGGCTCTCATCACCAGACTGCCAGTACTTTCGTTCACATTAACTTCAGAGAATTGCAGTTCTCCTTGATGTTGAAAGGTTGAGCCATCTTCCAGCTTTAATTTAACTTGGGCTGCATCTTCTTCTGCGATTCTCCCGGAGAGTAATTGCCGGCGTAAACGAAGCACCTCTTTTGATGCTTGCGATATATCGACATAAATTGGATCGATCTGCGTGATGGTGGTTAAAGGTGACTCCTGTTGGGCTGTGACCAAGGCACCTTCGGTAATATTCGACCGTCCAATGCGACCATCTATAGGGGCATTTACCTTGGTATACCGTAAATTTATTTCAGCCGTTTGAATATTGGCCTGCGCCACGGCAACTTCTGCCTGAGCCTGTAAATACGCTGCCTGGGCATCGTCATAATCCTGTTGGCTGATCGCTTTGTTATCAATCAGCCCTTTAAATCGCTCAGCACGTGCTTTTGTTGATTGAATATTGGCCCGGGCACTGGCCAGTTCAGCTTTAGCCATCTGTAACGCGGCTTGAAAAGGGGCTTCATCGATTTGATACAACTGTTGACCGGATTTAACGTCAGCGCCTTCTTCAAACAGTCGGTTTTCAATAATGCCATTTACCTGTGGTCTGACTTCAGCCTGTCGAAAAGCTACCGTTCGTGCTGGCAATTCAGTTTTGATTGTGACGGTTTGTGGAATCAGGCTTACTACATCCACTTTTGGAGCAGCTTGCTGCGCATTTTGCGGGGAATCTTCAGAGTCGGAGGATTGGCATGCTGCCAGATTGAGCGACAATAAACTTATCAGCATCAATGTTTTAACAGATAAAAAATGGCGTGGCATGTACTACTCCTGATTGGATTGTCCGTCTGTATCGTTGTTCTGTAATGGCGAGCAGGCGATTGCATCCCAGCTGGCATCAATAATATTAGTCAGAGCCTCGTCATCGACTTTGATAACGTCGATTAAATGTTGGCGGGCGAGAAACAGATAAGGTTCAAAACTCAGACTGATCAGAATATCGTCGGATAAGTTTTTGATTTGTTGTGTTGCTCGTCCCTTTTCAAACAAATCCTTAAGCGGTTGAAGCCCATCCCAGGCATGACTGCGCTGGCTACGTAAAATATCCGGAGGCAGATGATCAAATTGTGCTTTGCTGTGCGTGATGCAGGGATTTTCAATGCAAAAGCGCCAGAGGTTGCAGCACATTCGTCGATATTGCTGTTTGAGGGGCTGCTGTTGATCATGGCCCTCCAGTGTTGCTTTGATAAAGTTATCAATTATGTGGGTATTGAGCTCACGGATCAGTTCATCCCGATCTTTGAAATAAAGATAAATGGTGCCGGTGGCAACACCAGCCTCCTCGGCGAGTTGTTTAATCGAAAAACCATGAAAACCGAAGTTGGAGAGCAACTTTAAGGTGGCACAGAAAATAGCTTCACGTTTATCGGCAGTGCTTTTGGCTGGAGACATAGTTGACTTATTATGAATGAACGTTCATTCATAATATACATGAGCTAAGTTAAGGTAAAGTTAACGTAAGCAAATTTTTACAGGAAAGAGTCCTGAATAACTGATTCGGATGAGATTAACTGATCGTAAATAGGTTTTAAACGCTGTTTATCTGCTTCCACCAATGAAGATTGATCTGTACGCTGTTTCATCAGCTGTAAATGGCGGGATACTTCTTCTCCAAAGACTTCTGCTGAGATTTTATGTAAGGCCGCAAGTGCTTGCTGCAAGCGAAGTTGCACCTCTATCATGTTGGCACCATCACGTTCAATGGGCATAAAAATGTCATCCAGCAGATCACCAAGTTCCAATTCTGGCACCCGTACATGGCGATAGATTATATGCTCATCGGTATCAGCAAATTTATAGCCTTTCCAGGGTATGAGAATTCGGAATCCACGATTGATAACATCAATAGCGGTGCCGGGATCATTGACGGCAGGGGAAAGTGCCCGCGACGCTATTTCGGCTAAAACGGACAAGCCAAATCGTGGATCCTGATCAAATGACCGTTCATTACCTAATGTGACAGCTGAACAGAGTTTAGTAATCATTTCATCACTGGTATCTGTATTTATCCAGACAATAGGCTTGGCTGGATGCACAAATTCACCTGGTAATGCCAGCACACCTATTTCAGCTTCATATTGTTTGGCATAGTCATTTAAAGCACCAACATCAATATGTCGGACATAGCCAATGCTATTGGCATAAATAGCATGGGCATTGTCAGGAATCTCATTTTTATCAATGAGTCTTTTTGCACCAAAAGTCGGATGTTGGATACGCTGAGTAATGGTATTGGCCGCAGCATTTTCGACCCGTTCGGTGGTTTCTCCTACGCGACCAAGTTGGGAGAGATGTTCAATCCAGCGCAGAATGGTAATGACAATCAAAACCATCACACCGATGGTCACGATAAATAAAATCAAGCGACCATTTTCACCATATTGATCGGTGCTCAAAGCAATAATGCCGACCAGACTATATAAGAAAGAACCAATAAATGTAGCTAAAACATTCTGAGTAGTGGTGTCCTGTTGCACCAGTTTGGTGGCACGAGGTGTTACGCTACTGCTTGCTGCAGTATAGGCCGATACCATTACACTTAATGAAAATGTGGTTACCGCTAACATGCTTGATGCCAGGATATCTAAAATCTGCCCGACTGAATCTGAACCGACGCTAAATGGAAGGGGATTCTCGATCATGTGCTGGGCTGGAATGGCAATCAGTGCCGTCACCACTGCGAGCAACGCAAAAAAAGAAGCACGAACCCATAATGTGCGAGTGAGTTGTGCGAGTAACCATTGCCATTTGGAGAGCATGCAGGTGGATTTCCTTAAATAAACTTTATATCAGTTTGTCTGCGATTAGAAAATAAAATCAATGGACATAAAAAAACCACTACACCGCATGGCGGTATAGTGGTTTTGATTCAATTATGTTCAGGGACAGTTATGGAGAGAAAGAAGAACCACAGCCACATGTTGTCGTAGCGTTAGGATTACGGATCACAAATTGTGAGCCCTCCACTCCATCAGTATAGTCAATTTCGGCACCTACCAGATATTGGTAACTCGCAGGATCAATCAATAAAGTGACACCGGATTTTTCGACTTCGGTATCACCTTCACTGACTTCTTCTTCAAATGTAAAACCATATTGAAACCCGGAGCAACCACCGCCAGTGATAAATACGCGCAGTTTTAATTGATCATTACCTTCTTCGGCAATGAGTTCGCTGACTTTTGACGCAGCCGAATCGGTGAATAGAACTGGACTTGGCATTTCGCTCGTCATGATTTACTCCGTTGATATCTAAGATTGTTCATTTATTATCCAATTCTGACTAAAATAGTCAAGTATTAAGGACTCTTTATCTTTCTGCACTACCAATTATTGATGCCGTTTTTCAGTCACAATAGAGGTGGTTCTGAAATATCAACAGCCCTTAGGATTGTTGTTCAAGATTCAAATTGGGATCGGTTTGTGAATGTTCAAGGTTCAAATCGGTTTCTTCCGCTTCGCCGACATGAATCAATTGCCCGTTAACTTCACTGCCAACCGACATTTCCAGAAGTTTATAAAAAACGTTGCCATTGATACGCGCTTTATTGGCCAGTTCGATATGTTCAACTGCATATATATTGCCTTTGATTTCACCATTGATAATTTGAAAGGGCACTCGGACTTCGCCTTCTATGCGGCCTTTTTCACTCAGCGTCAATAATGCGGGCTCACCTTCATCAGCGGTAATATTGCCAGTGATTACACCATCTATTCGTAAACCACCGCTAAAGTGAATATCGCCTTTGAGATGGGTGTTTTCACCAATTAATGTGTCAATACGGGCGGCCTTACGCCGTTTATTTTTTTTGCTGCTGAACATCAATTACCTCATTGCCCGACGGGTGTTTCTGTTTGCCAATTAAAGCTGCGTGAAATTAGTATTTTGTCTTTCTGGCGTAAACTGACGCTGATTTGTTCAGGATCTGATATTTCACCAAGATTGAAGACACCCTCAATAATCTGAACATGACGGAGATTAAGTGGATGCTCGGTAATGTTGAGATCGATCGCTTTGGTCTCGTCGCCTTCACCTTCAGTATTTTGCAATCTGATAATCACCTCACCGGTAATTGGTTCGCTGATATTTTTACCTTGGGTAATGACCAGCCGATAGCGAACTTGATCTGAGTTCTCGGTTTCTGGCCGTAACTGTAAATCGCGTATTTGCAGTTCACTGGTACTGTTACCCTGGGTAATATTTTGATAAAAAAGTAATTCTTTATTTAGCTCAATTACTTTCTTTTGCAGTTGTTGCAATCGATTCTGTAATTGCTGGGCTGTTGCCTGATGCATAGCCTGAACTTGTTCCTGGTTTTGCAGCAGCTCCGACTGTTGTATCAGCTCGGTTTTCATTGCAGCAATCTGTTCCGTCATTTGCTGATTTTGCTCGATCAGCTGGGCTGTATTGCCGCTGTCACGATTAAACCAGTACCACTGGAGAAGTCCACTGATAACGATAGCTATTATTAACCAGACAACAAAGCGCAGCGGGCGCTTTGGTTTTATAACGTAACTATCGAGAGGTGAGCTCATCAGGGTAGGGTTGCTATGTGGTTAATGCCAAGACGCTCATCAAGACCGAACATGATATTCATATTTTGTATCGCCTGTCCTGATGCGCCTTTAACCAGATTATCAATAACCGATAACACCACAACAGTATCAGCATTTTCAGGTTGATGTACGGCTATTCTGCAAACATTGGCACCTCGTACACTCCTGGTTTCAGGATGAGAGCCTGCGGGCATCACGTCAACAAAGGGTTCATCAGCAAAACGTTGCTCAAATAAGCTTTGAAGATCAGTTGATTTGACCAGCTGGCTATACAAAGTGGCATGAATACCACGAATCATCGGTGTGAGATGAGGCACAAACGTCAGTCCCACTTCGGTGCCATGCATTTGATCCAGACCCTGACGGATTTCAGGTAAATGGCGATGTCCGGCAACGGCATAGGCCTTCATATTCTCACTGGCTTCAGTCAGCATAGTGCCAAAACTTGCTTTACGTCCTGCGCCACTGACACCTGATTTCGCATCGGCAATCAAATGTTTTGGATCAATCAGGCCAGCTTCCAGTAAAGGCATATAGCCTAACTGGACCGCAGTGGGATAACACCCGGCAACAGCCACTAACTGTGCTTCGCGAATGGCTTCACGATTAAGCTCTGGCAAACCATAAACGGCCAGTTCTGCCAAATGTGGACAGGTATGTGGCGTGTTATACCATTTCTCCCACAGCGGGATGTTTTTCAGCCGAAAGTCAGCCGATAAATCAATCACCCGAACCCCACGATCGATTAGCGATGGCACACTGGCCATGGCAACGGTATGAGGGGTGGCAAAGAAAACCACATCACAGGCCGCTAATGCATCATCATCAGGAACGGTAAAGCACAAATCAACATGGCCGCGAAGGTTAGGATATAAATCACTTACAGGCATACCAGCTTCGCTGCGTGATGTGATGATCTCCAGGGAAACCTGTGGATGAATGGCTAATAAACGAAGCAATTCCACTCCGGTATATCCCGTGCCACCGACAATTCCTACTTTAATCATACGTATTCTTTGTAATGAGTCAGGCTCCACATCATAAAAGAGCTGCGGCGAAATCTAAAGCTTTACCTGATTAAACTGCTGCTCTAATTCGTATTTGCGGTTAAGGAAAAACAGACTCGAATAAGGTGCCTTAGGCACAAACTGTAATTTATCAATGAAATAAACCGCAGGCTTATGACCAGTATTGTGTTGAAATAATTCAGCCAGAAGCGGAATAAGCTGCGGATCACCGAGATCCGTTTTAACAGTTTGTGACTTCAGGGTTAATGCCAGTTGAGCACCGGTAATCTGCCAAATAACCGAGAACGTCGTTGACTCTGGTCGGGATGGTTGGATAGGATTTATCTGCCAGCGTTGTTGCTGTCTTAAAAGTTGATAGCAATCGCATTGCATCACAGCATCACCCACGCTGTTACGAATAAACAGTCTCAACTGGGCGAGAATTTGTGCTTCAGTTAATGATGGATAGGCAAACTGTTGCAGACGTCCGAGTTCATCAATGACATAGATCTCAGTGGTTTCTGTCTTGCGATAGGCAAACAAGCTTACCGTCTGCTGTTGTTGATAGAGCAGCAGCGAATTGAGCAGATTGTCACTATCCAGGTAGCTATCGACGCGAGTCGGCAGGTAGTTTTTTTGTTCCTCAGCGAGAGCGTAGTGGAGGTCTTTTTCTGCTGCAAAATGTTTTATTTGCAGTTGATCATCCTGCCACTGTAGCTGAGATAGACGGTCTCCCAGCAACATCAGGTAACGGCCTTGCCTTGGATGATATTGATAATGGGTCAATACGGCGTCAAACAATTGCTGCAAACGGGTATTAATCGCCTGACCAAAAAAGCCGGTGGCACACCAGCATGAGATATGGCTGCTCAGTTGTGTAGTTGGCTGCCATTTAAGTACCTGGCGGAGTGCTTCGGGTACCGCATTATCGCCGTCAAAACGGTAATGATGCCATTGCCCCCAACTGGTATGAATTAACAGATCCAGACTGCTGACCAGATTCTGTCTGTTTGAGGTATAGCTTAAGGGATCATTATTCAGACTGGCCATCTGTATCGGACCACTTTGCTGGATATCATTACCGGCCGTTTGCAGATTGGCAAACAACATTAAACGCTCCGCTTTGGCCGGTTGCAGAAATACTTCCTTGCTCACGACGCTCTGATGCATGGGTAATGCTGATTTCAACAAGTTCTGGGTCAGTTCAAGTACCAGATTAATATTTATCTGCTGTTTTTGATCGGCCACTCTTAACCAGCTACGAGTGGTCAGAATATGATTGCGAACGGCCCAAACCAGAAGATATGCCAGCGATTTATGCTGTTTCAGGCCAACCTGTTTCGCATCATTAAGCGGTATCGAGCTGAGTTTCCATTCCGATTGTTCAGTGAACCGGTAAAGGTACAGTTGCTCCGGCCCATCGGTCATTTGCAATGCAGTTGGTAGCTGTTCGATGACTGACTCAGTTGTGTAAAGCGATAAGGCGAGTGATTTTTCCAGTACATCCAGATCACTCGTCCTATCACTACCCAGATGCTGCTTGGCAAACTGCTGGAGAGCTAACAAAAATTCCTGTAGTTTGGGGCTAAGATTGGTCCACCATCGATGGCGTTGGGGATAATCCCAGGTCGAACGGCTATCTTCTTTTTTCAACGTATCAGCCGACCAGTTCCAGTCTTTGTAAATGCTATGCAGGCTATGACGGCGCCAGGCAAACTGGGGATGTTTTACCTGTTGGGATAAGCGTTCTCCAAACAAAGCATAATAAGCCTGCCTTGCAAGGAGTTGATCATCATCCGCTGCATTTCTTTCTATTTCGGCCAGTTTGAGACTGGCAGGTTCTACTTGCAGACTATCGGTTTCGCCATGCTCGACCTTTTCTTTATAGCGGTCAGACAAATGCACAATTTCAGGAAACAATCTCAACTGAGACTGTATAAAGAGTAAATCCAGTAATGCTGTTACATCGCCATCAATAGCTTTGCTAAACATCTGGCAGGCCTGATTAAACAGGTATTCTGGCTGAGGGGAGCGATCAAAACCAAAGTTCAGCAAACTGATTTGGGTTAATCCTCTCTGTGACAATAACCTCTCAGCAATTTGCAAATATGTCTGATGTTCTTCACTGGTAATTAGCCACCAAAGCGGCGCGCTACCGGCGACACACAGACCCTGTAAATAAAATGCTTCTCTTTCGGCACTTGAAATACTCTCGTTTCGGCACTGTGTTTCATCCAGTAATCGAAATCGCAACTCAATGCCCAATGTTGCCGCCCACTGAACAATACCTTCAACTTTGTTTTGCAGCACAGCCAGCTGATCAGGTTTTAAGGTGGCATGATGCACCAGCCATAGATCAAAGCTGGCGGGGTCAGGATAGCGAATTTGTCCGGCGGGATTGAGCAAATAAACACCACGTAATGCATAACGTCTTAACGCTTTGCGGCGATGGCTGAAATTTCGATTCAGATTGATAGCACTGTTGAGCGCTTCGCTATCAGGTTGATAATCCATAATGCCAGCCGGGCAGTCATCACTGACATACCCCGGCAGCAGTTTATGGTTGATATGAAATAATAATGGCAACAGGCGATAGAACATCGCCTGTTTGTGTGGTGCCAGCTCTATTAAACGGCTGATTCGGGCGCGGTTATGTGCCTGAAATACACGTAGAGCCTGGGCGCGATCCACAAGTCACTCAAACTTAGTGGCGGAAATGCCGCATGCCGGTAAATACCATTGCAATACCATGCTCATCCGCTGCAGCAATGACTTCGTCATCGCGCATCGAACCACCCGGTTGGATTACCGCACTGATACCTGCTTCGGCAGCCGCATCAAGACCATCACGGAACGGGAAGAAGGCATCGGATGCCATTACTGCGCCCGGAACAGTCAAGCCTGCATCATTGGCTTTAATTCCAGCAATGCGACTGCTAACCACACGGCTCATCTGGCCGGCGCCAATTCCAACTGTCTGCTGATTTTTGGCATAGACAATCGCATTGGATTTCACAAATTTGGCTACACGCCAGGCAAATAGCAGATCAGCGAGTTGTTCTTGGGTAGGTTGCAGTTTAGTGACAACTTTTAATTCAGCCTCAGTGACAATCTGAATATCACGGTCCTGCACCAGTAATCCACCTGTCACACGTTTGAAATCAAAATCAGTAGCCGGAGTCGTTGGGAAATCACCACTGCAAAGCAAACGCACATTGGCTTTGCCAGCGACCACGGCTTTGGCAGCATCACTGATTTTTGGCGCGATAATCACTTCAACAAACTGACGGTCTATAATGGCTTGTGCCGTTTTTCCATCCAGTTCACGGTTAAAGGCGATGATGCCACCAAAAGCGGAAGTCGGATCGGTTTGATAGGCCAGATCATAGGCTGTCAGCAAATCTTCTGCTGTGGCGACACCGCAGGGATTGGCATGCTTGACGATGACACAGGCCGGTTTGTCATTAAACACTTTGACACATTCCAGTGCAGCATCGGTATCAGCGATATTGTTATAGGACAATTCCTTGCCCTGTAACTGAACTGCAGCGCCAATGGAGCCTGATTCAGCCTGTTTTTCAACATAAAAAGCCGCTTTCTGATGCGGGTTTTCACCATAACGCATCGCCTGTTTAAGCTGAAACTGGCTATTGAATGTCCGTGGAAATGCCGCCTTGCTTTTATCGGCCTGAATAGTGCCAAGATAATTGGCAATCGCACCATCGTAATGGGCCGTGTGTTCAAAGGTTTTTAAGGCCAGATCAAAACGCGTGTGATCGTCGGTACCACCCTGCGATTGAAGCTGCTCAATCACTCGCGAGTAATCAACCGGATCAACAACAACCGTCACATCAGCATGATTTTTAGCGGCTGCACGCAACATGGTCGGGCCGCCAATATCAATATTTTCGATGGCGTCTTCCAGCGGGCAGTCTTCACGTGCCACGGTAGCTTCAAACGGATATAAATTCACCACGACCAAATCAATTGGCGCGATGTCATGTTGCTGCATGATGTTGTCATCCTTACCCCGACGGCCCAGCAGGCCACCATGAATTTTCGGATGCAGGGTTTTGATGCGGCCATCCATCATTTCCGGAAAACCGGTATGTTCGGAGACTTCTTTGACGTTAAGGCCGGCTTCGCTCAGTAATTTAGCAGTACCGCCGGTAGAAAGTAGTTCAACATTCAGATCTTGCAGTTGTTTGGCAAATTCAACAATGCCGGTTTTGTCAGAAACACTCAACAGTGCGCGTTTAATCGAGTTCATCGGGATTCCAGATTGGGATTCAGGCTTGGTTACAAGCCGTATTGCTTGAGTTTTTTTCGTAGCGTGCCGCGGTTAATGCCCAGAATTTCAGCAGCACGACTTTGATTGCCCTGAGTGTGGGCCAAGGCCGCTTGTAACAGAGGTACTTCAACCTCGGTCATCAGCATTTCATATAAATTGGCAGGGGAGTGGCCGTCCAGTTGTTCAAAATAGGTTTTCAGTGCATTGGTGACACATTGATTTAAGGGCGCGTGTTGTTGTTCCGCGGTTACGCCCAGATCAATACAGTCAGCAAAGTCGTCGTTCAATGCTTTATTCATGCGGCCAGTGAATCCTTGTCAGCGAGTTGCGCAAAAAATGCATTTGTAAAAGCCAGCTGTTGTTCAGCTTTCTCCAGTGTATTCATCTGTTGGCGAAAGGCATTGCCATTGCGTAACCCTTTGCTGTACCAAGCAATATGCTTGCGTGCCATGCGCACACCGGAATATTCACCATAGAAATCGTACAGCGTGTTGAGGTGACAAATCAAGATTTGTTGCACTTCTGTTACAGAGGGTTCTGCCAAATTCTCACCGGTTTGCAGAAAATGATTTATCTGCTGGAATATCCAAGGGTTGCCTTGGGCAGCCCGACCAATCATCAAACCATCAGCACCGGTTTGCTGTAAAACCAACAAGGCTTTTTCTGGCGTTTCGATATCACCATTGGCAATGACAGGAATGGCGATACGGGATTTGATTTCAGCAATGGTGTCGTATTCGGCATCACCTTTATAGGCATCGGCACGGGTTCGGCCATGTACTGCCAGAGCCTGAATCCCGGCGTCTTCGGCAATTCGGGCAATCCTGACGCCATTGCGGTTATCGCGATCCCAGCCGGTACGGATTTTTAATGTCACTGGAACATCAACGGCATTCACTACGGCTTCCAGAATATCGCCGACCAGCGTTTCATGTTGCAGCAATGCAGAACCGGCCATCACATTACAAACTTTTTTGGCCGGGCAACCCATATTGATATCAATAATATGAGCGCCTTCCGCCACATTATGCCGCGCTGCTTCAGCCATCATCTGTGGATCGGCACCGGCAATCTGTACGCTGCGTGGTTCTGGTTCACCTTCATGGTTGGCCCGTAACAGTGATTTTTTACTGGCCCATAACGCTTTATTGGCAGTGATCATTTCAGACACAGCCATTCCAGCGCCGAGTTTCCGGCACAATTGGCGAAATGGACGATCGGTGACCCCGGCCATCGGTGCCAGAAAAAGATTGTTCGGTAAGGTGTAAGGACCGATAGAAAGCGCTTTATCAGTCATGACGAATTCCACTCAAACGCACCCATTCTTCCAGAACAACCGCTTTATCCATCTCAAACTCGGACTGGTAATGCTGACTGACGGCATCTGCCTGCACATCCAGAATTCCCGATAACACCAGTTGTGTGTCAGGTCGGGTTAATTCAATAAAGCGTGGCATCAGTTCCATTAAAGGACCCGCCAGAATATTGGCCAGTAGTAAATCACATTTAACCGTTGGGCAATGCTGTGGCAAGTAGGTCTCGATGATCACACCATTACGTTGTGCGTTGGCCTGAGTTGCTTCCAATGCCTGTGGATCAGTATCAACACCAATAACTTTATCAGCTCCCAGCAGGGCGGCAGCTATCGCCAGGATGCCGCTGCCACAACCATAATCAATCACTGTTTTACCGGTTAAGTCGACCTTATCCAGCCATTGCAAACATAAAGCAGTTGTCGGATGTGTTCCAGT
>Ga0208058_1000213_pt1 | contig 13769 bp, 12 predicted proteins | sample DeeseametaMP1092_FD_184196 | JGI IMG/M metagenome (GOLD analysis project Ga0208058, IMG submission 184196) | Marine microbial communities from the Deep Atlantic Ocean - MP1092 (SPAdes) | ecosystem: Environmental > Aquatic > Marine > Oceanic | place: South Indian Ocean | collected 2011-03-02 | reverse complement strand
GAACTGAAAAGGTTCAGCCACCAGCGCATCCCAGGCATCTCCGGTACTTCCGGAGCTCAGGGCAAATGGTAAAGCCACGATGAAAAAGGCAGTTCCAACCATCGCAAGTCCTAAACTAAGGATGCGAATTGGAACATCAATTACCATTGCAAATGCTCCAGGGCGCTCTTCTGGAAGTACACCTGAAACATTTGCTGCACTTAATGCAAAAAACAGGCAAGCAATGGTTATTATTTTAAAAATATTTGCACGGTTCATGGAATTTCACTATTAAGAATAATTTTTCTAAGTCAAAATATAAATTCACCAATTACCGGCGCATGATCAGAAGGCCGGTCTTGTTCTCGTGCTCCTTTATCGATTATGCATGCTTGGCATGAGGATGTCAAAACAGAATTTCCCAGGATATAGTCAATTCGCATTCCTTCATCACGTTCAAAACCCATGGTTCTAAAATCCCACCACGAAAATTGTCCGGGCCGTGTATCAAATTTGCGAAAAAGGTCATCCAAACCAAGATCTGTAAGTTTTGCCAGAAGCTCGTGTTCCTTTGGATGAAAGCTCACTTTATTTTGCATTGCCTCCGGATTGGTGACATCTTCGGCTTTTGGAGCAATATTGAAGTCACCCATTATCGCTAACAGCCCATCAGCAAAATTTTCTGTCTTTATTTCCTGAATCAATTCTTCAAAAAAAGTAAGTTTGTATATAAATTTTTCTGATTCTGTGTTTTGTCCCTGGGGTACATATACATTGATAACCCTCACTCCAGAAACGGTTCCCGCAATCAGGCGTGCATTGTCTTGATCGTAGCCGTTGCGAAAACCAGTCTTGACATCCTCAATTGGATGTTTAGATAAAATGGCTACACCGTTATACGATTTTTGTCCGTAAAAGGCACATTCGTATCCGGACTGCCGAAGTTCCAAAACCGGGAACAATTGATCTTCAACTTTTGTTTCCTGGAGGCAGACGACATCCGGATTGTGCTCCTCAAGCCATTCTAAAATCAGTGGCAGACGTGTCCGGATAGAATTAACATTCCAGGTTGCAAGCTTCCACAAATTCCGGAAGGTTGAGGTATTAAGATAAATCCTGTCATCCGGCAGCAAACAGGCACTGTTGCTGTATTGAACTATTTCCGCTTCAGCCAGGATCCCGTTCCAGTTTCGCTCAACACGGATGCTTCCGCCGCGCCAAAAACGGTATATTGCCTCAATTAAATTTTCAGTTGTTTTGCCGGCTTGCCTAAGTTCTGAAAACGGAACACCATCCTGCTGAAGTTTTTTATTGAGCGGATCAGGAATCAAGGTTCCGAAACTCTCCTGAGAAATCATTAATCCTGGGCAAGAGACTGGAGAAGTTCAGCATTCTCCTGAATTTGCAGACGGCGTTTTTTCAAGTTTCTCTTATTTGGACGACTGCTTGCGTGTCTTTTTGTTGCAGTTTTTTGTTTAGGTGACATTTTGTATTCCTGTTATTTGAGATTAAATCATCTTGTTCTGATTGAAAATAATCGGTATGGTTTAAGTCTTGTACGTTTGAAAATAGCAAAATAATTATAATAATGCGAGCTAAATATAAATCGATAAATTCTTCCATTTAAGGAAATAAGATGAGCAGCAAAGAACAGAAAAGGAATAATCCCAAAGAAGAGACTGGACCGCAAATGCAGAAATTAATGGAAATGCCAGTTACTGCTCGACTCGTTTTAGGCGAATGCAATCTGGAAATTGAAGAAATACTCAAGCTCGGACAAGGTTCCATGCTGGTGCTGGACACAAACGTGAAGGAAAATTTGAAGCTTTATATCAATGATGAAGAAATTGCAAAAGCAAAATCTGTAACAATAGGTGATAATCTTGGTGCAAAAATAACAGAGATTTCTTCAACAGAAAAACGACTCAAAGATCTGACCGATCTGGAATAAAGGTGATGCTTCAGTGAAATTTCTTTTGATCCAATTACGAAGGATTGGTGATGTATTAATGACAACCCCTTCAATCAGGCTGCTTCGTGAGTCTTTTCCTGAGGCACATTTTACATTTTTGACAGAGCCACCTTTTGATCAGGTTTTGAGGGAGAATCCTTATTTGGATGAAATTCTGCTTTTCCGAAAGACAGAAACTCTCCGGGAAACACTAATATTTTTCCGGACTATCCGTCATCATCAATTTGATACAGTGATTGATTTTTTCGGAAATCCAAGGAGTGCCTTAATTACCCGTTTTTCAGGAGCACCGATTCGGATTGGTTTTGATTTTCGCGGAAGGAGCTTGGCCTATACCCATCCAGTCAAGATTTCAACAGAGACAACTTATGCTGCTCAGGATAAAGCACAATTGCTGAAACCGCTTGGAATTTCTGCAGAAGATTTCGGACTGGATTTTTTTACAGCAGAAAAAGATCAGAATTATGCAGATGATCTTTTTGAGAAAATGGGTATAAAAAACAAAGATTTTGTGGTTTCTTTGTCTCCGGTTTCACGTCAACCATACAAAGTTTGGCCTGCAGAAAGATTTGCTCTGATTGCCGACTGGCTGATAAAAACCTACAATGCAAAAGTATTTTTTCTGTTTGGTCCGGGAGAATTGCATTTTATTGATTCGGTTAGGAAAGCGATGACTCAGACGGCACTTCCGGACTATGCTGTCCCGACGCTTACTGAGACTCTTGCCATTTTGAACAAAGTAGATTTGCATCTTGGCAATGACAATGGTCCAAGACACTTTGCTGTTGCAGGCGGAACGCCAACGTTGACAATTTTCGGCAGACCATGGGCCGCAAACTGGACTCCACCTCAACAAACACTGCACCGCACTCTGGAGTATGATCCAGGCTGCAAAAATAAATGCGTCTATCCAAAATGCAATTTGGAGTGTCTTGACGGTGTAACTGTTGAAGCAGTTCAGAATGAATTGGAGAATATGATGAAAAATATCAGATAAAGGAGTTGTATGGTTTTCATGTTTGACACAGAGAAAATGCTGGAACAGCAGCTGAAAGAGGTTGAGCAGTGGCACGAAGAACTGCCTCAAGAAAGTTCTTCTGAATCAGTTGATTTTCCGGCTTTGGTCTCAACACAGCACCAGGTCAATTTTGAGTTATGGCATCAGGAAGATCTAGCTCGTGATCCGGAGGTTTCGGATACTAAAATTGCTGCAGTCAAACGCGCGATTGATGTTTTGAATCAGCGCCGGAATGACCTTATCGAACAGCTGGACCAGTTTCTGGTGAATGTCATGGGCAGTAAAAAAGTGAAAAACAGCGCTGATTTGGAACTGAACAGTGAAACTCCAGGCAGCATAATTGACCGCCTTTCCATCAATGCACTTAAAATATTTCACATGGATGAAGAAATTCAGCGGGAGGATGCTGCAGAGAGTCATCGAATAAAATGTTCCGGTAAACTCTCTGTTCTGCAGGAACAGCGTCAAGATTTGGGGCAGTGTCTCGTTAAACTGCTTGCTGATTTAAGTACAGGAAAAAAGCGGCTGAAAGTTTATCAGCAATTGAAAATGTATAACGATGAAAGTTTAAATCCCGTGCTTTATCAGAAAGTCGAATCAAAGTGAACAGGCACTAAAATGGGTCCAAAGGGAATTTTTCTTGCTTTCATAATTGTCTGTGCAATCTATTTATGGAGGAAGTACCGCAAAAAAGAGCCAACCAAATCATCCAGATGGGTGAATTGGGTGCTTGGAGGTATTGTGGTTTATTATGGTATATCTGCCGTAATTATGTTTTTAGACAAAGGCTAAGAAGGTAGATCAGGAACAGATTAGCCGGCAACGCTGGATTTTTACTCAATTCTGAAAGTGGCCGGATGAATGATTGATTAAGTTGTGGAATAAAAATGGGTCTTGTATTGATTGGAATGCTGGTTGCCTCTATGGTTTTATTGGGGCTGTGGCAGAGGCGCAGAGCAAAAAAGCGTTTCCTGGAAGCAAAACGCAAACTCAGGGAACTTGACTCAATGCCCGAATCAGACAATAATGAGGGGTAGTTTTGTAGGGGATGAGAATTAGACAGCTATTTGACCGCCTTGCTGCATGGCCTGTTGTACAAGAATTGCCACAGCTTTAGGCCGCGAGAGGTTCTTTTCAGAGGCAAAGCTGTCCAACTGCTTTAAAACGGACTCAGGAAGTCCTAATAGAATTTTTTTGACAGGCTCGTTATATTCTTTTTTTCTTCCTGCCCCCTCCCGGAAGCCTCCTCTTGCCATAATAACCTACTTCAACTCGTTGGATTTAAAAAACTCAAGAAATTACTTATTTTGCCGATACTATTAGTACATCTTTCAAGATGTATGCAAGAGTTTCATGAAACAGGTTTCAAAACTGTTTTAATTATTGATTTTAACTAACTAAATCCGGGAGAACCAGATGAGTACAAACAAAAAAATTCTTTATCCTTTTCGTCAAATAGCCATTCGCACGCGCTGTTTGCACCGCTTAAATCCTCAGGAACTCATGATCCGCAGAGGACAATGAATTCCAGGATTAACGGGAGGAAATGTCCTCCCGTAGTCCCTGTCATTTTCTTCATACAGTCCTTTTTCCTACCCTCCTTTTTGTTATTTAATCTTCGTATTCTTTGCTAAAAAGCCAACTTTGTTCAGGATCAGTCCGTAAATTTTGCCTCCCCCGCAAAAATGTGGAATGATAGATTGTGACAGTTGTAAACAAATCGGACCTGAAAAAAATTCGGCATAATGTACAAAATTCTGATTACCGGTTCAATCCACCAAATTGGTTTGGAAATCCTGCGTAAAGAAAAAGATATTGAAATCCAGTATGCTCCGGATCTTGCTTTTGCTGAAATATTTAAAATAATAGCACCGTTTCACTGTATTCTCAGCCGCTCGGAAACACCGGTAACCAGGGAATTGATTGACGAGGCGCCAAACCTGAAAGTTATTGCCCGTGCTGCAGTCGGAATAGGAAATATTGATGTAAATTATGCCACAGAAAAAGGGATTCTTGTCATCAATACACCAGGCAAAAACACAAATTCTGCTGCAGAACTTACGATAGGACTGCTTCTCTCTGCAATTAGAAAAATTATTCCTGCTCACAGCCACATGAGTAAGCTCAAGTGGGACCGACATATTTTTACCGGTATGGAACTGCTCGGAAAAACGATTGGAATAATCGGTCTAGGAAATGTCGGACATCGTGTAGCACGTTACGCAAAAGCCTTTGAAATGGAAGTGCTGGCTTATGATCCTTATATTGCCGAAGAAGTGTTTGAGCGTTATCATGCTGAAAAATGCACCCTGGAGGAACTGATTTCCTCTGCTGATATAATAACGCTGCATGTACCAAAAACGGAGGAAACTACAGGAATGATTGGTGCTGAACAGTTCAGTCGAATGAAATCCGGAGTGGTGATTTTGAACACAGCTCGGGGCGGAATTATCCAAGAAAAGCCATTGTTGGAAGAATTAAAATCAGGCAGGGTTTCCGCAGCCGGAATTGATACTTGGGAAGTGGAGCCTCCAAAACAAAATCCTTTTCGGGATCTGCCTCAGGTGGTGATGTCTCCTCATGTTGGAGCCTCCACAACAGAGGCTCAAAAAAGAATTGCGGAATCAATTGCGACGCAGACTTCACGGGCTCTCCGCGGAGAGGTAGTGGACTATCCTGTAAATATGCCGAGTGTTCAGGTTTTAGGTAGCGGACTTGTATCGTCTTATACCTCTCTTGCAGAAAAACTGGGTGTGTTTTCTTCGCAATATATTGAATTTACTCCAACTAATTTAGAAATCAGCTACCGCGGCAAATTAGCAAGGTATGATGGAACTCTCCTGAGACTCTGTTTTCTGAAGGGTTTGCTGCAGAGCAAGCAGGATTATGTGAGTTATGTTAATGCGGACCAGCAGGCTGAAAATGTCGGTCTGCATATCGAAGAAAAAGATGATCCGGGCTTTACCGATTATGAAAGCGCCCTGAAATGCACACTTTTCGCATCCGGCAGTCAGTTTACTATAGGCGGTGTTGTTTTTAGCGGGCCCCATCCGCGAATCAACTTGATCAATGGTTTTGTCTGTGAATTTGAGGTGGAAGGAACAATATTGGCAACCATTAATCAGGATCGTCCTGGAATGGTGGGCCTATTGGGAACCTGTTTAGGCAAAAATGGTGTCAATATCGACCAGTTTCAACTGTCAAGAAATAACCGTGGCGGCGAGGCACTGTCGCTGATTCGAGTTGATGATGACCTGCCGGATTCAGTAGTTGAAGAAATCCGAAAGCAGGATGGAATCACATTAGTTTGTAAAATCGTTTTGTAATGAATTCCAGGCAATTTTAATGCAGACGTCCTGTGGTGTCTGTCTGGAACTAATTTGAATTGAAAGAAAGAAAATGCGTTATCTAAAACCTTTGATGGATCAAAATTTTCTGGAATATGCCTCCTATGTGATTAAGGATCGCGCAATCCCAGATATTGTAGATGGTCTAAAACCGGTGCAGCGTAGAATTATGCACACAATGAAGGAGATGGATGATGGAAAATTCTGCAAGGTTGCAAATATTGTAGGCGATACGATGAAGCTGCATCCACACGGAGACGCATCCATTGGTTCAGCACTGGTCGTGATGGCTAACAAAGAATATTTTATTGAAAAACAGGGTAATTTTGGAAATTTACTGACTGGTGATCCTGCCTCTGCTCCAAGATACATTGAGGCCCGCCTTACTCCACTGGCCAAGGAAGCTCTCTTTAATTCTGAGTTGACTGAATATATTGACAGTTACGATGCAAGAAATAAGGAGCCTGTTGTACTGCCCTCTAAACTACCGGTATCTATTCTGTTTGGTGCAGAAGGAATTGCGGTGGGCATGTCTACTCGAATTTTACCGCATAATTTCAATGAAGTTATCAAAGCACAAATTGCTTTTCTGAAGAACCGGCCCTTCAAGCTGTTACCGGATTTTTTTAACGGGGGCCTGCTGGATGCCGGACAATATGAAGACGGAAATGGTAAGGTTCGGGTTCGTGCCCGCATCGAAATTACTGATGAAAAAATCTTAACTGTACGGGAATTGCCGTTTGGAGTGACGACTGAATCTTTGATACAGTCCGTTCAGGATGCAGTGAACAAGGGAAAATTCAAATTATCCTCAATCAACGACTTTACTGCGGAAAAAGTTGAAATTGAATTGAAGGCAACAAGAGGAATGGCTGCAGAAAAACTGCTGAAACTGCTCTTTGCTTTCACTCAGTGCGAAGTCTCCATTTCAGTCAATTTGCTGCTTATTCAAGAGAATCAGCCGGCTCAGCTGACTGTCAGTGAAGTACTGCGGTACAATACTCTAAGGCTGAAAGATTTGCTAAAGCAGGAATTGCTGCTGTCTCTTGAGCAGGCCAGACGGAAATGGCACCTCCGTAGAATGGAAATGTATTTCATTGGTGAGAAAATATATCAGAAACTGGAGGCTTGTGATTCTTACGAAGAAGCTCTTGAAGTTGTTGGAAAAGCTCTGCTTCAAATTGAATCAGTCCTGCACTTTCCGATTGTGCAGGATGATATCGAAAAATTACTGTCACTGCAGATCAAACGTATTTCCCGCTATGATCAGAAGGAAGGCCAGAAGGAGCTTGATAAACTTAAAGTTACAATCAGTTCATTGAATAAATCATTGAGGGATATTACAAGCTACACAATTACTTACCTGGAAAAAATCAAGGATAAATATGGATCGGATTATCCGCGACGTACCAAAATCAAAATATTTGACGAAATCCGTGTTCAGGATGTGGCAGAAAAACAAAAAGTTTGCTGGGACCGCAAAGAAGGTTTTCTGGGAATGAATGTAAAGTCCGGTACTACTTCGTTTTATTGTTCTGCCTACGACAAAATAGTGTTTATCCGCAAAGACGGTTCCTATCAGGTTATCCGTGTTCCGGAAAAACAATTTATAGGCAAGGATGTTATCTTCGTGGAGAAACTGAACGCCAAGACGGTTCACAATGTGATTTATTGGGAGGGTGCAAGTCGGGTATGTTATGCAAAACGATTCCGGGTTGAAAAGTTTATTCTTGACCGGGAATATAATTTGTTTACCAGAAAAAAGGGTGCAAAAATTTTACACTTGAGCCAGGGAGAAGGGATAATACTTGAAATTTTCTTCGTACCTGTACCCAGAATTAGAAAATCCAAAGACATTTATATTCTTGATGATTTGGCAATTAAAGGGATTCAGGCCAGGGGCAACAAGGTTTCCAGTAAATCGGTACAGAGCGTGAAAGTGACTACTGTCATGCCGGAACAAGCACAACAGCCGTCTTTACCGGAAGATACAGAAAATTAATGGATTGCATTTAATTGTAAAATGCTTTAGTATCAAAGCTCTGAGATTTAGTTTGAACAATTTGTTTAGAAAAAACCGTCATGTCAACGAAATGCCAGATTTGCGGAAAAACTCCGGCAAATGGAAATCGGGTAAGTCACGCAAACAACAGGACAAAACGCCGCTGGATGCCTAATTTGCAAACCGTGCGAATCCGTCAGGCAAATGGAAATCGTAAAAAAACTCGAGTTTGTACTCAGTGTATCCGCACCGGAAAAACGATTGCTGCTTAAGCTGCCGACCTTACAATCTGCCGGCATACATTCAAAACGCCGGCTGTTTGCCTGCCTCTTAACTTCACTGTTTTCATGCTTTTAAAGGATTGTACCCAAATCTACACTTTGGGACCGCAGGGTACTTTTAGTGATGAAGCCGCCCAAAAAGTCCTCAAAACGGGAGTCCGTGTTACCTATACCGGTACCTTTGCTGAAGCACTTGCAAAGGTGACGGAGGATTTGGGTTCTGCGGCAGTGGTTCCGGTTGAAAATTCTGTTGCGGGTACAGTGGCACAGGTTCAGGACTCTCTGGTCAGCAATGACCTGATTATTCTTGGTGAAATCAACTTACTGATAGAATATTCTTTGCTGGCCAATGCAGAACTGGATCAGATTGAGGTTTGTTTTGCTCATCCGCAGGCACTTGAACAAAGCAGTGGATTTATCACAAAAAACCTGGGTAAAGCACAAAACCACTTCACCAGAAGTAATGTTGATTCTGGAATTCGGTTTCTGGAAGCAGTTGATTCCGGAAATAAACCTGTAGCGGCGATCGTTCCGGCTACTTTTGCGCAAGAGAATTCCAAATGGAGAAAAGCTTCAGCAATCCAGGACTATCAAAATAATACTACCCGCTTTCTGGTAGTCCGTTCCCGTAAATCAGATGAGCAGCTTGATTATTCCCGCAAAAAAACGTCTCTCCTTGTTGAGTTTCTGGATGATCGTTCTGGCTTGCTTTATCAACTGCTGAGTGTTTTCAATCTATTTAAGATCAACCTGTGCCGTTTGGAATCCAGGCCGGCAAAGGACACACCATGGGCCTACGTCTTTTATGTTGATTTCTACAATTCTGCTGACACAGAGGCTTGTCTTAAGGTGTTCAGCGTATCAAATTTTCGTTACAAAGTACTTGGAAGTTATGATTTAATCAGCTGATTGGCATACCAGATGCGTTACTGGAACAGAATAATATTTTTTATGAATTTTCATCCGCACATATATTGTCAAACCCAGATCAGGTCATGTTTTTTTTGAGAAATATCTTTCAGAAAGCAGGAATATTTTTAAGTATCACTTCAGGCTGGTTGCTCCTTTGTGGTATTGACAGAAGTCCAAAACAGGCAAATTTTGGACTTAAGGATCTGCAGACAAAAAATATGCTGCAGTCTATGCCTCCCCTCTCAGAAATTCCTTTAAGTTTTTATCTCCTTACCTCAGCTTTTATTGCTTCAGTAGTTAGTGCTATTCTACTGGTACGATTTCTTCACAAAAAGAAAATCAGGGAAGGACTGGAAAAAATTGCGGAAGATCAGGCTCAATTGTCAGTGGATTCTGAATTTGAAGCCAGACAGGTGGATGATGAGGAGCGTGAATTTATAAAAATAATGTGCAACTCAAAGGATCCAGTAACATTGTTGCCAGTCATAATGTCTACAAAAGTATTTGAAAAGACTGCAGAAGACTATAAAAAATCCAGTAAATTTTCAAAATCAGATTTGGAAAAAATATTTTTACTGCGAAAAAGTTTGCAGTTCACATTTAAAAACACGGGAGTTGAATTTACCTGCTCACAAATGCTTGAACCCGGAACACATTTGGAATGTGTGATTCACCACAAGGGAAAAAATGTAGTTTTCACGACTTCCATTCTTGACTCTACTGAGAAGCAGCTGCTGATAAAACCACCGAGAGTTAATAAGCGCCCTGCCAATATGAAACAATTTTCTGAATTATTCTGCAATATGCGACGCGGAAAAGATGCAGATTATGAGTTCAAGTTTAAAATAATAGGGCAGTTGTCGAAAGATCTCAACGCTGTTATTCTGAGCCACACCAGAAATATCAAGAGATTGCAGATTCGCATTTCCGAACGCCTGCCGATGGATTTGGAGATGGACTTTCTACTGGTTACTGCAGTTAATTATGAAATGATGCAGGGTTTTGATGTAGGGAATCTGCAACAATATGCTCTTTCCGGAATTATAAAAGACATGAGTGCCGGAGGAATAAAGGTCCAGATAGGCGAGTTGCCGGCCCAGGGGATCAACAAGGGAGACATTTTTCTTTTTCATCTACCGAATGCAAGTTTACGCGGCAACCTGGCTGCAACCGTTCTTGATGTGTTATCAAGGCGCGGTCGTAATGAAATTCACTTTGCTTTCCGTGACACTGATATTCTGACACATATGAAACTCAATCAATATCTGCATCGGAAAAAAGTAAATATGGAGGCTGCCTGATTGGAAAAATTTTGCTGACAAAATGTTTCGAAAAATATTTTATGGAATCAGCCTTTTAGCTTTACTGGTAATTGCAGGCGGTTATGGTTTTTTAAGAACAAAATTACCTCAACGTTCAGGTGAAATAAAACTTTCCGGCCTAAAAAGCAAAGTTGATGTTGTCTTTGACAAGTGGGGAATTCCGCATATTGAGGCAGCAAACGAGCAGGATGCCTATCATGCTTTAGGTTATCTGAATGCACAGGATCGGATTTTTCAGCTGGAATTGATGGTCCGTGTTGCTCATGGCAGGCTTTCAGAAATGCTGGGTGAAGCGACCCTCGACGTAGATCGCTATTTCCGTACTCTGGGCATCCAGCGCTTTGCCAAAAAATATGCTGCAGAACATTTCAGGAATAATCCTCCAAAAATTCAAAAAGCCCTTAAAGCCTACCTTTCCGGTCTGAACAGCTTTGTTGCTTCCGGACCAACTCCGATTGAATTCACGCTGTTAGGTATTCCAAAACGTGAATACAGCCTTGTGGATCTGGTCAGCATTTCTGCATACATGTCCTACACATTCACCAATGCAGTCCGGCAGGATCCGCTGATTTCTTATATTCATAAAAAACTTGGCAGCAACTACCTCAAGGACCTGGCCATCTACTGGCCAGAAGGTGATACACAGATTAAAGTTTCAAAAAAAGATGCAGCAGAAGATCTGGAGTTGGCAGTACTTTTTGCAGAAATGGATAATCTGCTGGATCTGATACCTCCGTTTTTCGGCAGCAACTCCTGGGTTGTTTCCGGTTCACGTACCAAATCCGGTAAAGTTATTTTAGCCAATGATCCCCACATTGGTTATGCAGCACCGGCAACCTGGTATGAAGCTCACCTGAAAACTCCTGATTGGGAACTCTACGGACATCACTTGGCAGGAATCCCCTTTGCGATTCTGGGCCACAACCACCGCATGGCCTGGGGTGTCACCATGCTGCAGAATGATGATCTGGATTATTATCGTGAGCAGGCGAATCCTGAAAATCCGGACCAGGTCCGGTTCGGTAATCACTGGGAGGATCTGAAAATTATAGAAGAAACAATTTCCGTCAAGGGAAAAGTAGATGTTCCTCTGCGGATAAGGATTTCAAGACATGGTCCCATCATCAATGATGTGCTGGAATCTGTCGGAAAAACAGAGAGCCAACCGGTTGCACTGGCCTGGCAGATGCTGAGCAATTTTGAAAATTCAACGGAGCAGGTTTTTTATGAACTGAGTCACTCAGAAAGCCTTGCGGATACACAAGCTGCAGTCAGCAAACTCCATGCGCCCGGTTTGAATATCAACTATGGAGATGCAGAAGGAAATATCGCCTGGTGGGCAGCAGCACGTTTACTGATTCGTCCCTCACATGTGAATTCTTTTATTATCCTGGATGGAGCGGGCGGCAGGGATGAAGTCCTGGGATACCGGGATTTCTCCGCAAATCCCCAGGCAGTTAATCCATGGTCCGGTATAGTATTCAACGGCAATAATCAGCCGGGGGACGTGGGAAATGGTCTTGAACCGGGTTATTATGCACCTGAGGAGAGGGCACATCGAATGAGTCAGCTGCTTGATCCAGATAAATTTGATTGGACAGCAGCAGACATGCGGCAGATTCAACTGGATACGAAACATCCACGGATCAGTAATTTTCGTCAGCACTTTATGAAAGTGATTTCAGAATCTTCCGTACGCAGCGAAGTATTCCGTCAGGCTGCAGAAGTATTTAAAAACTGGGAGGGAGTGCATGAAAAAAACGCTCTAGGACCGACTATTTTTCACCGACTCTTTTATCATTTGAGTATCAGTATTTTTGCAGATGAAATTGAAGAAAAGGGAACTCTCGTTCTACTCAATTCTTCACTGATTGATAAAAGCATGCCGTTGCTGCTGAACAATCCGCAATCTCCCTGGTGGGACAATCTGCAAACACCGGACAAGCTTGAAAATCAACAGGAGATACTGCAGAATGCCTGGGTTAATGCAGTGCAGAGTCTGGAAAAAGATTATGGTCCAGATGTGAACACCTGGAATTGGGGCAGGATTCACACACTTGAAATTCAGCATTTGCTGGGACGTAAAAAACCGCTGAATTTAATATTTAATATCGGTCCTTTTGCTGTTCCCGGAAGCAAAGGAGTGATTAACCAGATTCGACATAAATATGGACCAAAAGAACTGAAAGTCAGTTCCGGCCCCTCAACTCGCCGTGTGATAGATTTTGGAGATGCTGAAAATTCAACTGGAATAAGTCCAACCGGACAGTCCGGATATTTTTTTGATCAGCATTACAAGGATCAAACTCCTCTCTACCTTGCCGGAAAATCACGCAGACAAATTATCAATCTCGATAGGATTCCGGGAAATAAAAAATCACAATTGATTTTTCTTCCCTGACACGGTATTTTTGCCGTTCGGGAACCAAACAGATTCGCAGCTTCATTAGTAAAATTTCTTGAGAAAAAGTTTTGACTGACAGAGAGATGGATACATTTGCCATAGACAATTTGCCGCCGGTTGAACAGTGGCCGGAGTTCAGTAATTTGGCAGAACTGGATTATCCGGAAAAACTGAACGGAGTCGAATATTTCCCGGGTAACTTAATTATCAGATAAATACCTTATATTATATCAATATAAAAAATGTGAGTAACAAAATAGTAACATTTTGGTCATTGACAAAACATTAATTTCTTAAAAAAATAATAACTTTACTTTTTCGCCTCTTTAGGATAAATTTGCAAAACTAAAAAACCATTCTCCCGATGTTCAGCTAGAAAGTTGGTTATAGTTTCACGAAAATAATCCTGAATAAAGTTATCTTGTTCCAAGGTCTGGACCATGAATACCATTAAAGCAGAATTAAACAAAATCATTTTAGCATTGACATCGGTAGGATTATTAATCTTACTGATCTTTCCTGCAAGTTTGTC
>Ga0208058_1000211_pt1 | contig 13868 bp, 15 predicted proteins | sample DeeseametaMP1092_FD_184196 | JGI IMG/M metagenome (GOLD analysis project Ga0208058, IMG submission 184196) | Marine microbial communities from the Deep Atlantic Ocean - MP1092 (SPAdes) | ecosystem: Environmental > Aquatic > Marine > Oceanic | place: South Indian Ocean | collected 2011-03-02 | reverse complement strand
ACATATCACAAGTGGCGCGGATGGGCTGAAAAATCCGCTACTGATTACAGTTTTCATGTGGCAATCACATGGTGGGACGATTCAGTGCCCGATGCAATGGGAACACTGTGCCGTGACTATGGAGTCAATAGTTTCAAACACTTTATGGCCTACAAAGGCGCAATCATGGCAGATGATGAAATACTGGTAAACAGTTTTACCCGTGCACGAGAACTGGGCGCACTTTGTACTGTCCACGCGGAAAGTGGTGAGTTGGTAGATCATTTCCAGACGAAGATTTTTGAGAGCGGTATCACCGGGCCGGAAGGACATCCGCAGTCAAGGCCGCCGCAAGTAGAAGGAGAGGCGGCAAATCGTGCAATTCGTTTTGCGCAAATGATCGATGTGCCTTTGTATGTGGTTCATAACTCATGCGCACATTCACTCAACGAAATTGCCCGTGCCCGGCGTGAAGGTCAGCGTGTATTTGGAGAAGTATTGGCTGGACATCTGCTGGTTGATGACAGTGTTTACCGTAATCCTGATTTTGAATTTGCCGCAGCCCACGTGATGAGTCCTCCATTCCGACCAAAAGCCAATAAAGAAGCTCTTTGGCGCGGTTTGCAGTCCGGAGATTTGCAGACAACAGCTACCGATCATTGCTGTTTTTGTGCGGACCAGAAAGCAATGGGAAAAGATGACTTCCGGAAAATTCCAAATGGAACCGGAGGTATTGAAGATCGAATGCATGTGCTCTGGACACATGGTGTCAATACCGGACGTTTAACAATGAGTGAATTTGTTGCAGTAACTTCCACAAACTCTGCAAAAATATTCAACATATATCCGCGAAAAGGAATGATTGCAGCAGGTAGTGATGCGGATTTGGCAATATTTGATCCTCAGGCCACACACACAATTTCCGTAAAAACGCATCATCAAAATGTGGATTTCAATATTTTTGAGGGAATGGAATTGACAGGGATCAACGTGGCAACTGTCAGTCAGGGAAAAGTGGTTTACAAAGACGGTGATGTCCGCACGGAAAGTGGTGTAGGCCGTTATGTGGATCGTCCATGTTTTGCCCCATATTATGCTGCAGTTGAAAAACGGAGCTCTGCTACTGCTCCAACTTCCGTGGATCGTTCATCGTAATGAAAGAAAATACACGGGTTGTAGAGGCTCGTAAAGTTGACTTGGTTTTCCAGACTTCAGACGGCCCGGTCCACGCGCTTTCTGAAATTGATTTGGAAATTAATAAAGGCGATTTTATTTCACTGATTGGGCCTTCCGGTTGTGGAAAAACGACGCTGTTACGTGTGATTGCAGACCTGGAAAAACCTACCGGAGGCGACATCCAGGTGAATGAGATGACTCCGGAAGAGGCCCGCTTGCAGCGTGCATACGGTTATGTTTTTCAGGCACCTGCTCTTTACCCGTGGCGCACTGTTGAAGGCAACCTTAAACTGCCTTTGGAAATAATGGGCATCGACAAAACGGAACAGGCCCGACGTTCCAAAGAAGTTTTGGAAATGGTCGATCTTTCCGGTTTTGAAAAAAAGTTCCCCTGGCAGCTTTCCGGAGGCATGCAGCAACGCGTTTCTATCGCCCGTGCCCTTACATTTAATCCAGATTTATTGTTGATGGATGAACCGTTTGGTGCACTGGATGAAATTGTCCGTGACCAACTAAACGAACATTTTCACCGACTTTGGGAAGAAACCCAGAAAACAGTAGTCTTTGTTACTCACTCCATTCCTGAAGCAGCATACCTTTCAACAAAAATTGTGGTTATGTCACCGCGTCCCGGAAAAATCATCGACATAATCGAAAGCACCCTTCCAGAAAAACGAACTTTAGATATGCGGGACACTCCGGAATTCCTTGCACTGTCGCACCGTATCCGGGAAGGTTTGCGGGCAGGTCATAGTTATGATTGACCAGATGTTATGAATTGGCTTCGTACCTCATCTTTTTTTTCGATTGCAGCCGTGCTTGCCTTCACCACTGTCATTTGGTATGGAGCAGCAGTTTATCTCAATTCAGATGTTTTGATAGATAAATATGATCGAAAAAAAATTGAGTGGAATTTTTCCAAACTTGTTGAAGATTCCTGGGCGATGAAACGTCCGGTTATGCCGGCACCGCACCAGATTATGCTCGACATGAAGAAGTCGATTTTTGGTTACAAAATAAGTTCCAAGCGCAGCCTGGTTTATCATGGATGGGTGACAATTTCGTCAACCCTGGTTGGTTTTGCAATGGGTGCAGTTTTAGGTATTTTGCTGGCAGTAGGAATTGTGCACGTATCAACACTCAACAAAAGTGTTTTACCCTGGATAATTGCCTCACAGACAATACCGATTTTGGCAATTGCACCGATGGTTATAGTTGTCTTGGGAGCCATTGGTGTAACAGGTCTTTTACCTAAAGCAATCATTTCTGCATACCTCTGTTTTTTCCCAATTGCAATCGGTATGGTCAAGGGTCTGCGCTCACCGGATCCAATGCATCTGGATTTGATGAAAACTTACAATGCATCTAAATCTCAAACATTTTATAAATTACGCTGGCCCACCTCGACTCCTTTTCTGTTTGCAAGTTTCAAGGTTTCTATAGCCATCAGTTTGGTAGGAGCGATAGTGGGAGAATTACCGGCTGGAGCAAGGGCCGGTTTAGGTGCCCGTTTATTGACAGGTTCATATTATGGACAGACAGTACAAATTTGGAGTGCACTGTTTGTCGCCTCGATTATTGCTGGATCATTTGTTTATCTGATGACAGTCATGGAAAACAGGGTTCAAAAAAGAATGGGTGTACAGGCATGAAAATTTCCGGAATTTTCTACTGGTTATTTATAATCTGTTTTCCAATCCAGTTTCTGTTTTCCAGGGACTGGATGTCGTTTGGAGTTAACACTTTTCTGTTTGCCCTGATGCCGCTGATCGGAGCTGCAGCAGCTCTTTTTCGCAAAGGGGTAACAGTGCTGATGCCGGGTAAAATTGTGATAACTCTCGTGGTTGCATCCGGATGCATTGCGACATTAAACAGTGTGCATTCTGCAGGTTCGGGTACAAATTCCTGGGGCATTTGGCTGTATGTTGTGACGCTGGCGGGTCTGATGTGGGAGGTAATGGGATTCTGGTCGAGGGTGGAAACCCAACTCAATAAAAAAACTGGAATTGTCATCAATTTACTTGTTCCATTATTATTTGGAGGGATGCTGCTTTATTTGTGGGAAATGTTGACGATAGGTTTCGAGGTACCACAGGTTTTGCTGCCGGCACCGTCCTTGATCGGAGTTGCTTTTGCAAACTCACTGGAAATGCTCTGGGCTGATTTTCAGCAAACATTTTTGAAAGCAGTGCTAGCCGGTTTTTTCATGGGTTGTGTCTCCGGATTTGTGGTTGCCGTTTTGGTTGATAAAGTTCCTTTTTTACAGCGGGGCCTGCTTCCACTGGGGAATCTGGCGAGTGCTCTGCCCATCGTTGGGGTAGCTCCAATCATGGTTATGTGGTTTGGGTTTGACTGGCAGTCCAAGGCAGCGGTTGTGGTTATGATGACCTTTTTCCCGATGCTGGTGAATACTCTTACAGGATTAAAGTCCACGGATCGAATGGAGCTTGACTTAATGCACTCTTATGCAGCAGACTACTGGCAGATGCTTCTTAAGGTACGTCTTCCGAACGCACTGCCTTTTATTTTTAACGCATTGAAGATCAACTCTACTTTGGCACTGATTGGTGCCATAGTGGCGGAGTTCTTTGGTACACCGATTGTCGGAATGGGGTTTCGTATTTCCACCGAAATCGGTCGAATGAATGTTGACGTCGTATGGGCCTCCATTGCGGTGGCAGCATTGTCCGGGTCGTTATTCTATGCCTTGCTGTCTTTTCTGGAACGGCAGTTTACAGGATGGCACCCATCTTTCAGGGTCAGCTAACTTGCTTGTTGCAAACAAAAAGCTGACTTAATTTTAATCTCGAATGGAGAGAATTATGAGTATAATGAAAAAAATAGTGATGGCGATGCTGACAGTCGGGTTGGCATTTTCTGCACAGGCTGCAGATAAAGTGACCATTCAGTTGAAGTGGGTTACACAGGCTCAGTTTGGAGGTTACTTTGTAGCCCAGGACAAGGGCTACTATCAAGCCGAAGGGCTGGATGTGACCATCAAGCCGGGTGGACCGGATATTGCGCCGCCTCAGGTTATAGCAGGAGGAGGAGCCGATGTAATCATCGATTGGATGCCTGCTGCCTTGGCATCACGTGAAAAAGGTGTGGCTCTGGTGAACATTGCCCAAATTTTCAAAAAGTCAGGAATGATGCTCACTTGCCGCAAAGACAGCGGGATAAAATCACCGGCTGATTTTCGTGGGAAAACGCTGGGAGTCTGGTTCTATGGAAACGAATATCCTTTCCTGAGCTGGATGAGCAAATTGGGTATTCCAACCACCGGCGGTTCAAACGGAGTGACTGTTTTGAAGCAGGGCTTTAACGTAGATCCAATTCTGCAGAAGCAGGCAGAATGTGTTTCAACCATGACTTACAACGAATACTGGCAAATTGTTGATGCAGGCCTCAGTCCATCAGAATTAGTGGTCTACAAATATGAAGATCAAGGTGTTTCTACCTTGGAAGACGGTTTGTATGTAATGGAAAAAAATCTGAGAAAAAAGGCTTTTGTCAGTAAAATGGCCCGCTTCCTCAAAGCTTCAATCAAAGGTTGGAAGTATGCAGCAGATCATCCTGATGAAGCAGCAGATATTGTCCTGGAAAATGACGATACCGGTGCACAGACAGAAAAACATCAGCGTCGGATGATGCGTGAAATAAACAAGTTGGTTGGCAATCAGCCCCAGGGCATTGGTTACCTGATTCCAGCGGATTACAGGCGCACAGTCGATGTTCTGATGTCATCTGATTCCGATCCTGTGATCTCCAAAAAGCCTAAAGGCGCATGGACTCACTCTATCTGGAATGCTATGTAATTCCATTTCAATTTCTAGTTCGGAAGCAACGCAGTCTTGTGTTGCTTCCGGACTCTTTCCCAGCACTTGCTTAAGTTACAATACTCTCCCTTTAATATCAACTAAGTATCTTCTAACTCTATTTCTCTTCCATGTTCTCTGACAGCACCTTTTAACATTCTTATAGTATCCTTTCGTTGATGCTCTGGAAGTTCTGCTATCATCTCTTTACACTTTTCTGCATTTCCATTTAATGCATACCTCTGTAACACCTGCAGGGTTTCGTGCTGTTGCAAGTGTTCAGGGTGTTTCACTTGTCCATCTGGATACGGAATGAGGATATGTCCTAACTCTTTATCTGCTTGTCTCTTCTCTGTAGCATTCTCAAAGTTGTATTTGTGCATATCATACCTTTCATATTTTAGTGATTATTCAGTCAATGACTGAAGAATTGATTATTATTATTCGTTCTTCTTTTTTTGATGTTTTTTACCTATCTGAGAAATGGTGTCACCCTCAAATGAACCGTTAAGCATCTGAGCACTATTATAGATACCATTTCCACCACCTTCGTTTTCCCAATCTTCTTCGTTTTGAAGAATATCGGTATTTATTTCTTCATCCCATTCATCGCCGATAATATCAATACCGTGATCTATCGTTGGGAGTTTTCGTTTTTTTGATATATCGTCTTTTATCATATTATTATACCAATTACTATTAAACTGAATGCTATTATGAGAGCTATTCGTGTTTCGAAATCGCCCTCAGGCTTCAGGAAATTCATCTCTGGATGTATCGGATATCCCCACTCGTCCAGCTTTTCTTTATTCATATTATTTCATTTCTTTTAATATCATTTCTTTGACAATTTCTTGTTCTCTAGTACTTGCCGGTTTTATCTTTCGGAGTAATGCTAGAGCGCTTTGTCGTTTATCAAAATCCTCTCGCCACGCTTTGTGCAACTCAGTATTCTTGTTTTGCATTGCTTTGACTATTCTATCACGTTGATCATCAAAATACTCTCCAAAAGATGTTGTCATATTATCTCTCTTTTTTAATTACCATTTATTTCACAAGTAATTTATATTAATATTAATCCTCGCGAAGTCTGATGTAGTAGTAGTCGAACAATGTTTCAGGCTTGCATCAAAAATCACCACTCGATTTGCAATACTTTCTACCTTAGTACAGTCTTCCAGCTTAGTATATCCATCACAAGTGTTAAGTGATAATAATGCCGCATAATGGGGAAACTCATAATCAGTATGCATTCCGTGTTCATGTAAAGTTTCTCCAGAATATGGATAAAGATTGGCCTTCACACGTATCAAAGATTTTATGTCTAATTTCTGTAATATAGGAAGCATCTTCCCAAAATATGGACTACATGGATGCCCGATTCCCCAAAGTTCTTTTCCGTCATGGGGAGTTACTATAGCATTCGAATAAAACAAATGTACAAACATAAATAAATTTGGTGAATCATTCTGTTCAGAATTTTCATACTCTACAATATTTCTTTGCACATGCCAATCCAGCTACCTAGTAAAATAGGAATCAAACCGAAAAACCAACCGTAACTGAAAATAAATATAACGAGATTCTCATTATTCTCGTGTAATTTGTCATTCCGGGTAAGCTAGTCGTTCTAGCGTAACTTATCAGTCCCGCGGAAGAGAGAATCCATGGGTGCTTCTACAAAGCTAATCCTCTTTCAAATATTGCAGACCTTCGATTGTCATTCCCGCGAAGCTTGTCCTCGGCCTGATTGGGGAGCGGGAATCCAGAGGAAACTTCTACTTTTCCTTCATATTTGTCTCTTGGTAAAAAAAGGAAGCAAATTGTAATTTGGAAGTGGATTGTTTGAGATACTTCTGAAATTATGACACACTGTATAAAAATTTATTTTTTCAAACCGGACTTGATCTGTGATTAATATTTACGATCAGTTTGAGTACGAGAATTGAAGAACAACTCCTGGATTCCGGGTCTATGCTGCGTTTCGCCCGGAATGACAATGGAGGAAAATCTAAGGTATGACTGTCTAGAAATAAAGTTTGAAACTAAAAATTTGTCATCCCGAACGTATGTGAGGGATCTTCTAAGATATCAGTACTTTGACAGATCTCTCCCTTCGGTCGAGATGACATGTCACAGTCGATAATATTAGCACCTTTCAAGAATTAATAACTAACGAGTTATTAAAAAAAGAGTAATTTTGTGATAACCAAAATTGAGATCACCCGCGACTGGCTGCCGCGTTATACCGGAACAGAGATTTTTGAATTTGGAGAATACATTTTGCTGACAAATTTCAGTAATTATTTGAGCAAATTTGCTAAACGTTTCGACTGTGAAATCAAGGGCAAAGGCCGTCCCATGCAGACTGCCACAAACAGCAATGGACTGAGCATCATAAATTTTGGAATCGGCTCTGCGAATGCGGCTACGATCATGGACCTGTTGACTGCCTGTAATCCAAAAGGAGTTTTGTTTTTAGGCAAGTGTGGAGGTTTGAAGCAATCTGCTGAAATTGGACGCTATATCATCCCTATTGCGGCAATTCGCGGAGAAGGAACGAGCAATGATTATCTGCCGCCGGAAGTACCTGCTTTACCTTCATTTAAGCTGCACAAATTTGTCTCTGATACCGTCCTGGACTATGGGCAGGAATATCGTACCGGTGTAATTTACACCACAAATCGCCGTGTCTGGGAGTGGGACAATAAATTCCGCAAGCGGCTGATAGACCTTTCTGCCATTGGTATTGACATGGAAACAGCTACTTTATTTATAGTTGGTCATGCGAATAAAATTTCCCGAGGTGCAATTCTCCTTGTTTCAGATATGCCGCTTATGCCTGAAGGAGTAAAAACTCAGGAAATGGACAAAAAAGTTACTGCAAAATATGTGGATATGCATCTCGAAATGGGCATCCAGGCCATGACCGATATAGAGGAAAAAGGTGAGGAAATCAAACACTTTGGTTACTGACAATTCGGCGAATGAAAATTGTGAGGAATACGATGATTACTGGAAACACTGAAAAAAATATTCGACCTCCTGCAGTGGCCTCAATGTTCTATCCAGGAGGTACTGCAGAACTAAGGAATGCAGTGCAGAATTATTTGAGCAATGCAGGCACAGAAGAAGACGTTCCCAAGTTGAAAAAAGGTGAAACTGCTGAATTACGCACACTGATTGTTCCACATGCCGGTTACATTTATTCCGGAAAAATAGCGGCTTCCGCCTATCGTCTTCTAGAGCAAAATCAAAATCAATTTAAAAGGGTTTTGCTTTTGGGACCGGCACATCGGGTATGGCTTGAGGGTGCGGCTTTTCCTGAGGCAGATGCCTTTCAAACTCCACTTGGTGAGATAACTCTGGATAAAGAGTTGATTGAAAAAATGCTGGCGGAATTTTCATGGATTTCTGTCAGTGATGAGGCACATGCCGAAGAGCATTGTCTGGAAGTGCAGCTGCCTTTTTTACAGGAAACTCTTGGTGAATTCAAACTGCTTCCACTGGTTGTGGGAGATGCGAAAACAGAACTGCTTGCTGCACTAATTCAGCAATTTAGCGAAGACCATGAAACGCTTATTGTGATCAGTACGGACCTCAGTCATTTTCATGACTATCAAACGGCACGGGAAATCGATGCACGTACCGCAAATGCAATAGAACTTCTGGAGCAAAACCGGATTTCAACAGAAGATGCCTGTGGAGCATATCCGCTGCGGGGAGCTTTATTAGCCGCTTCTCAAAACCAATGGAACGTTCATCGGCTTGGCCTCTGTAATTCCGGAGATACTGCGGGAGATCGCGGACGTGTTGTCGGTTATGGCGCGTGGGCGATGACTGCCTGACCCTGGATTTATAAACGTATCGGAAGCCTCTTTGATCCCCAGTCTCCGGGATGATTTTCAATAAGTCCGGGACACTCAGATCCGCAGGAAATACAGAGTCCGGCTCCATCCAGATTCCAGTCGCTTAATTCATACCAGTCCCTGCCGATTAACAACTCACCACATTGATGGCAGTATGTGCTTGATCCGGATTTGTCATGAACATTTCCGACATAGACGTAACGAATTCCATTTCCCAGAGCAATTTCCCTTGCGCGGCTTAAAGTTGAGTGCGGAGTGTTTTCGATATCACGCATTTTCCAGTCCGGATGAAATGCGGAAAAGTGCAGGGGAACATCCGGACCGAGGTGCTCCACTATCCATTCCGTCATTGCATGCAGTTCTTCCGGAGCATCGTTTTCACCCGGAATGAGCAGCGTGGTCAGTTCAAACCAAACCTCAGTTTCGTGCTTTAAATATTCCAAAGTTTCCAAAACAGCAGCAAGTTTTCCTCCGCAAATCTTTTTATAAAATTTTTCGCTGAAAGCCTTTAGGTCAACATTTGCCGCATCCATGTTGCTGAAAAATTCTTCACGTGCTTCCGGAAGAATATAACCTGCTGTGACCGCAACCGGATGAACACCAGAATCCCGGCAGGCCTGTGCGATATCCACTGCATATTCCAGGAAAATCACCGGATCATTGTAAGTGAAAGCGACGCTGCGGCAGCCGGAGTCTTTTGCAGCTTTGGCAATCATTTCAGGAGAAGCGGTTTCGGTGAGTCTGTCAAATTCACGCGACTTACTGATGTCCCAGTTTTGACAAAATTTACAGGTGAGATTACATCCGGCAGTTCCAAACGATAAAACCGGTGTGCCCGGAAGGAAATGATTCAGAGGTTTTTTTTCAATCGGATCAATGCAAAATCCGCTGGAACGTCCATAAGTTGTCAGTACAATTTGCTCCCCTTTTGCCTGGCGCACAAAACAAAGTCCACGCTGCCCGTCATGTAGTTTGCACTGCCTCGGGCAGACGTCACATTGAATCCTGCCGTCATCAAGTTTTTGCCAGTATCTTCCAGGATGATACATCTTGTTTTCATTGAAATGTTGTAATTTAAGCATAACAGAAATTATGCTTTGAAGCTACTGGTTCCGGGCTTACTTCAAGTTGGATAAAAAATGAATCATCAGGAATTAATATTTTACTTTACACTATTATTGATTCATTTAAATTCTAGTCTAAGGAAGCTTCAAAGTTGCAACTATATTTGACAAAATAAGAAATTTGATTATTCCCTCAGACTTCACCTGCGTTGTAAATCAAGTTCATTGAGATTGCCGCCTCTATTAACTGTTTGTCACGTGTCCAGAGGAGCGTTGATGGAGTCAGTGCTGTGGCGGTCAAAAGATGACAATCAATGTAACCTAATCCTTGTCCCATCAACTGTTGCTGTTCCATAAAGTACAGAACTTCCTCTTCAGTCGCAGTCAATGCTTGCGGCAAAGATTTGAGCATTTTCAAAATTAGCTCTCTGTTTTGCAAATTACCGCAGGCCAGTTCTCCGGTCACAAAGTGGTGATTCACGACTTGTCCACTCTCCAACAGAGCCACCAAATTTTCATCCACGAAACGTAAATGATCAATCCAAACAGAGGTATCGACCAAAATCATTTCATCCCTGTTTGCCGACGTGGAATGGTCTGTAATTTCGGTTCAGTTCCTCCGAGCCGTGCCAATCTCCGTGCACTTTCCCGTTCAATCAAAGCCCGTAAGCCCTCACGAACAAGAGCAGTTTTTTCGGCCATGCCTGTCATGCTTTGTGCTTTCTCCATCAATTCGTCATCTATGTTTATGGTGGTTCTCATTTCAATTCTCGATAAATGTGCGCATTATATATCATCGTATGATGACATTATATATGTACTATAAAAACAATTCAAGTTATTATTTTCCGTATAGATAGAAGAACACAATCTATTTTCCAATGTGGAATGGTGAGGCTTTTTTGTTTTGAAAGTGAAATTATTTTTATGTGCTTTATTTCTGCATAGAGGTTAAGACAAAATCCTGTAATGAAACTACACGTATTTTTTCACTCAAAGGGAATAAGAGTTCTGTTGTATAAATTACTGTTAAAGTGATACAAGAGCGCCTTTCAACTTTCAACTTTCCAACTGAAATATTATTATTAGAACAAGGCTGGAAGCGTTTAATACTTGTCAATATAGATGTACTTTTACCATTCACAGTTGACTATAGTTGGCGCAAATAATTAAATTAAACGGATGCAGGAAATAAAGGAAAAACACACGGTTGCCATTGTTGGAGCAGGATTGGCAGGTTCTGAAGCAGCGTGGCAGTTGGCTGAACGGGGACACGCGGTCCGACTGTTTGAGATGCGTCCGGTACGCATGACTGCAGCTCACAAAACCGGCGAATGCGCTGAACTGGTCTGCAGCAATTCCTTTAAGAGCCGTGCAGTTGAAAACGCTCATGGTTTGCTTAAAGCAGAAATGGCCCTGCACAAATCCTTGATTTTGAAAACCGGTGAGCGCTTTTCTGTGCCTGCCGGACAAGCATTAGCCATCGACAGGGAACCTTTTGCTGAATCTGTGAGCGTACAATTGAAGGCACATCCAAAAATTACTTTCTGCAATGAAGAAGTTATCGATGTCTCAGAACTGATCAACTCTCATTCACATGTTATTTTTGCAACAGGTCCACTGACATCTGATGCCCTCGCCGCCTCACTCCAGGACATTTTGGGTGCCCAATATTTATCATTTTATGACGCGATTGCACCGGTAATTACTGCAGAGTCAATTGACATGGAGATTGCTTTTCGTGCATCACGTTACGGAAAAGGTGAGGCGGATTATCTCAATTGTCCAATGCATCATGAGCAGTATCAGACTTTTATAACAGCAGTGCAGGAAGCTGAAAAAGTTGAGCTTCATCAATTTGAGGACACACGTCCTTTCGAAGGGTGTCTGCCCATTGAGGTGATGGTTGAACGAGGTCCGGACACTTTGCGCTTTGGTCCTATGAAACCGGTTGGCCTGGAACATCCGGAAACAGGTGAGCGTTTCCATGCGGTAGTTCAACTTCGACAGGAAAATTCAGTGGGCAGTTTATACAATTTGGTTGGTTTCCAAACAAAAATGACATGGACTGCACAAAAAGAAGTTTTTGCCCTGATTCCAGGTTTGGCAAATGCGGAATTTGTAAGGCTTGGCTCGGTTCACCGCAACACTTTTATAAACGGTCCCGCTTTGATTAATCCTCAGTTGAACCTCAAATCACATCCAAACGTGTTTTTCGCAGGACAGATCACAGGTGTTGAAGGATATATGGAATCCACCGCAATGGGAATTTTGGCCGCCAGACAAATTGCCGCCAGTCTTGAGAATCGTGTAGAAAGTCCACCGTCCCCGGACACAATGATGGGTGCGTTGATCCGTTACATTACAGAAACCGATCCCTCAATTTTTCAGCCGATGAATGCCAATTTCGGTTTGCTTGATCCTCCGGAAAAAAAGATGAGCAAAGCTGATCGAAAAAAATGGTATGCTGAACGGGCTCTACATAAAGCCGCGGAATATGCCAATCAAGTTTGAAAAGAAGTTTTAGATGATGCAGTCCTAAAAAGTTGTCATTCCCGCGAAAGCAGGAATCCGGGAACTTGTAAGTATCTTGAATAATGGATTCCCGCTTTCGCGGGAATGACAAACAAGTGCGTGTTTGAATTTTTGTGAGTTCATTTTGAAAGGTTTCTTAATAAATCATGTACGCATAATTCTCATCAAAGTATTAAATGTTTGAAAAAATCCTGATCGCCAATCGTGGTGAAATTGCCTGCCGCATAATCCGGACTTGCCGCAGAATGGGCATCAGGACAGTCGCCGTTTACTCTGAAGCGGATGCCGGCGCGCTCCATGTTCAGCTTGCGGATGAAGCCTGCTGCATCGGAAAATCCGCGCCGGCAGAGTCTTATTTGCGGATTGGAAATGTGCTGGATGCAGCCAAAAAACATGGAGCACAGGCAATTCATCCGGGTTATGGCTTTTTATCGGAAAATGCGGAATTTGCCCGGCAGTGCTCTAAATCCAGAATTGTTTTTATTGGTCCGTCAGCGGAAGCAATAGAACAAATGGGAGCCAAGGATCAGGCCAAATGTGTGATGGAAAACGCCGGAGTTCCGGTTGTTCCCGGATATAAAGGTGCTGAACAAAGTCCGGAGTTCCTGCATGCAGAAGCAGAAAAAATCGGCTATCCCTTAATGATAAAAGCAGTTCTCGGCGGTGGAGGTAAAGGAATGCGGGTAGTGCGTAAGCAAACTGATTTTACGGAAGCGCTTGAATCCGCGCGGAACGAAGCCCGGAATGCCTTTGGTGATGATCTCGTTTTGCTGGAGTGCTTCGTCAGTGGACCACGTCATATTGAATTTCAGATATTTGGTGATCAGCATGGGAATGTAATCCATCTTTTTGAACGAGACTGTTCACTGCAGCGCCGTCATCAGAAAATCATTGAAGAATCACCTTCACCTTTTCTGGATGATGAACTACGTTCGAGCATGGCGGAGGCTGCTGTTGCTGCGGCAAAGGCGGTAAAATATACAGGTGCAGGAACCGTTGAGTTTATTGTAGGAGACGACCGCGGATTTTTCTTCATGGAAATGAACACTCGCCTGCAGGTCGAACATCCGGTTACGGAAATGATAAGCGGACTTGATTTGGTTGAGTGGCAATTACGCGTTGCCGCAGATGAAAAACTGCCCTTAACTCAGCATGAAGTCAATCAAACAGGACATGCGATTGAAGCCAGGATTTATGCGGAAAATCCTGAAACCGGATTTTTACCAAGTATCGGCACTTTGCAACGCTTGGCTTTGCCGGAGACTTTTCAAAAAATTAAAAATAAAGAAGACAACAATAGTCAGTCCTGGTCCAGCATAAGAATTGATTCTGGAGTTGAACAAGGCGGAGAAATCAGCATACACTATGATCCGCTGATTGCAAAACTGGTTGTACACGCAGATTCACGTAAACAAGCCATTCGTACTATG
>Ga0208058_1000199_pt1 | contig 14309 bp, 13 predicted proteins | sample DeeseametaMP1092_FD_184196 | JGI IMG/M metagenome (GOLD analysis project Ga0208058, IMG submission 184196) | Marine microbial communities from the Deep Atlantic Ocean - MP1092 (SPAdes) | ecosystem: Environmental > Aquatic > Marine > Oceanic | place: South Indian Ocean | collected 2011-03-02 | reverse complement strand
AGGCCAGGCATTGATGTATTCCGTTCCTTCTTGTTCGACTGGGTTCAGTACCAGCAGCTTAAACCCCATGACTTCTGTGCCTCCCTGGCCGAGTAAATTTGGACGCAAGTTTAGATGGCGGTATTCCAATCGTCAATCGCACTGTGGACCGAGCAACCAGGCCTAGCGATCTGATACGCCTGTTCCTAGCTATCTGGTGGAGGAACAGGTGCAATTGATTACGAAGTGCTTTGTCTCGGCCGGCGTGTCCTTGGCCAGTTAACATAATGGCCAGGCTGCTAGTTCCGTTAAAATCTTGGGCGGTCTTTGCTCCGTCCAACGGTCTTCCTGCCGGTCACGTTGAACGTCCCCAGGCTACTAGAAAACAGTCAATCTTATCAGGTCGCCTACGTTCTGGACGTCCTCCAAATGCCATAGACGGTCCAATAAAGCATCTACCCGCTCAGCGGGCAGATGTTCCTGTGCCAGAGACCGGAACTTCGTATCGACCTCGTTATCGGTAAGAGGGTTTTTGTAATGGCCTTTGTGATAGGCAACCTGAACCGAATGCTTCTCCCCTGACTTGGTCACTACCTCAAAGTCGCAGAGCATGGCTTCGGGCGCTCTCGCGTTGGCCTCATTCGATACGGAAACGTTTACCTTTGAAACCAACTCCAACAGATCTGGATTATTAAGAAATTCGTCATCGAAATGGCGGCTCTCCACCGTGCCGAACATCAGCGCCACGGCAGCGGTGTAAGGCATGGAATGATCGGCAGTCTCTCTGTTCTTGGGCGTCCATTTCTCGGGGTCACCCGCCATGATGTTAACCGCGGTCTGCAGAGTACTGATATTAACCTGCGCAATCTCTTCCGGCTGCCCATACAACTCCCTTACCTCTAGGGCCGCCTGGGCAACGGTCTGAGAATATTGCCCCAGGGGAAACTGCTTGATGCTACATTCATTGATCTTGAATGGGTGATCTTTTCCTCCCATCTCCTTTAGGGCGAATGGTTCGCCGGATACTGCTCTGAAGTATCCACCGTCCCCTTCAAAGATCGGAGATGGACCGGTAAGGCCTGCCCGTGCCAATTGAACAGAAAATACCGCGTTTCGGCTAGCGTTGGCGTAGGCGCAGCCCTTCCACATCGAGACGTCGCCGATACGGGTCTGGTAAAGGGCTACGTTGGAGGCGATTCCTAGGTTCAAAGCCTGGAAAGTCTGCTCCTTGGACAGCTTCATCGCCCGCGCCGCAGCCAGCACGGAAGCGATGCCGCCTACTGTTACGTGGTCGAACCCCCTTGGTTTGATGTCAACGGTGTCGCAGATTCGGCAGAACGCCTCGTACGCCAAGACAGTGGAAACAAGTAGTCTTTTGCCGCTGCCACCAGCAGCCTCAGTAGCCGAGAGGGCCGCGGCTATGCTGTCACTGGGATGGCCTGACTCTTGGCTGGTATACCCATCATTGAAGTCGAGGAACCGAATCATGACCCCGTTGGCAAAAACCGCCAGGTCAAGAGAAGACGACTGACCGCTGCCCATCACGGTAACCGGATGCGCTGGAGTTACCTCACCGGCCACCGCTCTGGCAACTTTCGACGGTTCGCTATCGTAGCCGCCTAGCGCACAGCCGATGGTATCTATGATGAACCGTTTGGCCAGATGGACAACATCTGAAGGCAAGTCAGCATATTTGAGGGATGTCCCGTAATCACTTAATTGTTCTGCCAGATTCGACATTTTGGCCGCCTCATTCAGTTATTTGGCTCCCTAAAATCGATAAGTAATCTAACACGAATATGTGGACAGTCGATACTCGGGTACCTAAGTAAATCCCAGACAGAGATGACCTTCTTGTTACTGGTGTCTACGCAAACAGGTAGGTCGCGTTCACCGTTTGTCACGCCTGTCGTTGTTCAACTCGCACATCAGGCCCATCAGCCACCGCGATCGGTTGGAGTTTGTGCGCGACGGCAAATGTCAGGGCGCTCACTCCCATCACGATGGTGAAAATCCAAAGAGGGAACGAATAACTGCCGGCGTGATGGTCGGCCCACCAGCCGGCAAACACCGGCGCAGCCAAGGCGCCGGGAAATTGGGCTAGCTGCACGAAACCGCGCAACTGGCCAAAGGATTTTCGGCCGAATTGTTCCCCCAGCACGGCCCAATTGGTGGGGGCGCAAGCCTCGGCGATACCAAATAAGGCCGCGAAGCCCATTATCACGCCCAATCCGTGCAACGGGGAAGCGATCAGAGCGTATGACGCCGCCCCCGATGTCACGGCCCCCGCCAAGATCAGATTTTTTGAGAACCGGTCGCCCAGCCAACCAATCACCAAGTACAAAGGCAAGGTCATCAATAGCAGAAACCCGTAGACGTACGTAGCGCCTGGTGCGTCGGTGCCCTTGCTGACCAGAATCGGGATGATAAGGACTACGACGCCGCCTTTAGCCGCCAAACGTAGGCTGCTAGCAGTGAGCAACACCCAATACCTGGGAGAGCGCACCGCACCGCTCACGCTATATTCGACGGGTGGACTCCGTCGGCTCTTGGAGACGCGCTGGGTGATTGCCGTATCCGGTCCATCAGCCCCAGAATCTCCGTCCATCGACAGCCCCATGCTCTCCGGGGTGTTCTTGATCCAGAAGGAAAGAGGAGGAACGACCAGTAACAGGACCAGTCCGATGGCAGTGGAGGTAAATTGCCATCCCCAGACCGATATCGAGAGGGCTAGCACTGGCACCAGTACCGCCGGAAGGCTTGAATCGATTGCTTGGAACGATGACATGGCCAGCGCCTTGCGCCTGTAGAACCAATTGTTGACCAAGGCAGACATGGCGTAGGAAAACCCAACGTTGGTGCCCACGGTCACCAGACCAACATAAACAAGCGCGAAGGCCCAGATATTTGGAGTTTGCCCCAGCACTAGAAAGCCGACCCCGGTCATGGTGGAGCCGAGGATAACGGCCGCCTTTGGCCCGTGCCGGTCTATCAGCCATCCTGCGACCGGCCCGGTAGGTCCGCCCGCCGAGCTGGCGAGAGCGAAAACGAAGGAGATGGTCGCTAGGCCAACGCCAAATGTTTCCCCGACTGGGATGATGAAAACCGGGAACCCCTTCGAAACGGCAGTTTTGTTGAGCGAAGTTAAGAAGCCACCGAGGGTGACCATCCGCCAGCCGTAAAAGATTCCGAAACTTCGTTTGCTAGGGTTATTTCGTTTCAAATTCCCTCGTGGACGAACTGGCGGTTCTCCGCACGGGGGAGGAGACCGGTGACGAATAGAGTCCCCTCAGCCGTTCAGATGTTGAGCTTCCTCCCCTAGACGGGTATGGGCATTGTCACGCGTTGTTTCCCATGAAGATTTCGTTGGCAATGTCCATCGCGGCCCTGGTGAAGGGCAAGCCGTCGGTCAGGTTGGCCTCTACATAGTATTCTTGGGCTTGCTCCCAGCCTGAGAACTGGTGCTGGAGGGAGGTCAAGTTTTGGGATGTCATCGCGAAATGGGCTCCTCTCGGGGCTTGGAGATACCCCACTGATTGGATCTTTACGGCGTTATTCCATACCCCCGGTATTGCAGACGACTTAGCGCCAGCCGAGGCCCGAGGTCATGCCCCGCAGGTAATTGATCTGGCCTACATGTTCCGTGGAGTCTCCGATTACCCCAGCCAGAACCCTCCACGCAGGCCGGGGTTCGCCAGGTAGGCCTTTTACCGGCTCCTTCAATTGCTCCGCTGTGAGCTTCAATACCCGGTCGACGATCGTACGGTGGGCGGCATCGGCATAGGACAACACTAGGTCGCGGTCCGTCCGGAAAGCGGTCACCTGTTCCGTCGTATCTCCCAATCCGGTCCGTTCCTCCGGAATGCCGAAACGTTGTGACCACCCTTCGCTGGTCCAGACTTGGGTCTCTCCCGATACGATAGCGCTAGTCCGGTCTCGCCAGCGACTCAGATGCCAGACCAGCCAGGCGATCGAATTGCTGTCGGCCGTGGGTTGGTAGTAGAACTGTTCGTCGGTAATATCATCCCGTAGCCTTTCGATCCAGAGGTAGGAAGCATCAAGGCGATCTACTATGAACCGGTTCAGGTCGATATGTTCGGTAGTCATACTTCTCCTGTGCGAGGACTGGTATTGGTGAGTCCGACCCGACGCCATTTCGGACCTGGAGCCGATGTTCTCCATGGCTCAAGAGTCCTCAGGTCGTCAACGTGCGAGGAATTCTAGGATCCGCGGATTAACTTCGCCTGGTTTCTCTTGGTGCATGAAGTGTCCTGTTCCGGTGATTATCACCTTTTCAAGGCCACCTGTGAAAAATCGGTCCATTGATTCACTTTCGAAGGCATCGATCCTTTTTGGGCGGTCGCTCGTGCCGTGTAATGCCAACGTTGGTACGGTAATCGGGCCAGCGCTTATTCGTTTTTGTACGTCTTCAAGTAAAGGGTCCTGGATCGCTTGGTTATACGTAGCCCGGTAATAGCCGAGAGCAGCCTCAACCACCCCGGGTTTTCGGAAAGTCTCCTTGATGCTCCGGATGTACTCCTCGGGTATGTCCCATTCGGGAGCTGCGTCCCTCCACCACGCCTCGATGAACGCGAAGTCATTGTGGGCCAGAGTGGCTTCCGCCGCGGGGAGTTGGAAATAGTAAGAGTGCCACGTCCCTTTCAGGAACTGAAAATCCATCCGCAAATCTTCGTCGGCTCGGCCTGACGCTAAGGTCACAAGTTTAGTGACCTTCTCAGGCTCCAGGACCGCTGCTCCACTGACAGCGGTTGCTCCCCAATCATTCCCTATCAAATAGGCCTGGTCAAAACCCAACGCGCCTATCAATGCCAGCACATCTTGGCTCAATAGGGCGGTCTGGTAGCGGCCGTCTCTCGGCGCCTCGGTGGGCGCATACCCCCTCATAAATGGGGCGACTCCCCGAAATCCAGCTTTGGCGAGATCCGGTAGTAGATGCCGGAAGGAATACGCGTGGTCTGGGAACCCGTGCATGCACAATGCCAAGGGGCCTTCACCCATTTCCAGGTAGTGAAAGTTGATGCCGTTAGCTTGTACAGAACCGGATGTCAAATCTGGCATGGTCCTCCTGGTCTTGTATTGTTTTCACTTTGGTGGCTATCCGGTGGCCGGTAGGCTTCAGATGAGGTGTCGTGGCTCGGTTGGGCAAGGGCATTGTAATTTCCAACCACGTCGACGCCAAGGGGTCGACGTAACCTGGTCGTACACCGAGGAAGGCCGGGTATCTTAACTTATTTCGTAGCGTTCACACGGCGGACTAAATGAACCGGTACCTATTCACTGAACGTAAACTTCTGTATGCGAGTGTTGTTGGTATCGGCCACATATACTGTACCGGAATGATTTACCGCGACGTCTTGTGGTCGCACCCCGGGGTGCCCCACGAGCAAAGGGAGGAACTGGTTCGGTAGGTGTTCCACCGCATCACCATCGACGGTAACGAGTTCATGAGCATCGAACCCAAAGCGCCCTACGCTCCGCTTTTCGCCTCTATCGTGACCAGTGAGGAGTTGGGGTATTGGGAGCCCAACTCTACTCAAAGCCCGCAACAACTAAATTATTTTGAGGCTAAATTGGTGGAAACGGGGGGTGTTGCTTGGTTGATGGCCGCTTGACGCCGCTGAAACTGGACGAGACCTCTCTCCATCGCTAAGATTTCCTCATAATGGCTAGTGAGCGGATTCAGCGGCAAATTGACCTTCTCCTGGATGACATAGAGACAAAGTGCGGCCGGTGCCCGCCTCTTGCAGGTACACCGGCTAGAATGACGGTACAGCGTTGATAGATCGGCTCACCGCGAAGGCTGGCTGGGCAGCTTCTCTACAGTTTCGCGACTTTCGCTTCCTCTGGGCCTCCACTGTCTTTTACTCCCTAAGCACAGGTATGGAGCGAGTTGCGGTCGGGTGGCTGGTCTACGATTTGACCGGATCACCGTTCATGCTGGGCGTAGCCGCCGCCGCCAGGATGGCTCCCTTCTTTTTCCTTGGAATTCTCTCCGGTGCGATAGCCGACTGGCTAGAACGCAGAACCTTACTGTGGTTCAGCACCTTGGGCGGCATCTTAGTATCGTCGGTCATGGCTGCCATGCTGCTATCAGGAGCCACCCATGTCTGGGCTGTCATAGGTCTGGTAGCTGCCTCGGGCTGTGTATTCGCATTTGTCTTAACCACTAGAGAAGCCTACACCGTTGATATTGTAGGGCCGCAACACTCACTAAACGGGCTCTCTCTGGGTTCTATGGCAATGCAAGTTGGCGGTGTTGTCGGCGCAATACTGTCGGGCGCCCTCATACATGCTGTGGGCCCCGGTTGGCAGTATGTCGCCATTGGAATCGCCTACGGGGTGTCGGCTGCGGTGCTTTTGGGTATTGGCAAGGTCGGCCAGGCGGACTCACCCCGTCGGGAACCCGTGCTGGCTAATTTAGCGGGCTACCTCCAACTAATAGGTAGTAATCGAATTCTACTGACATTAATGGTGTTGGCATCAATCACCGAAGTATTCGGTTTCACTCACCTGACCTTATTGCCTGTATTTGCAAAAGAGGTGCTGGGCGTTGGACCCGTTGGCCTGGGTTTCATGACGGCAGTTCGGCAGGGAGGAGCTCTAATCGGGCTTTTCTTCCTAGCTAACCTGAGGGATTTCCAGAGCAAAGGGCTATTGATGTTTGGCCTCGCTTTCGGGTTTGGTGCCGGAATGATGCTGTTCCCTTTGGCCACCAATCTTCTCGTATTCCTGTTAGTCTTGGCTGTTATCAACGCCTGCGCAATGGCAGTAGACACTCTTTACAAGACTCTGATGCAAGAAAATGTGACGGATGAGCAACGTGGCCGAGCTATGGGTTCATGGGTATTGAGCGTCGGCGCTGCCCCAGTGGGGCACGTGGGAATTGGAGGATTGGCCGGTGTCCTAGGGGCACCCGGAGCCTTGTTGGTGAATGGTGCAGTCTTGTCTATTGTCAGCTTGGCAGCTGTGGCAGGACTCCCGAGACTTCGTCGATTGCCTTAATGAGGACGGCTTATCTTAAGTTTGTCTGAGGCCTCCGGTGACGGGTCTGAGAGGCGACCATCCGACTCAATTTCTGACAGTGCAGCCGACCTTAAGATCGATTAACGTGAACAAACCGGCCCGAATGGATTCACATGTTGTTCGCGCTGGTCAAGGTAGTCTAGTTCATCCGGGGATCGCAGACTAAGTCTTTCTCCAAGACATCCGGCATCAACCTCCGGCTTGCAGAGAATTAACTATTGAGGATTCAGGCCGGGAGGTTGGGGGATGTTGCCGTATACCCGCAAGGACGCTCTCCGGTCCCCGGTCCACACGGTCTCCACCCAGGAAAACTTCATCGATGTTCCAGAGCGAATTGATATCCTCGGCCGGGTTGCCGTCTACGATGATTAAGTCGGCCTCCTTTTCCGCTTCCAAAGAGCCTGTCACCGAATCGATGCCCAGAGCTTTGGCGGCATCGCTGGTTAGAGAAAGAATCCCTTGCATAGGTGACATTCCCGCTTGAACCAGGCATTCGGTCTCGTAGACCGTGTTACCCAACTTATAATCCACCCAGGAAGAGTCCGACCCGGTGATAATCTTCAGCCCCATGTCGATCAACCGGGCAAGATGTGTCCAGCGAATCTCTAGTTCCCACAGAGCCGCGTCCAATCCGGGCTGCTCTTGGAAGTTTATTCCTCGGGCTTCTTTTCTTTTCTGCAGGGACCATACGCTTGCTCTGGCAACGTGTACCGTTGGGTTTACGTAGGCTCCCTGAGAACCAATGCGCTCAGCTACGTCTTCACGGAAATTTGCCTCGCCGTTGCTGTCTTTGAACACGCAGTGAATTATCATGTCCACTCCGGCGTCCAGCGAATCTATGGTTCCTTGAGTGGAGGCACAGTGGGTTGCGGTCAACTTTCCGAACTTGTGGGCCTCTTGGGTCATCGCCCTCAGTTCATCCGGATTGAAAGCCGGCAATAAAGGGAAAGAGGTACGGGTGCTGCCGCCGGTGGCGCTGATTTTGATATAGTCGGCCCCTTCTTTGATCAACTGACGAACGGCCGCGGTGGCTTCCACAGGTCCAGTAACCTCGGACCCGAAGTAACCCATGTGTCCACCAACGATGGCTATCGGCCGCCCGCACAGCACCATGCGAGGGGCCTGGATTATCCTATGGTTTACCGCCTCCCGTAGCCGAAACATCGTCATGTTTTTCGCGCCGTTGTCCCTGATGGAGGTCACCCCGGAGTATAAGCTGTCTCTGGCGTTGCGGGCCGCTTGCAACGTGAGCACCTCGTCGGGCAGCGCCGCCACCTCCTCTCCGGGACGTCCGTCGCCGAAGCCATTGTGGTGGGTATGGCAGTCGATCATGCCGGGCATCACAGTCTTGCCTCGGTAGTCGAATGTTTCCACCGTAGCTCCCTCCGGAGGAAGGACGTTCTTGGCCGGGCCTACCGCAACAATCTTGGAGCCTCGGATCAGGACTGCTCCCTCTTGGACGGGAGGTCCTCCCCGCCCATCGATCAACCGGCCAGCTGTGATCAGCTTGAACGCCTCAGAGCGGTTCACCATGGCGGTCTCCTCAAGTAGATTCCGGCGCGGTGGAGCGTCTGGGCTGCCACCAGGTGTATCGGTGCGTTGACAGTCTACCAAACGACAATAACCACCGCCGCCGGTGGTAGAATAGGCTACCCAATAAGAAAGCAGGTGACGTGACGGCACCACCGCCGCTTCCCGGATTCAACTGGTTGAATCCCACCAAAGTTATATTCGGTCCTGGGCGGCTCGCTGAGTTACCTAAGGTGCTTGACCAGGTTGCCGGCGGCCAGTCCAGAGTTTTTCTGGTCACGGGACAGAGTCATCTGCGCCGATCCGGCATCCTCCACCAAGTTCTAGAAGGAATCGGCTCTTCCCGGATAACGTTGTTCGACCGGGTCGCACCGTTCCCGGGGCCTCAATTGGTAGCCGAGGCGGTGGACGCATGCCGGCAGTCTTCACCTCAGGTAGTTGTGGCCATCGGCGGCGGGAGTGTTATCGACGTTGGCAAGCTCGTGGGCGTCCTAGCGGCTCACGAGGGCCCCCCCGAGAACTATTTGGCCGGGGAACGGACCATCATCCATGGAGGCCTGCCGTTCATCGCGGTGCCCACCACGTCTGGAAGCAGTAGCGAGGTTACCTCCGGAGCGGCCGTGTGGGACTGGGAAGCCCGCCGTTCTATCAACTTCATCCACACCAAGCTGTTCCCTGACGTAGCCATCGTTGACCCGGACCTGGCCATGACCATGCCCAAGGAACTGGCCGCCATTACCGGCATAGACGCTTTCACCAGCGCCTTCGAGTCCTATTGGTCTAAGGAGTCGGAGCCCGTTTCCGATGCGCTGGACCTTCAGGTCATCCGGTGGTTCGGGAGCTACCTGGAGAGTTCCTGCAACAACGCGGATCTGGATTCACGTTCTTGGTGCTCTCTGGCCGCGACTATGTCGGGCGTGGCCTATAGCAATAGTCATCCAAACGTCTGCCACGCCATAGGTAGTCCACTCACTCTTTTCTGGAAGGTGGATCACGGACAGGCGGTCGGTGTCACCCTAGCGACCATGCTGAGGTGGACCGCGCCGGCGATAGCCAACAAGCTCTCCGCTCTGTGGGAAGCGTTGGGCGTAACAGACCTGGAAGAAGCCACCCGCCGAATAGTAGAGATAATGAAAAACTGCGGGCTGAAGACCAACCTCTCTGACTTGGGCGTTACAACCGACAGCCTGGATACCCTGGTGGAGCATACCCGTTGGGACCGAGTTGCTGCACTACCCACCCCCTTGGGGCACGACGACCTGATGAGATTGCTTCGAGGATTGATGTAGGAGGCCAGGATCTGGTCGGTTCCGTAGATTGCGGAACAGCCTACAAGCTGAAAAAGGTGTTTGTATGCCTTTCAGGCTCGGTACAGGCGTGTAAATGATATAAAGCTTAGGCGTTACGGAATTGTTTTTTGTTATGTGCTACCCATCAGAGCAGACAAGTTGCCATTGCCCGCGTTTGTCAGAAAATAGCGGTTAACAACAACGACTGGGAAATTCCTGTGGCGTGAGGTCGGACCTGCGCCCGATGCCGCCAACGGGTTCTCTACGCTCTATCTAGTTTTGGTTTTCTTGCTCTTCTGGCATGAGCACCTAGCCGCTCGAAGCGACCCGCTTGAACACCTGTATCCAGTGCTCACGCGTATCCCCAACGTAGACCCTCCCCTCACCGTCTACAGCTATTCCATGAGGGTTGTTCAACTCGCCGTGACCAAGCCCGAAAACACTTCAAGCCATCAGCCGGGAACTCAGAAACGTCATTCCATGTTAAATTAACCTTATTAACCTTCAGACTCGGAGGAGTAACCGTGAAGTACGACGTAGTGATAATCGGAGCAGGGTCGGCGGGAGCAATTCTAGCAACCCGGTTGACCGAGGACTCGGACCGGTCGGTGCTACTCCTTGAAGCTGGCCCGGATTACCCGGACTTTGAACAGCTTCCCGAGGAAGTGAAGTTTGGCTATGCCACCGAAGCGGACGTCATGACCAGCGACCACAATTGGCAATTCGTTGGCAAAGCCACAGAAACATCGGTGCCGATGATGGTGCCCAGAGGCAAAGTAACCGGAGGCTCCAGCGCAATCAACGGCCAGGTCTTCCTGCGAGGGGTGCCCGAGGACTACGATTCCTGGGCCTCTATGGGAAATAACGAGTGGGGTTTCCAACAGCTACTCCCCTACTTCCGCAAGATTGAATCAGACTCCGACTACAGCGGTGATTTCCACGGCAACGATGGCCCTATCTTGATGCACCGTTTCAAGCAGGAAGCCTGGCTCCCGGCACAAGTGGCTTTCTACAATGCTAGCGTCGCCGCTGGTTATCCAGACTGTCCGGACCATAACCATCCCGACTCCGAAGGCATCGGACCAACTCCTCTGAATAATCCTAACGGTATTCGCATTAGCACCGCTCTGGGTTACCTTGACCAGGGCAGGCACCGTCTGAACTTGACCATCCGTCCCAACTGCCTGGTAAACCGCATCGTCTTTGACGGCACTCGGGCCACCGGGGTTGAAGTCGAGAGCGGTGGCGAGAAGTTTGTCGTCGAAGGTGAGGAGATCATCCTAAGCGCCGGTGCTATCGGGTCTCCCCAGATACTGATGCTATCCGGGGTTGGCCCCGCGGCCGATCTGAGCAGCCTGGGAATACCTGTGGTAGCAGACCGTCCCGGAGTCGGGCAGAACCTGCGGGACCATCCGACAGTATGGGTGACCTGGCGTACCAAGGAAGGATTTCCGCTGGATGGCCTAGCTCCGAGAACGCAGTTGATTCTTCGGTACACCGCCTTGGACTCCGACCTGCGCAACGACATGAGAATCTCCATGCAGGCCTACGCGACTGGACGGGTCAATCAGGGAGGAAATCGCATGGCACCGCTGGGCATCCGAATGATTAGCTCAATTTATCTGGCGGTTGGCGCCGGCGAGCTTCGTCTGGCATCCGCCGACCCTACGGTCCAGCCCATACTGGAGTACCATTTCCTTGAAGAGGATTTCGATCGCAAGCGATTGCGTGAAGGCGTGCGCATTGCTGTAAACCTGGGAGAGCACGAGGACTTCAAGGACATTATAGAAGAGCGGGTTGAGCCCACCGACGCCGACCTGGCATCCGACGAAGCCCTGGACCGCTGGATGATGCGGGAGGTAACCACCTCTCAACACATCTCCTGCACCTGCAAAATGGGATCTGCGTCCGACCCGATGGCGGTGGTAGATCAGTACGGCAAGGTGCACGGCGTGACAGGATTGAGGGTGGTGGATGCTTCCATTATGCCCGACTGCATCCGGGCCAACACCAATGTCACTACGATGGTGATCGGGGAGCAGGTCAGCGACTTCATAAAACAAGGGCGATAATTCCCCGGTCGATCTTGATTATTCTCAGGGGCACGGCATGCCGTGCCCCTGACAACGTGTAGGCAATTACTCCTCTGCGATTCTCTTGAGTATTCGGCTCCCTAGTTAGGATGTGCCGAATGTGCAGCGCGCTAGCCGCTGCGCTACACCCTGATATGCCGGGATCAGACTTGTTTGATAGGGCTTAGTAATCGTCGAGGTTCAATACCTAAACCGCTCTTTTCAACCAGGCAATTGAACCGGTTTGAATCCACCGAGATTCCTGGAAAGTTCGTTGCTGGGCGGTTAGACTCTACCCCGTCTCCACCATAGACAACCATCTCCTGCCTGGGCTTGGCAACCAACCCCACTTACTCCGCCCCACCCGCATCAGGTTGCTCGAGTTCACCACTCTCACGGACAGACTTATCCACTTGTGAAGATTCCTGGTCTTGCTGCAGCGCAGACGGGACAGCATCCTCGGCAGGACTGACCGGTCCAAGAATTGGTTCGCTTTGGGCCTCTTCCGCTGTCGGTGTCTGGTCTTTTAATAGGCCGGCCAACCCGACCAATATCTGCCTGGCCTCTCCAGACACTACAGCGTTATTCACTACCTGGGGCCAGGCATTCTGATTCAGTAGCCGGGCCAGCTTAAAGTATTTATCAAGGCCTTCTTCAAAGATATCCATCTCGGAGCGGCCGTTACGCTTGATCTGCTGCAAGCGCGTCTCTGCCCACTCCCGCCGTAGGGTCGGGTCGTCACCGATGGTCTCCATGACCATGTCGTCCGGCGTCTTTCTCGGTATCTTCACCCCCATGATCGACCCCACAACTTGACGAAACAACTCTGGGTCCGACTTCTGGAGGTCGGGCCAGGCCTGGAGGATCTTTGCTTCAAGCTTTGCCGCAAGAGCCTCTCTCATATCCCCGCCCCGGTCAACCGTCCCGGCGTCCTCCCGTTTCCCGCGCCTTCGTCTCCCGCCAACGCCACCCGTGCGACCAGAAGACTCTTCCTGGGCGGGCTCTGTGTTTCGTTCGGGGAGCGACCGGGTGCCACGGATGGTGAGCACAGAGTGAACCGTGTGTGTCGAACGTCCCGTCTTTTTGGCGATAGCGTGAGTCCCTAGACCCTGCTCGTAAAGTTCGAACATGTGGCTGCGTTCCCCGTCGGTAGTCCTGGCAGTACGCTGTCCACGTTCCGGAAGCGTTCCCTTCCGTGTACTTTTACGTTTACTTCGTTCCCTTCGGCGTTCACTTGTCCCACCGAAGGGCCAGAACAGTCGGGCCAGAAACCTGATCACCGGCACCTTCGATCCCCCGGGAGCGGTGTGGTCGGTCCGCCGGCGGCGTCAGTCTTCATCTTCCACCTCCGGTTCCTCGTCCCCCACATCCACACACTCCTGGCAATGCGGGCAAGAAAGCAGGTCTGTCTCGACCTGTTCATCTAGCACCGTGAATTCCTTATCACAACTCTGGCACTGGAACTTGAGTAGTATCTCCATCTTGATCCTCCTTCTTATTAGGCGTGTCGTTTCCGGCTTCCGGTCGTACACCGGTGCTGGTGTTCTTACGCAGGGCAGCCCCGTGCAGTCTTGAGACCCGCTCTACGATGTCCCCGGGGATCTCGCCCCGGACACCGATGGTGTAGCCGCGGCACATCCTGGTCGTGGTGTTGGGAGCCCGGACGTCGTGGTCCGGGACCTCTTTCGTCGGCCACCGTGAACTCCTTATGGCAAGAATCGCAGCGAAATCTCAATATCAGGTCCATCTCTTCACTTTTCATATGCTGGGTATCCGGGTCACCGGACAGGTCTCCTTTGCGTCGGCGTTCCCCACCGTTCGTGGGCTCGTACGGCCCAACGCCCGCGACCAAAGCGGCGGACCGCGCTGATCGGTATGACCTGGTATCGCCCATCCGAGGCGAGGTGCAGTGCCAAAGGTCTTTACTCCTCAACCTGTTTCTCCCCTTGCTCAACGGGCACGGTGTCCCCGCTTTCGCATCGGGCAGCAGCCCGCAGGACCAAACGGAAGGCCTCGGCGATCCGGCTTTGGCCGTCGGGAGCGGCTACGTAGAGCAGGTTGACGGCCAGTGAGGGCTGGGCGATGCGTTCCTTGGCACCACACGCCTGCTTGCACTCGGCCAGCCGCGCCTGACATCTCTGTGTGGCCTCTGGGTCCAATACGACTCCTGGTAGTTTCACCGTGTTATCTCAGCTTAAGTGAAGAATGATATTGATGCATAAAAATAATATAAAGGCAGTTTTAATGATTATTACGCGTATATATATGTGCTATAGTAGTTCCATATTCACCTGGAGAGCTCCCATGGCGCGACGCACCATCAGCGACGAAGAGACCGCAAAAGCCGCGGCCCTTCGCCGGGCCGGGCACTCATTCAAGTCGATCTCAGAGACCC
>Ga0208058_1000182_pt1 | contig 15025 bp, 14 predicted proteins | sample DeeseametaMP1092_FD_184196 | JGI IMG/M metagenome (GOLD analysis project Ga0208058, IMG submission 184196) | Marine microbial communities from the Deep Atlantic Ocean - MP1092 (SPAdes) | ecosystem: Environmental > Aquatic > Marine > Oceanic | place: South Indian Ocean | collected 2011-03-02 | reverse complement strand
GACCGTAACCGCCGTGTGAAACGAAAACCACCAGATCCGGATCTTCCTGCTTACGGATCTCATTGATTAGTTCACGTGCTTCCTCTTCTTTGATTCCGAACTTATACCACTGCGCGGCTCCGGTAATTGCCGAAGTTAAAGCTGTCCATGGATAAGTAAAGCCTATTACCGCAATTTTGAGATTTCCGACTTTCCGGATAACATATTGATCCAGAACCGGTTCTTCCCATTCTCTATCAGTCAGGTTGTAGGCAATTACAGGAAAATTAGCTTGATCAACCAAATCCAGAAAATGTTCTTTCGAATATAAAAACTCCCAATTTCCCGGCGTCATGACATCGTAGCCAATGGCATTCATGATTTTCACCATCGAAACACCTTTGTCAAAAAGTGACAATCCTGCTCCATGCCACGTATCACCCGCATCTAACAGCAGATTCTTTCCAGGCTTCTCTGCTCTTAGTTTTTTGATCATCGTGGCAACATGTGCCATCCCGCCAATTTTACCTTCTATTTCAGCCTTGTTTACATAATCACCTTCTCTTGACTGTGCCCCCCACGGTTTGAACTCATCCAGGTAACGGTAATAAATCGGGCGTAAATAGGAATGAATATCGTTGGTAGAAATAATCCTTATTTGTTCTGTTTCGGATGCATAAACAAAAGCAGTTTCTGATATGAATACTGGCCCAAAAAAAATCAGTGTCAAAAAACAAAAACAAATTGCTTTTGTCATTTTCCTGAATTTCAAGACCACTTCAACATCCTCCAGCAGCGACATTGACTGTTCTGTTTGCCGCCCATTTTCCATGTTTGTTGCATTCTGCAACAACCCAAACGGTTCCCTCACCCCCAGCAAGACGTATTTGTGTGCTGATAAACGCTTCTCCGTTTACAGGAGTCATGTAGAATTTTCCCTTGATAACCACAGGATCGGCAAAATTTAATATCTGAATGCTTTTGATATAATGATCTTCTTCCATGGGATGATCCAGGCTGACTACAATAGATGCTTGTGTGCCATCCTCAACTACCGGTGGCATGATGACCTTTGGCAGGTGGATGCGTTCTATCTCAGTCAGATTCTCTAAATCTTTTGGAGCATTGAAAACTCCGCCATACACTTCATTTTCATAAGGAACTCCGGAAAGGAGAGGAACAACTGCCCCGCCAATCACAGAATAACGAATGAACTTTCTTCTGGAAAAATCTTCTTTAATTACCATGAGACAATCTCTTTTATGAGAAGGTTTTGTGAATAATGAAATTGGGGGTTGGCGTAGTTTTTAAAAACTGAAAAAACTACAGCCAATTCCCCAATCCTACTTAGTTTGCCATTGCTGCTTTAATTGCACCTGGGCTAGGAACCCAGCGCACACCATTATTTTGGATGCCTGCAGCAATATCTGTGGTAATCACATCCCAGTCAGCAGGATTTGCTGAAGAGGTGTCTATCAGCGTTGCTACATTTTCCTTTTTTGTGGTAACAAGAGCAAATTTACCTGTTGGATCAAAGGCTACATTATGAGGCCCTAAACCAGTAATGATGTCTTTGATCTTGACATCATCCTGGGTGTCAATCACAGAGACTTGCTCTGATTTTCCAGACTCATTTGTAAACAATCCGTAACGGGGATTTGCAGAGTTAAGATAAAGCCGGTTTGCGTTTGGACCGGTTTTAATGACTTTAATCAACTCAAGTTTTGCCATATCGATCACAGCAACTGAATTGTCTTTTCTCAAACCACCGTAACATTTTGAACCATCCGGAAGACAAGTGAAGTTTCCTCCACCACCCGGAACCTTGATAGTTTTGGCAATTTCATTGGTTGCTGTATCAATGAAGACAATAGCCTTCGAAGCACCAACCATGAAATATTTACCGTCCGGAGTCATTCCACCAGCTCTTCCTCCTTTGATAGGAATGACTTTGATTTCTTTTCTGCTTTTCACATCAACAATCGAAACCCCTTTTGGCTCCTGCTGACAAGTGGTAAACACTTTGGAATCATCTAAAGTGAACATGGCATCACGTGCCCCGTGACAGCCTAGCTCAACAATGTGTGATGGTTTACGGGTTGCCGTGTTGATAAACGACAGGTAACCGTTCTTTTTGTCCAAGATGTTACCCACAACTGCCAGAGGCTGAGTGTAAGCAAAACCAATGTGCAGAGGCGCAATTACTTTCTTTCCGCCCATGCTCAGATGGAATGTATCAACTACCTCAAGAGTAGTTAAGTCGATTACCCAGATTAAATCCTTCTCATAACGCTGAGACGAAAACGCATATCGCGCTCCAGGTATAACAAAGATGTGGTGGTTTCCTGTTTCACCCATTTGAATTTTCTTGATTGTTTCTCCTTTATGATAATCAACCACCGAAACTGTCGGTTCTCCCTGGTTATCAATCAGAAAATATCCGGGCGTATCCCTAACGGCATCCCAGTTTGACCCGAGAGTATTTTGCGGGTCTAGGCGAAGGAGTGACTGATATTCATCAGAACTCATTCCTGTCGTCGGCGCTCCCATTTTTGCTCCAGTTACACAACCTCCAAGAAAACCTGCTAACATGGAGACAGTTAACATTATTTTTAATTTCTTATTCATAATCTTCCCCTTATTGTTTTTGAATTATTCAAATTGCCGGGAAATTCCGCCAATTCCAGTAATTTTTTTTATATTAGTCCTCCCTTCCAATGATAAATTAACAAGAAAAACACCAATCTCTTTGTGAGATTTGGAGCAGGTTATAAAAACTGATGTTCAGACAACCACTAGTTTTCTGGTTGCTTCATTCCATGAAACAATCAGATACCAGAGAAGCATTAGAATGCATATTGACAAAATCCCCATTTTCCAGCCGATTAAATCCGGTATGAAAAGAGGTTCGCCCAATTTCATGATCCAGCCACTTTCAACCAGCCATTCTCTAAAATATGAGCCTGACAATGCAAATGCAATCAAAGCAACCCAAAGCTTAATATGCCCTTCTCCGGCCCGCCATAACGAACCTGAAGCACATCCACCGGCAAGGGACATGCCGATCCCAAAAATAATTCCTCCCACCAGACTCCCGAACCAAAATCCTGCATACACAATGTCCTCCCAATCTTTCATGTCTGACCATTTTAGTACTGAAAATCCGACTACACTGATAATCACCGCGAGTGCAACCGCCTTGGCGGCATTTCCATCTCCAGACAAAAAAGGTTCACGGAAAGCCCGCACAAAACAGAAACGAGTCCGCTGCATGAGCAAGCCGATCACTAACCCAAAGACTAAAAAACCTCCCCGGATTGAATAATCCAAATCATCATAAACAAAGGCAAGGCTGACTCCTAACAGCAAAACAATTATGCCCGCCAAAGGCTGATTCTTTTTTCGGTCACCTGATATTTTCCTGCTTGTGTGAGAAGAAGTTGGACTTAAGTAGGTTATCTCCCAAACGAGAAGTTTCAGTCCAATAAACGCTCCTATCATTAGTCCGGCCATCATTGCCACTCCTGCAAGGGATAGTGCACTGATTGCACTAAAAAATCCTCCAATGTTGCAGCCAAAAGACAGGACTGAGCCAATTCCCATTAATATTCCGCCAATCAGAGCTTTGATTAACTCCCGGGCAGGGGCACCCCTGACCTGGAATTGCTTTGACAAAAGTGCCGAAGCCATAGCACCGACAATGATACCGAAATTTAAAATGGAAGTGGTAAAAAGGTGGGGTTCAATAATAATCATCTCTGAAACCTCAATGGTATTGAAAAACCAGTTTCCCCAGTTTCTAACGCCATCAGAAACGCTCCAGGCTTTTTCGTAGGCAAACATAAAAACGTTGAGTGCTCCTAACAAAAGTCCGCCAACCCACATCGGCCATTGCTTACCAAACATCTTTGCATAACCGGAAGCAAATACTTCTTTCAAATTTTCCGGTTCTTTTATGGTTTCGATTGTATTCAAGGCTCTATCCTTTCTCCATGAATGAAAAACTTTCAAACGAAACTATTGAATGTATTATTCCTAATCTGCGTTTACTTTCAATCTCTCTTAATTCGCACAACGCACGAAAAAGTGCCTTTCTCCATTCTCAATCACGATTTGCAGCAATTTGTGTCCGGAATTCCTGCACCAGGCCTTTATATCTGGCTCAGCTCAAGGATGAGAACTGCTCATTTGCAAAACATCTCCGACCGTCAATTTTTTCATAGACTGCCATGAGCAAATTACGGGAACTACCATCCAGAAATCACCATTCGAATTATAAGTTTGAGGAGTTACACGAACCACCTTATTTTAACATGATCCGGTCTAAATTGCAGAAAAATATTCGATTCAAACGTAATAAAGAAATTATTTTATTCAATAAATTTAAGAAGAAGGTGTTTACAAATAATTCACTCATTCCGCTCTTCGGAAACGTGCGGCGGCTTTGCCGCTGAATAAAATTTTACGCACCATCGAAGCTGCATCCGGAACAGAGTCATAACGCCCCAAATGCCAAAGCGTCAGCGATGCACTGTAAAGCAAGGCATCACAGGTGGCACTTTTTTTTCCTTCTATATTCGCCAGACCTTCCTTTGCGGCAAGTTTTGCAATTTCAGCATTGTTTTCATCAGGTCCAAATTCTCTATCTATTATTGGCATCAGCGCATGAGGAATTGGCACCAGACGATTTTCCTGCTCAATCCCAATTTTCGATGGATCAGCTTCAACAACAACATCTTCACTCTGCTCCCAATAGCGGACAAATTCACTACGTTTGCGTAATGACGGAGTCACGCAGCCTTCCGTTCCACGCATCAAAAACGCGGAATTGAATCCGGAATGCCTGGCCAGCATGGTGTAAATCGGCGGATACTCATTGTGCACATATCCGGTCAGTAAGTGTGTTTTATTACGGCCCCGTACAGGACCGGTCAAAACCTCGGCAGTTGAGATGGCTGCCCGTTTCACTATTTTCTTACGAAACTCTGCCATACCAAACAGGCTTGGACAAAATTGACTTTGATCAACATATGCCCAACCAATTTCAAGATTACTAATCTGCTTTCCGGCTTCTTCTCCAGTCAACTCCACCGAAACCCCGGCTGCCTGTAAAATCTGGTGGTGCGTCACTCCAAATTTCGGTCCAACCGTTTCTACTCCGTGCGATACCGCTGGAACTCAGGATTCCGCAAGCAATACCGGCAAAAATGGAGAAGACGGAAGACTGCGACCATAACCGTTGTACGGATCGGCGATGTCCACCAATTCATCTACATCAGCGACAACGGTTTTTGTTTTGTCACGGATGCCCTGCAAGATCCCTTTGTTTTCATCATCAGTTTCACGCTTCATTCGCAAACCGATCAAAAACACTGCCGCCTGGACTGGATCTGCCAGACCCTCCAAAACAAGACGCATACCGGCCCTTGACTCTTCATAAGAAATACTTTTGCTGAGTTCAGGCCCAGTAGCAACTCGCTTGATGATCGAAGTTATTGTTTTTTCTGGATTCTTTAGCAAATTGTCAAAGGAGGAAGTCGTGGATTTTTTTTGTATATTCAAACAATAAAATATATCAAGCTTCCCGGGCGGCCCTCACAGCCGCTTCAACCTGTTCCGCTGTTGCTTCCGCAACCTCGCAAATTGTGCTTCCGGTGGAAGGGTTCTGAACAGCCAATGACTCGCCGGCACCATCAACTGATTCTCCGTTGATCAATAGTTTTGCAGTGAATGCCATCGTTTTCCTTGTAGTTGAGGTCATTTGAATGTGAGTAAGATGGTGTTCTCTAAGCGCTTAGTCAACAAAAACACGGACTTAATTAGGGCTTGCTGAAAAAGCGCTTCATTTGTCATATCGGATAAACAGACTCAGCTTTTGAGCGCCTGATGAGTAAGAATGGGAGAAATCACACGGTCTGCCAGCAGCATGCCCATACCCATTGCCACCACGAACAGCACGGCATTCACGCTTCCGCTGCCTAGAGAGGTGATCGCCGGTCCCGGACAGTATCCACCTAGCCCCCAGCCCACGCCGAACAGCACTGCTCCAAAGATAAGTGAACGGTCAAGATCCTTACGGGAGGGAATTTGAAACGTTTCCCCCAGCATCGGTGTGGAAAAGCGTCGCTGAATCCATAGTTGGAGCAAAAAATAGCTGATTACAGCGCCGCCCATCACGAAAGCCAGACTAAGATCCCATTCCCCGAAGACATCGAGGAAGCCAATGACCTTCTGAGGCTGTGTCATTCCACTGATACCAAGACCAATGGAGAAAAGAAGTCCGCAAAGAAAGGCTGCAATATTCGATTTAGCCATCTTAGTTCTCAGTGATAAAGGGGTTGAACAAGGGCCACCATCGCCATTCCTGCCACCATAAACGTAACCGTGGCCACAAGTGAACGTGCCGAAAGCCTGCCGATGCCGCACACTCCGTGCCCGCTGGTGCAGCCTCCGCCAACCCGTGTGCCGATACCAACCACCAGTCCGGCAATTGTCACGGCCACAAGACCTCGTCCGGATGAGTTTTCAAAATATTCCGTGTTTATACTGTAGAGCAGGACTCCCCCGGCAATCAGACCGGCAACAAAGGCTGACCTCCATGTCCGCTCCTCTCCCTGCTGAAAGAGCATTCCCCCGAATATCCCTGAGATTCCCGCGATCTTCCCGCTGAACAGCAGCATCATGGCTGCCGCAATCCCAATCAGTATACCTCCCGCAAGCGGCATAGCCACTTCAAATTCTGTCATTTTATTCTCCCTGTTTTGGTTGCCTGTGTTCGTTCATCTCTCCACAGGATATCCGAATTTTTTCCACTCCGCCATCCCGGAGCTTCCCAGGCAGACCAAGTTGTCCAGCCCTTTGCTGGTCAAAGTGGCAAACACCGTCTGGGACCTCCGTCCTGAATAACAGTAGAGGTAGATTTTTCGGTAATCCCGCAATTCACCCAGCTGATCCAGTTCCTTTCCCATCGGCAGGTTGATCGCGCCCGGAATATGCCCTGCCTCGTATTCATCCGGAGTGCGGCAGTCGATCACCACCTCGTCCTCGGACAGAGCAGTGAGGATTTTCTGTAAATCACGTACTCCAAATACTTCCTCAGTCAGGTGTCCGTGATCCACTGAAATACCGCAGCCCATGTTTGCCGGAACCGCCTCATCAATGTGTTTGGGCCTCGGCAGGTTCAGTGAGTTCATCAATTCAGCAAAATCCGATTCGGTTTGTGTGGCTGGAATGCGTGGATTGTACTGCTTCTCCTCACCAATGGTGGAAACAGACTTACCATTATAGTCGTGCCCGGGATAAACCAGAGTTTCATCCGGAAGAGCGTAGAGCTTTTGCGTGATACTCCGATACAGCATTTCAGGATCGCCCTGCTGGAAATCCGTGCGCCCGCAGCCTCGGATGAGGAGGGCATCGCCCGTGAACACCATGTTCTCAACCTTGAAGCTTGTGCAGGCGTCTGTGTGTCCGGGAGTGGCCAGCGCAGTAAGGGTATGCCTGCCAAAGCGCAATGTGTAACCGTCATTCAGCATGATGTCCGCGCAGGGAACTCCGGAAGGCTCTCCAACCCCGGTTTGCAGCCTCATCTCTTCGCGCAGCATTCCCAGCGACGTTACATGATCGGCATGGACATGCGTGTCCAGCGCGTAGACCATACGCACACCAAGCTCGCCAACAAGACAAAGATCGCGTTCAAACTGTTCCCTCACCGGATCAATAATCACCCCTTCCCTGGTGTCCAAATCCCAGAGCAGGTAAGTGAAGGTCCATGTGTCCTGATCAAAGAGCTGACGGAAACCGATGTAGGGTTGAGTACTCATGGTGACATTTGTCAAGTGAGGTTACGCTGAGGTCGATACGGTGCTTTACTGTGCTGAGAACATGTGGAATGGGGCTTATGAGTGAAATAATAAGTTAACTAATATATTAAAAATTAAAATATAATTTATGATGGTTTCGTAAAAAGTCAAAATACCACACTTGTTTGTCTTTTCTGCTCCTCGATAAAGCCGAGATTCTGTTCCCAACTTGATTGTGTAACAAGTCACACAAAAATTATCATTCTTAATAACTTTAAATGAATCTACTTTTTCTGAATATAAAAAGTATATACACCACCATCTTCAGCGTGAGACAACAAATAATTTTTATTAATCTTCGACCAGAAAGTAACGTCATTCACGGAACCGGGGTCTGTCGAAGTCATTTTCAATATTTCGCCACTCGACATTCCATCAATTTTTTTCTTGGTTTTTAAAACCGGAAGAGGGCAATTAAGTCCCTCACAATTTAGCTCAGTATCAAAATCACTCATTTCATTATCCTGATGAAATCATAAAAATATTGCTGTGTTTCCCTTGTTTGACAATAATAGTCAAGTTTTTTTTATATTTATCAATTACAGACAGGCTAAAAAAATTGCTCATTTGTTAACCTTTGGCCGAAACGTACCTTCATTGAATAAAGCAAACTTCAACCACTCCATTCCGAATTTCAAAAGTTTTTCTTCATCTAAGCGGATCGATTCTGCAGTTTCTTTATCCACATCGAAGCGTTCCAGGAAAGCACTCTCAAAAACAAATTACCAGAAAGTATCAAGATCGTAACTTACCATGATAAACAAACTGATTTCAATATTTTGTTTTTCATTTATTGTCATTGCTTTTAATTTAGCAACAATCTTCATCCATGGTTTATTTCCTGTTTCCATTTCAACAGTACCTTGTCCACCCACTTCTTCAAAGTTCTTGTTTTAGGTTCTTGATGCCCCATGGACATGTCTTTCGGGATCAAAAAAGCGGTTTGGAAGATTGACCTTCTTTTTGAAACTGAGTATGTCTTGGGTCTAGAGTGCCTAAACCAAGTGTGTTATTCGTCAAACCTGTGGAAAGTTTTTATAAATCGGACAGACTTTAGGTGCATTCAAAAAAATACATTTTCAGTTTTAATATTCACACATTAATAGTTTGCCTGAGGAATACCAGAAACCTTTAAGTCTTATTGGTCAAAAAGAAAGACTCTTCTATTGGACGTAGAGGTCGCTTTAGCCATAAAGGTCTTCGAAGTCCATTGGGTCCCGGGGCTGGGCGAGTTTTTTTAAGCCAATCTTGAAAAACTTTTTTTGATTTTTGAGTATCCACAAATACATCTCCATATGTATCCGAATGATGGGCTTTTTCAATCCTAACTTTTTGATGCCAGCAGTGCATTCCACTGATTGGATCTGGATGAACAGCATGCGTAATATTCTGGTGAACACCACCATCGCGCCAAAAAATGCGTTTCATGTCTTTATCTATACTTTCAGATGGTTTAATTCCAGAAATAACGTTCATTTTCCATTTGCCGGATTCAAACTCTTGAATATCTACAAGATTTGTTGCCCAACTATTTGCCTTAGCATCCTGTGGTCTCCGCCATCGACCGATATGATGTGAACATGCAACCACTCCTGGACGCATTCCCTCTGTGGACCATAAACGAGCCACAAAAAAACCAATTTCTGTGTTTATTCGTATCATGTCTCCAGTATTTAAACCTAACTTTTTGGCATCTGAAGTATGCATCAAAACAGGATTTCGGTTGGAAATTTCTACCAACCACTTTGCATTTGAAGAACGGGAGTGAATAAGTGCGGGAAGCCTGTAAGTAGGCACTAGAGGGAATTCACCTTTTTCTCTATTCATTTCTTCTTCATGAACATGACTTTTGATATAACCTGGTAAAGTGTATTCTGGCCATTTCCAATCCGCTAAAGTTTGTGAGTAAAGTTCTTGCTTTCGTGATGGAGATTCAAATCCATTGCATGCTTGTCCGTCAACTATCAATCCTACAATTTTATCCTTCTTAATTACTAATCCACGATTTTTGTCTAGTGTAGTATTTTTTAGCTGCTCTTTACTGAGAAGATCTCTATAAAGCTCATACACTTCTTTTTTAATCTCAAATGCCCCATATTTTCTCATATATTCATGTGGAGTAATATTTTCTTCATCTGAACGTTCTTTCAATCCAGGGACATTTTCAAAAATATAACGATAGTATTCATTGATTGTTAATTTTTCTCCTTCTTTATAGGGCGAAAGGAAATGTTCTCTGATTCCTAGAGTCCCTTTAGGATCTATACGCCAAGAAAGTTCAATCCAAAATTCATCTTCTTCCCAAACTTCTCCAGGATTGGTCTGGTAGGTAAACTCTGGTTCTTGCCCTTGTCTGCGTGCATATTCCCTTAAAACAGGTTGCCGATATGCAACCCACATCCCAGCATGTGTTTCATAGCTAATAAGGTCATGACGCTCTGAAGAATGTCCCATTGGTAAAACATAGTCTGCAAAATATGCAGTTTCATTCCAAGTTGGAGTCATGGCAACATGTAGCCCAATTTTTTCTTCATCACGAAGTGCTTCAATCCAACTGAAACCGTCAGGTAAAGTCCAAACAGGATTAAAAACACGGGTGAAATAGACAGACATTTTTCCTCGCTTTTCATTAAGAAAATGGGGCAAAAGGAAACTCATTTCATAATGTGATAGTGGATATTCATTTGGAAAATGTAACTCATTCCAAAATTTTTGAGAGGGTGGCTCGCTGCAAAGCGTTGGTTTAAATTTGTTCCATGAACTTGGAAGTGTGCCCCCTTGAGTACCTACACTTCCGGTCAAGACGTTTAGAAACTTAAGACAACGAGCAACCTGCCATCCCCCAAGGTTCCCACTACTGGCACTTCGCCAATTCATGGCAGAAAATCGAGTTCCTGCTCGACCAATTTTTCGAGCTACATCAATAACCATTTTTGAAGGTACTCCACTTTCTTTTTCAGCAAATTCTGGAGTATAATCAGCATAATATTCAATTAGTTTTTCAATTGCATTTTCAAGGGTTATCTTCGTTCCAGGATGATCTTTTTTGAGCCAATCCTGCCAATTAACCCAGTTGCTTAAAAATTCGTGATTATAAAGTTTTTCAATTAGAATTATTCTCGCCATGGACAGCAATACGGCAGCTTCAGTTCCAGGATAGGTAGGCATCCAGTAATCTGCTCGGCTGGCTGTATTTGAAAGACGTATATCCATTACTGCAATCTTAGTCCCGTTATTTTTAGCTTCTATAATCCGTTGTGCGTGAGGGTTGAAATAGTGACCGGACTCAAGATGTGCACTAATCAATAGTATAAAATCGGCATTGGAAAAATCAGGTGAGCTTCTGTCCGAACCATCCCAAATAGCATAACCAAATCTGGCACCAGCGGAGCAGATATTTGTATGACTGTTGTGACCATCAACTCCCCATGCCTGAAGAACTCTATCCATGTATCCCTCATGACCAGGGCGCCCTACATGATAAGCTATTTCATTGTTACGTCCCTCTTCGAGTGCTAAACGTATTTGGTCTGAAATATCATCTAGTACTGAATCCCATGATACTCTTTCCCAATTGCCTTCACCTCTTTTACCAACACGTTTGAGAGGGTACAAAATGCGTTCAGGGTCTTCAATCTGGTTAATAGTTGCAGGACCCTTAGCACAAATGCGTCCTCGGCTTCCGGGATGATAAGGGTTACCTTCAAATTTTCTGACCTTACCAGTTTCTTTATCAATATAACTTAGTAATCCACAACCAGATTCACAGTTGAAGCATGAAGTAGGAATTATAGAGTAGTGCCTTTTCTTTTTTTTTGACCAATCTTTTGCTTCATATTCAACCCAGTCATCCCATTTTTCAGGTGGAGGAAAATGACTGAGTTGTCCTTCAGCTAATATTTCAATTTCATTTGTTTCTTGTTCGCTAAGGTCTGGAATAATTCCCAACCCCTGAGCCAATTTTTCTATCCATGACGGATCAGGTTGTTTCTGCATATTTATTACTTCTCTTAAATTTAAAGCTTGTAAAGACAACAATTATTTTAAGGATTATTTTTCCCTTACGGAGAGTAAGACTTTAGAAAAGAAAAAAATAATTATTATCTTATAGTTTGAATTTGCAATCAAATAAACATTTTCTTTTTATCTACATTTGCATAAAATTAAATATTGGATGCAAATATTTTAGTTAGAAAAATTTATTTTTTTTTAACTCAATGGAATCATTTGAGGTGCCATGAGCCATATACGGATGGAATACCAAACTCCAATCAAAATTAAAAAACTAGCTAAAGATAGAATAAGAGGGATTGTAGTCCAAAAGAGCAATATAACTGGTATTAAACTCCCAAAAAAGATCACTCCAAGCCAGAATTCGTATTTGAAATACCCTTTGTAAATCAAATTTTTCGTCCTATGAGAGTCTTCGGTTGGATGAGGAAATGAAAGTTCTGCAAATATAGATAATAAATTAATAATTATTGCCCATATCATAATATTTTTCAGATCAGGCATCATCAAATTAAGTGGCTGGAAAAGAGGATTGACCAAAATTAAAACAGCAGAACCACCAATGATTGAATGTAGAAACATATGAAGTATCAACAGTGGGCTTTGCCAGAAATCACGACCTTTAGCCTGTGCAAAAAGAAATGCAGTATAAATCGCAAGTAACACACCCATAAAGAGGATCGGCAATACCAACCAATAGTTCATTTTTTCAAGATTTAACAGATTTGCAATGCAAAAAATAGTAACCAATAAACCATAAATGGTAAGGATATAACCTCCTTTTACGAGCCAAGATTTCCATTGGGGACGAAGGAGAACATAAAAAAATCTTTTTGGCTGGTCGAGGTCCATAATTAATAATCCTCCTGTTGCTCCAAGCAAAATCAGAGAAGCAATGGCACTAGGCAAAAAAACTTCTTCTGAAACATTTACTAAACCCAATAGATTTAATAGCATTGGCAAACCTAAAATACCTGCAGCAAGCGCCTTTGTGAAAATATAACCTGCAACTTCCCATCCCCAGAGAATTCCTTTAGATGGTGTATCGTATATTCGGTTTGCAGGGCGTGACCCTCCGCTAAGACCTTTATTCAATAGGTGGCCAATATTTTTTGAAAAAATTCCCCTATAGTTCTGTTCTCTTTTTTTATCATCTTGATTTAGCTTATGGTGAAAGCTAGATTTGTTAGTATTACCTGAATGATGACCAACTCCAGCAGATTGAGATCCAAAAATATTTTCTTCACAATTTTTTGTTTCAAGTGGATTAAGAGAAACATCATCTCCTTCTATATAAAATAGTTTTGGTCGAGTCCCTTTTTCCGGTTTTCTAACTGTAACCTGCTGTCGGGAAATGAGATGGTTAATTTTTGATCCTGGATCATCCATGTCTCCTGCAATAATTGCTTCAGTTGGGCATACTGTTACACAAGATGGTAACAGTCCAACATCGACCCTGTGAGCACAATAATTACATTTTGCGGCTGTATTAGTTTCTGGGTCAATGTAGATCGCATCGTATGGGCATGCTTGGGTGCAAGATTTACAAGCTATACAACGATCACTGTTAAAATCAACAATTCCGTCAGGTCTTGTATATAGAGCCTTGGTAGGACAAATTTCTATACAAGGGGCGTTTTCACAATGGTTGCATCGCATAACTGAGAAAACTATGCGCGTGTCAGGGAAATAACCCTTCTCAACATATTTGACCCAAGTCCGATTGACTCCTAAAGGTACAGAATTCTCAGATTTACAGGCTACTGTACAAGCATGGCAACCAATGCAATTCCGATTGTCAATTACAAATCCAAAATTCAAAAAACTTACCTTGTTAAGAAATTATTATGAGAAATATATTTAATATATATTATCACTAGTGTCCCATTAAGTTATCAAATAAATTCAATTGGATAGCATCTTCAATGATGACCGGATAATTATCTGATTTATCAAGTAACTGAATTAATGATATTTTTTCAAATAAGGTCAGACTTAAGACCTGTAGAATATTGTAGAGTGATGTATCTATTTTAAGCCTTTTTTTGATAATAGCCACCAGCACATAAACAGAAACCGCAATCCGGATTTGTGTTTTGACAGCGTTTTCGGATGTTCCGTAAAAAGATTTGATACGCAAGTGTTGTTTTATCCATTTAAAAAATAGTTCAATTTGCCATCGGTAACGATAGAGATCGGTAATTGTCTGAGCCGAAAAAACGAAGTTATTGGTTAGAAAATTAAAATTGGTTTCAGTTGCACTGTCATAGTAGTGTATACGACGTAGTGTTTTTGGATATGCTGCTGAGCTATTCAATCCTGACAGTACAACGGTTTGATCACATTTTACACCATTATTCACTCCTACAGGGTGTGAATAACGTCGTTTGAATTTAGTATTGGATTTCGCTCTAATAACAAAAAATGCACCGGCAGTGTGCCAGCGATAAAGGCGTGCAAAATCCAAATATCCTCGATCCATGATATAAAAGGCACCTGCTTCGGGTGTGAGAAGATCGAGCACATTAACATCATGCATTTTACCATCTGAGATGTGAATAAAAATTGGAATATTACCACGCAAATCCAAAAGAGTATGTAGCTTTACTGCAGATTTGGTTGAACGAAATAATGCCATGGAAAAACAGACATGCAAAGATCAATGGTCGAAGCATCCAAAGCATAAACGGTATTGTTCATTTCCAACCCTAAGTCCTCTTTCAAGTAAAGAGGATGGGCTATTTTAATCAAAGCATGTGCAAAATCAGCATAGATGAGCCAATCTCGTGTTTTGTTTGCATTCGAGAATGTGTTTCGAGATATGCCACCCCGGATACCAATATGATAAAGTTTGGGTTGATGAGCTCGAAGACAAATCTCAATATCACGTAAACTTTCTCTGTGTGTAAGTTGACCAAAGGCCATGCAAAGAAATTGATCAAAACAGTTAAAAGACTTTACATAACGGTTGCCGCTATATTGTTCGACACATTTTCTGAAGGTGTGCATAGGCAGATGATCCATCACCTGGGAAAATATGTATTCGCCGGAAAACATGCTGCTCCTTTTTCGTATGAAAATGAGTAGCATGACTGACTTCCAGCAGAATGCTCAAGTCGCTAACTGGTATAATTCAATATTATTCTTGTGTTTTCAAATATTTACGAGAATAATAG
>Ga0208058_1000164_pt1 | contig 16044 bp, 15 predicted proteins | sample DeeseametaMP1092_FD_184196 | JGI IMG/M metagenome (GOLD analysis project Ga0208058, IMG submission 184196) | Marine microbial communities from the Deep Atlantic Ocean - MP1092 (SPAdes) | ecosystem: Environmental > Aquatic > Marine > Oceanic | place: South Indian Ocean | collected 2011-03-02 | reverse complement strand
TGATGGTGATAAAATTAGAATTCATTATGGTGATTTTAGAGATGGAAGAATTGAAACATGGTTCTCTGATGAGTCTAAAGAAATAACAGTTTATGAAAAAGAACATTTCAAAAGACTAAGAACAGAGAGAGAACAAAAAGCAAAAAAAGAAGAAAGAGAACTTCAAAAAAAGTGTGTTGAAACTTGGCTACCTGTCTATGAAGATTCTACTCCTTCAAATCATCCTTACCTTCAAAAAAAACAAATAAGAACATCTTTTAACTCTAGGGTTGATCATAATAATAATCTTCTAATACCCATCTACGACAGTTTAAAGAAGTTTACAGGTGTTCAAAGAATTACTCCTGAGTGTGAAAAAAGAGTCTCTAAGGGAACTAAAATGACTGGTTCATTTTCTGCTCTTGGTGATGTCTTTGAAGCAAAAAGAGTCTATTTAACAGAAGGGTGGGCAACAGGTGCATCAGTAAAACTTGCACTAGGTGAAGATAGCTCAGTCATTGTTGCATTTAATGCCAACAACATCTCACCATGTATAAAAACTTTAAGAAAATATAATAAAAAATGTAAAATTATTATCTGTGCTGATAACGATGAATTTACTTATATCAAAGGCAATCAAGTCAATGTAGGACTCGAAAAAGCTTCTATTGCTAAGGGAGAGTTTAAGGACGTTGAATGTATTCATCCAGTATTCAAAGACAAATCAAAAAAGCCTACTGACTTTAATGATCTTCACATGCTTGAAGGTATCAATGCTGTTCGTGATCAGATTACAAATCATTTAAGAGAGTTTAAGAAAAAAGAAAATGCTTCAAAAATAAATGAAGTGAATGTTGTTAAAAAACTTTTAAAAGCTCAAGAAGAAGAAGGCTTTCTTTTCGTTAAACAACAGGATGATGTTTTTGTTTATCTTGATGGAGTTTGGAAATTAGTTGAGGAGAGAGAACAGAATAAAATAAAACTAAAGATAAAAGAGTTTTACAGGGATGAGGCGACAATTAGAAAGATTGAATCAACTTATAAACATTTTGTTCTTGAAATTCCAAACGCTCCTGTTGATATGTTCGCACCTAACCCTTCAATGATTAATTTTAAAAATTGTACTCTCCATCTAGAGAACAGAGAATTAATAAAGAAAGATCACTCTCCAGAAGATTATTGTACTAATCAAATTCCTGTTGATTACACAGAGAAAAATGAATACTCAGAAGAATTATGGAATATGCTTCAATATATGTTTGAGAAAGAAGATCCTGAAAACAGAAAGGAATGTATTCTTGCTATTCAAGAAATGTTTGGAGCTTGTCTCCTTCCTAAATTTCCAAGAGTCTTTATTCTTAAAGGTGTTCCAGGTTCAGGGAAATCAACTCTTTTAAAATTATTAATGAAGTTAATGAGTCGGGATAATTACTCTTTTGTTCAGCCTAGTGAGTTCTCAGGTTTTAACCTGGAGGATATGGTCAACAAGCTTTGTAATTTTCATACTGATCTTAATGAATATGAACCTATCAAAGAAGATGTTTTGAAACTTATCAACGATGGTTCACCAATAAAGATCTCAAGGAAGTTCATGAAGTCTTTGATATCTCCAATTCCAGCTGTTCATGTTTTTGCTTGTAATAACCTTCCTCCAATTAGTGCAGGGCAGTCAGGGGCATTTGATAGAAGAATCACTCTTGTTGAGATGAAGAGAGCTTATGTTGGTTCTGATAATATGCCAATTGAGGAGAGTGAGAGAGAGAACTTTCACGGCCTCAGAGACAAGGCTGAGGGAATTTTTAATGATGACCCTATGGGTGTTATTAAATTTGCCTTAGACGGCTTAAAAAGGATCTTAGAGAACGAAAATTATACTTGTCCTATGTCTGGGAGAGTTGGACTTGCTGAATGGCAGGAAGAAGAAGATCCTCTCATCGAATTTTTAAATGATGATTGCTATTCAACAGGAATAAAAATAGGGCCTACTGAAGATTTTAAAATTGAAAGGTCAAAACTAGGAAAGCTTTTTGTTGAATGGCAAAAGGATGCTGTGCTTCATAAAAACAAGATCGGGAAAGGGACTTTCTATAAAAGAATTTATGAGAAGTTTGGTAAGAAGACCGTTAAGGGGAAAAGGTATGTCATGGGTATTACTGAGAGTCAACCGAGAGACAGTGAAGGATACGCAGCGTCATAAATAGATCAAAAATTCATTATAAATAACGAGGAGAGTCATAGAAACTCTCCTTTTTTATTCAATTAAGTGCAAAACTTATAATTAAGTGCAAAACTAAGTGCAAAACTCAAAACGACTTTTGCACTTGACTTTATGCTGTGCGGCACCAGTTATTATATATACTTATATATATATTTATTTATTTTTTTAGTTTTAAGTGCAAAAGTGCAAAAATATATATAAAAGAGTAATAACTTTCAAAAAAATAAATAAAAGAAAATTTTTTTTCAAAAAGAATGTAAAAGGTCTTAAAAAAGTGCGTTTTTTTAGCACTTTTGCATTTTTTGCACTTTACTTGTTTTTTTCAAAAACTTACTCTCACGATACGCAGCGTCATAAACAGTTCTGAAATTTACTAAAAATAACGATGAGAGTCATAGAAACTCTCCTTTTTTTATTGAATCCGGTGCAAAACTAATGCTTAGGTGCAAAACTAGGTGCAAAACTCAAAACGACTTTTGCACCGGATTTTATGCGCTGCGACACTAGTAGTTATATATACTTATATATATATTTTCTAATTTAGGTGCAAAAGTGCAAAAATATATATAAAAGAGTAATAACTTTCAAAAAAATAAAAAATTTCAAAAAAATCATTTTTTTAAAAAAAGTAACAATCGATTTTTTTTTAGTTCATTTTTGCACCGTTTTATACAATTCTTTTGTTAAACTATTGTTATTTCTATGTTTAAGGGTGTCTGAATCCGGTGCAAAATTGATTTTCTGCAATTTTCTGCAACTTTCTGCAAAAAAAAGTGACGTTGCCTGAAAAGTAGAGCAACTAAGTAATTAATATCATTTGTTTGTGTATATCTTGTCTAGCTATTTTTCGTGACAATTTCTGAATTTTCGCAACAATTTCGCAACAATTTCGGCAATAAAACCTTTAAGTTGCTGTTTTTATATTCAAATTCTGTAAAATCTACGTCAATTTTCGTGACGTTGCAGAAAAAATTGCCAATTTTGACAATGCATTGTATAAATTTCATGTACTTACTAATTGTCAGTGGCAAGTCAGTGACGTAATAGTGACGTAAAGTGACGTAAAGTGACGTAAAGCAGGAATTGCATTGAAGAATAAAACATTAAAACTATATTTTGATAGTGAAGAAAAAGAAAAAGCTCTGATGAGTTTCTTAAACTCTGTTGAAATTCCTTATAACGATATTTCAGAAATAGACAAAAACCCAATTGTTAAAATTGCAATGAATATGGAGGAAGAAGAAAAAAAGAAATGCGTTAGATGTGGCCATGAAAGACCTCTTTCTATTTATCCAAAAGATAGTAAGTCTCCAGATGGAAGAAGGGTTGTTTGTAAGATCTGCTTAAGAAAAGAAAGAATCCTAAAAAGAAAACAAGAAGAAGAAAATAAAAATAAAAACTAGTAGATTGTAAAAACGAATTCTGCCTATATTAAATATATGGGAAATGGTTTTTTAAAATTAAAATGTTCAAAATATAGTGGTTTTCAAATTGGTGATGATATTATTTTAAGTCTCACCAATGTCATTGATGAAAAAAAAGTTGCATTATCAACAACAGCTCCACTCTCCTTTAAAATTTATCGTGAAGAAAATAAGAAAGCACTTGAGTCAGACAATTGTGTTGAGTTTGGAACAGTCATCCTCACTCGTTCTGTTGGACAATCTTTTTTTATAGGCAATGACATTCAGGTCGTTGTTTCTCACGTCTTAGATTATGGATCAGCAACAATTGGGATTAAAGCTCCAAGAAGTATAAACATCAGGAGAATTCCTGAGTTTATCGTCAAGAAAGAGATAGCCTCACGGAAGAGGAATAAGAGCAATATAAATGGCAATCAAAAAGTATTGTCGAAGGGTCTCTGTGCTTAATACCTGGAGGCATGGCCGTCTCAATTATTGAGGCCCTTCTTTTTTTTAAAATAAATTATGAGTATAGAATTAAGCCTTGAAGATATTTTTTTAGAACTATCAGATGACCTTGATAAGATCTCTATGGATAAAGTTCCTGTTATAACAAGACAGGCATTAAATAGAACACTTACTGCAACAAGATCACAATTTGAAAAAAGAGTAAGATCAAAACTCAATTTAAAACTAAGAACAATTAGAAAAAAAGAATTTACTAGAATATTTAATGCAAGAGGCACTGATATAAGCAGTATGAGTGCAACTATAAGCATGAGCTATAAGCCTATAAGCTTAGTGACTTTCATTAAGGATGCAAAGCCTATTGAGCAGAAGGGAATACCGATAAAAAAAAGGAAGAAGCTTTCTGTAAGGGTAGGGAGAAAAAGGGTTAAATTAAAAAAGGCATTTGTTCAGAGAGGAAAGAATAACAATCTTCATGTCTTCAAAAGAGTTGGTAAGAGTCCAACATACTGGAAGAAGCAATCAGCTCCATCAATCGCTGCTATATTTGAGAAAGAGAATATGTTTCAGCCGTTGAGAAGATTTGCTCAGGCAAGGTTTAATAAGAACTTCAAACAAAGATTAAATTATGAGCTGTCTAAGCTTTGATATAAGGGCTACTAGGGGGGTGGGGTAGGTTCTTCCCCTCTTGAAATTTAACGGGCGGCAACGCTCGCAGAAAAGCTCTAGTTAGTTGCTTTTTTGACACCCTACACAAGAAGTCAACTATATAAGGAAAATATGCATTTATCAATAAGAGAATTACAAGAGATCACAGGGAGAGACTGGAGAACTGTCAAAAAAAGAATTGAAGGTCTCAACTCTGTTGGAAAAAAAAGAAATGCCTTATTGTTTGAATCAAAAGATGCAATTGAAAAAGTTCTCCTTCCTGATCTTGAAGAAAAAATTAAATTAAAATTAAAGAATCTTGATGGAGTTGCCAAGGCCGCATATTCTTCTGACTTTGATGATCATAGAATCAAAAAAGCTAAGGCCGATAAATTAGAGCTTGAACTTGCTGAGAAAAGAAAAGAGCTTGTTAGAATTGATGAGGTAGTTGAGGAAGTAGAAAATAAGCTTTCAGTTGTTAGAACTTCATTTCTCGCACTTCCTTCAAACTGTGCAACTGCTCTTTCAATTATTGTTGAACCTTCTGAGATCGAAGCTGAACTCTCTGAACAGGTTAATATGATACTTGCTGAACTCTCCAGGGAAGATGATGAGTAGTGATTTAAGTAAGGCACTCGATGCTGCTATTAAAAGAATCATGATTCCTCACACAAAGATGACACTTGTTGAGTGGGCCGATTCAAAAAGATATCTTTCTTCTGAATCTTCTTCAAAAGTTGGAAGATGGAAGACCTCAACTGTTGAAGTCGCACGTGGACCAATGGAAGCTTATACTGATCCAGCTGTAAAAAAAATAACTATTCAATCATGTACTCAGCTTTTAAAAACTGAGTTCTTGAATAACATTGTTGGATTTCATATTGATCAAGATCCATGCCCTATTTTATTAATTCAGCCTGATGAAGATATGGCCGAGGAGTGGGGAGAAGAAAGACTTTCAAACATGGTGAGAGATACTCCATGCCTTGCTGAAAAAGTTGCTCCAAAAAAATCACGTGATTCTGGGAATACTAAGGGGAAGAAAAAGTTCCCTGGTGGATATATTGCAATGATCGGTGCCAGGAGTCCCTCAAAGCTTGCTTCACGTCCTATCAGAGTTGTTCTAGGTGATGAGGTCGATAAATATCCAGCATCAGCAGGAAAAGAAGGTGATCCTTTAAGACTTGCTGAAGAAAGGTCAGACACTTTCTGGAACGCTAAGAACGTGAGTGTTTGTTCACCAACAATTGAAGGTGATTCAAGAATTAATGAAGAGTATAAAAAATCAGATCAAAGAGTTTATGAAGTTCCTTGTCCTCATTGTGGTGAGTTTCAAGAAATGCTTTTTAGTTCTGTTTCCTGGCCTGAAGGGAAACCTGAAGAAGCTTTATATTATTGTTCTCACTGTGGAGAGTCTTGGAATGAACTTGAAAGAATTCATTCTATTCAAAAAGGAAAATGGAGAGCAACGAAACCATTTAAAGGTCATGCAGGTTTTAAAGTTTCAAAGCTTGCTTCACCATTTAAGCCGATGTCAGTCTTAGCTCATAAATATGAAGAAGCTAAGGGAGACCCAAACATGATGAAGACTTTTGTCAACACTCAGCTTGCTGAGACATACAAGGAGACAGGAGAAGTTCCAAAATGGGAAGGTCTTTATAGGAGAAGAGAAAAATATCCTATCGGAAAAGTTCCTGCTCCTGGAGTTGTTTTATTGATGGGTGTTGATATCCAGAAAGACAGAATTGAATTTGAAGTCGTTGCAGTTTGTAGAAACAGAAGAACGTATTCAATTGATTATAGAGTTCTTGATGGTGATACAGCAAGAGATGAGGTTTGGGACAAGTTAGAGTCATGTATATGGGAGACTTATCAGCATGAGTCAGGAAAATATCTCCCTATTCATAAGGTCGCTATTGATACAGGTTACAGGACCACTAGGGTCTATCAATTTTGTCGGAAGTTTAGTCCCAATATGGTTTATCCTGTGAAAGGTTCAGATAATTTAATGACTCCTGTGGGAACTCAAAAATCTGTTGATGTGAATCAGCATGGGAAAAACTTGAGGAGAGGTTTAAAGCTGTGGCATGTTGGAACATCAGTTTTAAAAAATGAATTATATTCAATGCTTCAAAAAGAAGAACCTCTTGATGTAGAATCATTCCCTCCAGGATATTGTCATTTCCCTGAGTATGATGAAGAGTATTTTAAAATGCTCACAGCTGAAGAATTAAGAAAAGAGAAAGACAAGAATGGACGTGAAAGGCTTTATTGGTGTAAAATAAGAGAACGAAATGAAGTGTTAGACTGTAGAGTCTACGTGTTATTTTTAACCTATGTGATGAGTCTGCATAAATATAAAGATCATCATTGGGATAATTTGGAATCAAAGATGGGCATCAGCTCCAACTTTCGACGAATGGAATCAATTGAACCTCAGAAGAAAAAGATTAAGATTAAAAGAAAATCTTCTGACTGGATTTAAAAAGGTGATTCCATGTCTCTATCAATTTCAGAGAAGCAAGAACTCTTAAAAGAGCTTGAGAAAAATTATTATCTAGGTGTCAAAGAAGTTGAGTATGATAATAGAAAAATGAACTTCAGGACATTACCTGAGATGTCTAGTCTAATAGTCACCTTGAGAGGTGAACTTGGAATGTCTAAAAAAGTAAAAAGAGTTCAGGCATCATTTTCTGGAGAGGGAAAATGAAGAAGAATTTTATAGATAAAACTTTTGAATACTTCTCTCCAAAGGCTGCTGAAAAAAGGTATACATCAAGAAAGAGAATTGAGCTAATTGAGAGAAAGTTTAATGCTGCCTCAAAGTCTGGTAGGCATAAACATATTTATACAAGTAATGCTTCAGCTGATCAGGAGATAATGCCAGCTCTGTCAACCTTAAGAAATAGGGCAAGAGATCTTGTCAGGAATCATCCTCATGCAACATCTGTTGTTAATGAGATGGTGAATAATACTGTTGGCATTGGTGTGAGGACAAGATTTATTCATAATAGTGAGAATAAAAAGAAAAGAATTAATTCAGCCTGGAAGAATTGGGCCGAAACAACTCAATGTGATTTTGAGGGAAGAAAAAAATTGAGAGGACTTTTAAGGGTCGCTGCTCATACATTTTTTGAATCTGGTGAAGTTTTAATTAGATTTAGAAGTTCGGGAGAGATTATTCCTTTTAGTCTTCAAGTTCTTGAAGGTGATTTTATTGTTGATACATTACAGGGCGATAATATCAAAGATGGTATTGAGAGAGATAATCAGGGCCGTGTTATTGCTTATCACCTTTACTCTAATCATCCAGGAGATTATCAAGGTCTGAACAATACTGTGAGAGTTCCAGTGGAAGATATTTGTCATTTGTATGATGAGAAAAGAGCTGGCCAGAGTAGAGGAATTCCTATTCTTACACCAATTGTAAATAAGCTCAGAGACCTTGATGAACTTGAAGAAGCTGAGATTGTGAAGCAAAAGATCACTTCATGCTTTACGGCATTTGTTCATGATATGGAACCTGGTGATTCTCTCATGGATGAGGATGGGTATGAGATAGGAGAAAAAGTTTCTCCAGGTTCAATTGAATTTCTTCCTCCAGGAAAAACTGTTTCTTTTGGGAATCCAGCCACAAAGGAAGGTTATTCAGAGTTTAAAACTAAAGGTGACCATGCTGTTGCTGCTGGGACAGGTGTTCCATATGAAGCAATGACAGGTGATTACTCAAGGACAAATTTTTCTTCTGGAAAGATGGGGCATAATAAATTTCATAAGGGAATAAGAGCAATACAAAAATTAATATTTGAAGATTTACTTCTTGATAGAGTTGCAGAAAGATTTTTGAGTCTTCTTCCTTTTTATGGATTGAACTCTCAAGGAGTTACTTATAAACATACTCCACCAAAAGTTGAAATGATTGATCCAGTGAAAGAGACAAATGCCTTGAACTCAATGATCAGGAATGGTCTGACTTCATGGTCAAATGCTGTGGAGACTTTAGGTGAAGACCCTGAAGAATTAATTAATGAAATTAAAATTGACCGTGATCGCTTTAATAAGTTACAATTAATACTGGACAGTGATTCAAACACTACGACTATCAATGGTCAAAAACATTCCCTGGATGGGAGCAACGATTCGGAAACTGCTTAATGCAACAAAGAAAAGTTCAAATCCCAGCACAGAGAATGGAATTTTCAATCAAGAAAAATTCTGCACGTAGAGATGAGACAGGTCATCTTTTGGTTGATGTAATATGGTCAACAGGAGCTTCAGTGGTTCGATATCCTATGTGGGATGAACCTTATCTTGAAGTTCTATCAATGGACCCTGAGCACGTTGACCTTACAAGACTAAATTCCGGTGCTGCTGTTTTAGATAATCATAAAGCGTATGACTTAAAAGATCAGATCGGAACAGTAGTTCGTGATTCTGCAAAAATTGAAGACGGTCTTGGGGTTGCAACTCTAAGAATGTCAAAGAGAGAAGAAATCAAGGGCATTGTTGAGGATATCGAGAACGATATTATCACAAAAATTAGCATCGGTTATTTAATAAGAATGTTTGAAGAGACTCTTCCAAGTGAAGAGGGTCAAATGAGAACACTGACTGCGAAGGACTGGATGCCTTTTGAAATTTCTTTTGTATGTATTCCAGCTGATGATGGGGCTGAGGCTCGTTCATCTGTTGAGAATGAATCAAATAATCAAGAAACATTTGAATGTATTATCATTTCTCAAAAAAGGAGCGAGACAATGAGTGAAAAAACTCAAACTGTTGAACCAACTCCTGAAGTAAGAACTCAGCCAGTAGTTCAAGCTCCAGAAGTTGATACAGCAAAAATCAAGGAAGAAGCAAAAAGGGAACTACTTGCTTTTCAAAATGATGTAAGAAGTTTAGTAAAGAGTGCAGGACTTAAGTCTGAAACTGCTGAAGAATTTCTTGGCCGTGAATTATCTATTGAAGATGTAAAATCTGAAATAATTAAAACACTTGCAAAGAAAGATGAAGAAAAACCAACTAGAGCAGCAAATTCAATTCAAATCACTAGAGATGAAGTTGAAACTCGTAGAGAATCAATCGAATCAGCTCTTATGAATAGAATTGATGGAAAGACTGAACTTGTTAAAAATGCACGTCAATTCAGAGGACTTACACTTGTTGAGATTTCAAGAAATCTTTTAGGTGACAAGGCCGTTGGTATGAACGCAAGAGAAGTTGCTTCAAGAGCACTTCATCACACAAGTGATCTTCCTCATGTTCTTTCAAATATTGCAAATAAAACTCTTAGAGCAGGTTATGAATCAGCTCCAAGAACTTTCCTTCCACTTGCAAGACAAACTTTTCACAATGACTTTAAAGGTGTTGAGAGAGTTCAACTTGAAGACAAGCTTTCTTTAGACAAGATTATTGAAGGTGGAGTGATTAAGCATGGTACTCTTGGAGATTCTAAAGAGTCATATAAGCTTGTTTCATATGGTAAACAAGTTGCAGTAACAAGAGAAATGATCATCAATGATGATATGGATGCAATCTCTAGAGTTCCAAGAATGTTCGGAAGAAATGCAGCAGATCTTGAGAGTGAAATGTTCTGGGCAGAATTTCAAGGTGGAATCATGGCAGATGGTAAAGCAATATATCATGCTGATCATAATAACCTTGCAAGTGGAGCTGCTCTTTCTGAAACAACTCTTGATGGTTTAGAGCAATTACTTGCAGAGCAGAAAAAACTTAATGGTCAATACATGAACATCTTAGGAAGGTTTCTAATTGTTCCAAGGTCTTTAAGAAACAAAGCGAAGCAACTTGTTGCTTCTGTTGATGCTTCAAGTACAAGTGAAGTAAATGTTTATGAAAATGAATTTGATATCATTTCTGAGATCAGACTTGCTGGCAATGCTTTTTATATGGCAGCTGACTACAATCAGATTGATACTTTTGAAGTTGCTTATCTTGCAGGATCTCAAGGAGTTGAGATTGAGCAGGAAATGGACTTTGATACTAGAGGAATTAAAATTTCTGCTGTTCATGATTTTGGTGCGAAATGTATTGATTATCGTGGAATTGCTAAGAACCCAGGAGCTTAATAATGAAAGTATATAAGAGTGAAGGAAAAAAAGTCACTTTAACTGCTGGAGCTGGTGGAGTTACTTCAGGCGATATCGCTGAAGTAGGATCTTTTATCGGTGTTGTTGAAGGTGATGCAGCTAACGGTGAAGATTATACACTAGTGAGAGAAGGTGAATTTGAACTACCTCTAAAGTCTGGTGATACTCCAGCTGTTGGTGATCAAGTTTATTTTGATGGTTCTACTCAAGAAGTTACAACGACTGCAACTGATAACACTTTAGTGGGAACAGTTTCAAAAGTTGGTGCTGACTACTGTTGGGTCATCCTTTAATACTTAAGGCCCTTCGGGGCCTTAGTTTTTTTGAGAGAAGATGAAAAAGATATTTAGTGACTCCATTGTTAATACTTCTTTTCAGGCATTTGCTGATGAAATAGTTGTTTTACATAATAGCACTAATTATTCTCTCAAGGGTGTTTTTGAGAATGACTTTAAGATTGTTGATCCTGAGTCAGACTCTGTGATTGTTTCTTCAAATCCAGGTGTTCACGTTAGAAAAGATGAACTTCAATTTAATCTTCAAGGTGATGAGCTTTTTACAATTAGAGGTGAAAATTATCGTTACTTTGAACATTATGTTGATAAGGCTGATGTCGTTCACATTGTTTTACATAAGGTTTAGATGCACAAAAGAAGAGAGATAAAAACATTTGTAAAAAACTTAATTGAAACTATTCCTGATTTTTCTGGAAAGGTTTTTATTAATGAAAAAGCAAAGATTCAAGACTCTCAGCTCCCTTATGTGAACATAAATACAAATAGCGAATCAGCTGATGTAAGGAATTCTTCTCCGAGAAGTTATACAAAAAGATTCACCTACTCAGTGGAGATTTTTGTTAAAGGTGAAAATGAAGATGTTCTTGATGATTATTCAGGACAAGTTGAAAATCTTATTCTTGGAAATGATAGATTTGATGAGCTTGTTGAGGAGACATTGATTCAAGATATCGAATATGGAGAAGACTTTCAGGGTGCTTATCCAATTATGGCCTGTCGTATAACTTTTGAAAGTATGTATGAACAGCAAGCACCATTGTCATCTGATGTTGTTGACTTTGAAAGAAATGATTTTGATCTCTCTGTTTCAGATGAATCTGAAAATATGAAGGGTCAAATATTGCATGAGGTTTAAATGAAAATAAAAGTTATTCCATTAAGTCATGTTGTCGTTAAGGACCCTTATACAAGAAGAGTCATTCCAACTGAAGGAAAAATTGTTGATGATTCAGTTTTTTGGCAACGTAGAAAAGCTGAGGGTGATATCAAAATTGAAAAGATTAAGGCCGTTAAAAAAGTTGAAAAAAAAGTCATAAAAAAGAAAGTTAATAGTAAAAAAGGAGCTAAGAAATGATTTCTTTTAATAAAGTTCCAGCAAATGCAAGAGTTCCTTTTGCGTATGTTGAATTTGATAGTTCAAGAGCACAGCAGGGATCAGCTGCGTATAAGTACAAAGTTCTAGCAATAGGACAAAAATTGAGTGGTGGAACAAAAGCATCAGGTGAATTAGTTCCAATCACAAACAAAGATCAGGCATCTCAATATTTTGGTGAAGGTTCACAACTTGCTGAGATGATCAAATATTTTCTTTTAAATAATTCTGCAACTGAATTGATGGCAATCGGTTATGATGATCATGCATCAGCCGTTAAAGCTTCAGGAACTTTAACTATTACAGGGACTGCAACGGCCGCTGGTGTTATTAATCTTTATGTTGCAGGAAAAAAAGTTGTGGCTTCTGTTGCATCAGGTGATGATGCTGACACTGTTGCAGCTTCAATAAATTCTGCAATCAATGCAGATAGTTCATTGATGGTTGACTCTTCTGTGACTGATAATGTTGTTACAGTTACAGCAAAGAATGGTGGAGAGCTTGGAAATGACATTGATCTTAGAATGAATTATGCAATTGGTGAGGAAACTCCAGCTGGTGTTTCTGTTGCAATTGTTCAGATGTCAGGAGGAGTTCAAAACCCAGATGTTTCAAGTGTTTTTACAACTATTGGTGATGAGCATATCAATATTTTTCTTCATGCATATCTTGATAGTGCAAATCTTTCAGCGTTTGAAGTTGAGCTTGAAGACAGGTTTGGACCAATCAGGCAAAATGATGGATATCAGATATCTGCAATGAAAGGAACTTATTCAGAAGTTCAAACTTTTGGTGATGGTAAGAATTCAAAGTTTTTATCAGTCATGGATGCATTAGGGCCGTGTAGTCCTTCAGCATGGGCAGGGGCAATTGCAGGACAAGTTTCAACTAGTGCTGAGATTGATCCAGCAGTGCCATTTCAAAGACTTCCTTTAATGGGAATCATGCCTCCAAGAATTGATGAGAGAAGAAACTGGAATGAATCAAATAATTTATTATTTTCAGGGATTTCAACTTCAAGTGTTGTTGTTGACAAGGTTTATATTCAAAGAGTCATCACAACATATCGACTCAATGAAGCTGGTGCATCAGATACAGCATACCTTGATCTTAATACACCACTTACTTTATCTTTTTTAAGATATGACTATAGAAATACAATGCTTGTTAAATATCCACGTCACAAGCTTGGAAAAGATGGTGGAAATTATGGAGTTGGTTCTAAAGTTGTTACACCCTCAGTTCTAAAGGCTGAAACAATTGCAATTTTTAGAAGATGGGAAGAGAGAGGACTTGTAGAAGATATTGATCAATTTAAGTCTGAACTTCTTGTTGAAATCAATAGTTCTGATCCAAACAGAGCAGATACTTTAATGAGTCCAAACTTAATCAATCAATTGAGAGTTCTAGGGACTCAGATTCAATTTTTACTATAGGAGTGAGTGATGTCAAATAGAGTTGGTGGAACTTTAAATTTAAGAATAGATGGTGTTTTATATAGAGCTAAGGGCGACTTCACATGTCGTCCAACTGCTGAACAAAGAACTGAAATCATGGGAACAGATAGAGATTCTTCTGGTCTTCATGGTTACAAAGTTGAAAAGCTTCCAGGGATGATTGAAGGTGTGATCACAGCTGATGAAAATGTTGACATGGATGCAATTGTGAGACTTGATAATGTTTCAATTGTTGCTGAACTTGCAAATGGAAAAACATTTTTACTTTCAAGAGCATTTTATTCAGGTAGTTCTGAATTTACTACTGGAGAGAGTGAGTTCAATATTAAGTTCACTGGAGAAGGTGAATATCTATAAATTTTTGAGGAGAGAGAGATGACTGACACTTTAGAGAGAGAAGGTGTGATTATCAACGAGAATGGTTCTGTCACTGTTGTATTTAAGAATTCATATGTTGATCAGACACAAAATAGAGAAATTAAAGATGTTACTTTAAAACCTTTATTAATGGAGACTATTTGGGATATTGATTTTCAAAAAATTGGTCCTAAAGAGTTTATGATGATTGCAGCAAGGGCATCTGATATGCCTGTTGTTTTTATGAAGAAACTTAAACCTGTTGATGGTTTTAGAGTTATCCAGGGGGTGTCTCATTTTTTGGAGGACTTAGCGTAGACTTCAAGGAGGGGTTATCTCTTCTTTATGTTTACAACAAAACATCTTTATTTGAACTTAAAAAATACAATGTGAAAGACTATTTAATGGCAATTGAATTGCTTGAAAAAGGTTTAGAAAAATGTCCAACTCTACCTACAATATGAAACTTAAAGCAGTCGATAAAATGTCGGCTGTTCTTGAAAATGTTTCTAGTAAGTTTGGAAAAGTTTCTAATAAAGTCAAAGCTGCAAATAGAGTCATGAATCAGCATAAAAGAGCAACTCTTGGAGTCACGAAAAGATTAAAAGACTTTTCAAAGAGTGCTTCAAAAGTTGGTGGGAATATGACAATGAAAATGTCTGCACCAATTGCAGCATTTGGTGCATTGTCATTGAGAACTGCTGTTAGCTTTGAGCAGTCAATGAATAAGGTCGGGATGCTTACTGGTGAGACAGGAAAAAATCTTGAGCTTATGAGAAATCAGGCAAAAGAGCTGGGTGCAAGCACTCAATTTTCTGCATCTCAGGCAGCTGATGCCATGTCTTTTCTTGGAATGGCAGGATGGGAAACTCAGGAGATTATGAAAGGTATTCCTGGAGTGCTAGATCTTGCAGCGGTCTCTGGAATTGGTCTTGGACGTGCAGCAGATATCACTTCAAATATTATGGGAGCATTTAATATTGATGCTGCAAATTCAGCAAAGGTCGCTGATGTCCTTGCAAGAACAACTTCAGCTGCAAATGTTGACATGGAGATGTTAGCTGAAACAATGAAATATGCTGCTCCAGTCGCTGATGAATTCGGTATGAGCTTAAATGATACTGCAACGATGGCAGGACTTTTGGGGAATGTAGGTATTCAAGGTTCAAATGCTGGGACTGCGATTAAAAATATGATGCTTGGACTTTCTGCGCCAGGTTCAAAAGCAAAAAAAATAATGAATGAGCTTGGGGTCTCTGTAGCTGATAGTAATGGGCAAATGAGAACTCTCCCTAATATCTTAAAAGATATGGGAGGAGCTATGAAAGACCTTCCAAAAGATAAAAAACTTGCTGTTCTTAAAGAGGTTTTTGGAAAGATCTCAATTGCTGGTGCTGCCAAACTTGTTGACAATATTTCATCAATTGGGAAAGAAGGTTCTGAGTTCGATAAACTAAGTAAAAAAATCAATAGTACAGATAAGACTGCAAAGTCTATGGCCGCCACATTAAACGCTGGTGCTCCTGGAGCTGTTAAAAATCTTGCTTCAGCATTTGAAGGACTTCAAATCGCTATTGCAGAAAGTGGATTGCTAGAAATTTTTACAAAAATGGTCATGAAGATAACAGACATTTTTCGTTCATTGGCACAGAATAAATCCTTACTAAAATTTTTAACAATCATGGCTGGAATTGCTGCAATCTTAGGACCAGTAATTTTAATATTTGGAAAATTAGCTGGTGCAATTGGATTAATTGTAGCCAATTGGGGGGCTATTGCATTAGTGATGAAGGGAGTAGGAGCAGTGATTGCTGCCGTAGCTGGTGGAATTTCTGCACCATTCTTAGCTATTGGTGCTGCCATTGCTGGGGTCCTCACATTAATATATAAATTCAGAAAAGAAATTGCATCTTTCGCATCAATGGGACTAGATAAAATTGGAGGTCTCATTCCTGATAGTGTTAAAAGCTTTTTTAGTTTTGACTCTGATTCAAAAGAAGTCCCAGCAATTAAAA
>Ga0208058_1000151_pt1 | contig 16943 bp, 15 predicted proteins | sample DeeseametaMP1092_FD_184196 | JGI IMG/M metagenome (GOLD analysis project Ga0208058, IMG submission 184196) | Marine microbial communities from the Deep Atlantic Ocean - MP1092 (SPAdes) | ecosystem: Environmental > Aquatic > Marine > Oceanic | place: South Indian Ocean | collected 2011-03-02 | reverse complement strand
TGGAGGGTGTCTGACTGTGAAGAATTAGTGGGGGGTACTCACAGGAGATGATTTGACTGACCTTGCCGGAAGAAAAAAACTATGAAGGACTATTTTTTCATCAAATACACTTGATTTTTAAAATGATTTAAATTACCATTACTTTTCTGTATTAGTATTCACATTTTTATTATTAAATTTAGGAGCAAACATGAAAATTCTAAAATTAAATATATTTTTTGGACTTCTCCTCGTATTTTCGTTTCAGGCATCCACTGTCTTTGCTTGTCACGAAGGAGGTTCAATGGGATTTGCCAGTGAAGATCCATTGGCTTCTACAACAGATTATTCTTCTGGAAGTACTTTTATTTTTGCTAGTACCTTCGGCACTTTAGGCTGCAAAAATTGGGATTTTGTTAAGAATAACCGGGTACAGTACCTTGATATTGCCTGGAACAAATTGTCTGAGGAGGTGGCTCAGGGAAAAGGAGAACATCTTGTGGCATTATCACAAATGTATGGTTGCCAAGGAGAATATAAACAGACCTTTGAATCATTGTTGTATGGAAACTACCCTCGTCTTTTCTTGGATATGGAGTCAATAGAAAGCTATGAAAGAGCGCATTTGCTGGAAAATGAAATCAATATACTAATCGAGAGGAATGGTATCAAAAACCAGTGTACCAATATATCTTCATCATAAATTCAATAGAACAATGGGTTAGTAACGATCCATTGTTCTTTTTAAGTAGGAATTATTTTGGACTCTAGTAAAGGCAGCAAATTGTTCTGTTACAATGGACTTGATTAACTTATTTATTAACTAAAATTTTAAGTATTCACTCTGGCAAAATTTCTCCAGATCCATTGAATTCTTCAGGGAGATCTTTGAACTTTGGTAAACCGTCTTTGACCGAAACAGTTTTACTCTCATAATTTACATGAATGGAAGGTTTAAACGAAAAACCCTCCAATATCACTGCAAAAATATCTACTAAGTTTGAACTTGGATGCTCTGTCATAATATGGCCACCGCATTTCTTACAGAACTTTCTCTTGCTGTGATCTGTCTTAGAGAACGTTTGAATATTTTCTAAGACTTTTGTAATTTCCAGTTGATCAAACCCCCCAAAACTGTAAGAATTTATTGGTGTTGCGCTCCATGCAGCATAGTCTTTACAATGACAATAGCCCATTACTGAAGGTTCTCCAGTAACTATGAGTTCTACAGCACCACAAAAACACATCCCTTTTATTTTCTCACTAGCCATTTTTACACATTGTCTTAAGGATTATTGTTTATTTTTTGTGATTTAGAAGAAGCATTGTTATACCATGATTAGCCAATTTTACAAGATTGGGATAGGCTTGTCGGGGAGTGTCTGGCTGTAAAGAACTAAGTGGGGTTTCTCACTGGAGGTTGTGTATGGGGTGTAAATCATTCAATGATAAGTAAGAGGGACTGACTCTTTCATCACCATTTTGATGTAATACGGTTCTTTTTCTTTTTAAATTCATTCTCAGTAATGGTTCCTGCATCAAGTAATTCTTGCAACAGTTTGAGACTCTCCAAATCCTCCTTCTCATCTCTAAGTATTCTTTTCTTTATAAAGACATAGAATAAAATAATTCCAAGGAAAAGAATAATCGGTGGGAGAAGGTATTCCATCATGTAGAAATCCTGAGACCCTGTTTCAAAGTGGAATTGAAAATCTTTCTTAATATCCATTCAAACACAATTATGTTTCTTGTTGGTTCGATTATTAGAACCCAATATATAACATCAATCGGTTTGTTTTACAAGAATTGGGAAGATTGTGGAGGGTTGTCTGACTGTTCCAGAGCAACCCCTCGTAAGAACAGCAGAATTACGCTTAGAGCGCACCTGGTTAATCTGAACTCAACGGTTTGGCTGCAATACCCTGATAGCAATGTCCAATGAATTTTGGAACAGACGGAAGATGAAATCGCTTCAATGAAGTGATTTCAAAAGAAGCACCAAGGACAAGATCATCAATTTTACGATTGAGATGACAACCGTCACCAATTTTTTTTTGTAGAGGATTGAGACGGTGCTGCCAAGCCTGTACCTTCTTGACATCGCTCAATCCGTGTTCCAAAAACACAAAATTTCCTTGTGGTTTAAGGACACGGTTTATTTCAAGCAACGCCTGTGACACATCCGGAATACTGCACAAGGTAAAAGTGCAGACAACATAATCGTAACTTGCATCATCCATTGGCAAATGCTCTCCGGAAAGAACATAATTTGTCACTTCAATTCCGTACTTATCAATCCGTTTCCGAGCCAGACGGTGCATTCGGGGGTTGACATCAACTGCGTCAATTTTCTGTACAGTTTCCGGAAAATGAGGCAGGTTGAGCCCTGTTCCAAAACCGATTTCCAGAACTTCCCCGTTTATTTCCTGAAGTGCATCCTGCCGAAAACCACTCAGTGACTTTCCGGACATGGTAAGTTCACAAAGGTAGGGAAATACAAATTTTGAATAAAAACTTCCGGACATGGCGCCTCGAAACTGATTCACCAATCAAACTGCTTTTTTGAGTTTTGATGTAACGGAGATACCGGATTCCTCAGAATTTTGGATGTATTTTTTCAACTGTTCAGCAGAATATCCGGTTGCGTTGGATGCTGCTGCAATACTGGGGAATTTCTGTCCCTCAACAAACACAGCTCCTTCTGTGATGTCTTTTGGGACTGTCTTTTGAGCAGCTTCATTTTGAGTGTTTTCCATTGGATGGAGTAGAATTTCCGCCTTGTCGTAATCTTCCTGCTGAATAAGGGAAATGTACTGTTCCAGTGAAGGCACCATTTCAAACCATCCGTGTCCTGTGTAGTGAGTTTGAAACAAAATGTGCAGCGTACTTTCAATATTTTCCGCAGACTCTTTTTGTCCTGCTTCATGACTTGCAAGCAAATGCAGAGTTTCTGAAGATCCTTTTTGCAGAGTTTCCAGTGCCACATAAGGATCATCACATGAACCTATTTTAACTCTGTTATTGCGTGAATCCTGGATAAAATAAACTGCCCAGGCCAAATCTCCAAGACGCTGCTGACGCATCTTTCTTTCACTGCTCTTTGCATCTATGCAGTTTTTGCAGGTTGACGTTTTGCCATCATGTGAATGTGAAGACATGTAGAATTCCCTCAATGATTTTATTGTTCCACATCCTTCACAGCTCTTTTCCAGCAAATTCATTTGAGACAACCTTCTTTCCGTTTCTTTGGAAGCTTGCCGAACCTGTGCCCGGACATTAGCACATTTACGACAAAACGAAGCCAGTCTGTCCTGACATCGTCCTGGAGGGAAAAATTCCGGCGAACGGGGAAATTCCCCCCGGCACATGCTGCATAAACGGGTGTATTGTTCAGGACCAAATAATTCTTCTTGAATAGCTGACCTCATAGTTTCATTCCTTTGCTGTTTCACTTTGTAAAATGGGCATATAAATATCTTTCTACAATCATAAGATTGCTAATGAATTTACACTTTTCTGTTATAATAAATAGCAGATTACACAAAATGGTCAATTTCTGAATGCAAAAACTGCCGTGATAGGATAAGCTTTCCAAAAAGCTTGCCATCCAGAAAAACAATTTAGCTGCTTTTCTCTGCAGCATGCAGTTTCGCATTTATTGAAAATTTTCACATTTTACAAAAATACATACATCCAGCAACAACCATTTGAATTTATTGACCGTTAATAATTTATCTGTTCGTACAGAACACCAATCTGGTCCAATTAACATTTTGGACAACCTGAATTTCAAACTTGAAAGCGGCAAAAGCTTGGGAGTAGTTGGAGAATCCGGTTGCGGAAAATCGATGGCGGCCTTTGCAATCATGGGTTTATTGCCGGAAAATATGACTGCCTCCGGCGAAGTTATGTTCGGTAAAAACTTGCTGAATCTACCTGAAAAGGAATTATGTAAAATCAGGGGGAACCGTATCAGTATGATTTTTCAGGAGCCAATGACGGCACTAAATCCAGTCCAGCCAATTGGATTCCAGGTAGCAGAAAGTTTGATTCTGCACAAAAATTTATCCCGACATCAAGGGCAGCGACAGGCTTCAAAAGTGTTGGACCGCGTCGGCTTACCTGCCAAAAAATTTTCGCGCTCACTTTATCCACATCAGCTTTCCGGAGGACAAAGACAGAGGGTAGTGATTGCGATAGCTATGGTATGTGAACCGGAATTGATTATTGCAGACGAACCTACAACTGCACTGGATGTCACGATTCAGGAACAAATACTGGCTTTGATTTCTGAATTGGTTATTGAGGAAAACATGGCACTGATGCTGATAACACACGATTTAGGTGTTGTTGCAGAAAATACTGATCAAATGCTGGTAATGTACGCAGGACGGATTGTAGAGAAAGGTCCAACAAATAAAGTGTTTGAACATTTGGCACATCCATACACACGCGGCCTTTTTGCCTCAATTCCTGACACAGAAAAGTCTGCTAATGATCTTAGCCTTCATCCTGAAAATCCCAAAAATAGCAGGTTGTCAACAATTCCCGGACGTGTTCCGGAATTCTGGGAACGCACCAAAGGCTGTTCTTTTGCAGACCGCTGTTCACGGGCACAGGCAAAATGTTTTTCAGAGCTTCCGGATGAAACCCGGATAAGTAACGGACATTCCGCAGCCTGTTTTTTCCCCTGGGAGCAAAACGCATGAAACAGGAAAAGAATGCAAATACTTTGCTCCAAATCCGCGAACTAGTGAGGGAATATATCCTGCCGCGCCAGCATATTTTTATTCCTCCAAAACGCTTCCGTGCACTTGATGGAGTGAGTTTGTCGCTAAATTACGGTGAAAGTTTTGGCATTGTGGGCGAGTCCGGTTGCGGGAAATCTACTTTGGCCAGAACTGTATTAGCACTTGAATCTCCTCAGTCCGGAGAAGTTTGTTTTCAAGGTAAGGTTCTGCACAACCTGAAATCCAAAGATTTGCGACGTATGCGTCGTGGAATGCAAATGGTTTTTCAAGATCCATACGGCTCGTTGGATCCCCGCCATTCAGTAAATCAAATTGTATCTGAGCCCCTTACATTGCTGGGAGAAGTAACACTAAAAATACAGCAGCAACAGGTTGCTGAAGCCCTTGAAAACGTAGGACTCTCACCTGCAGACTCGAACAAATTTCCGCATGAGTTTTCCGGAGGACAGCGCCAGAGAATTGCAATTGCCCGTGCTTTAATCACTCGTCCGTCACTGATTGTGGCGGATGAACCGGTATCGGCTTTGGATGTGTCAGTACAGGCTCAGGTATTGAATTTAATGATGGACTTGCGGGAACAGCATGGACTGGCTTATCTTTTTATTAGTCATGACCTGAGCATCGTTCGTCACATGACTACAAATGTGGCTGTGATGTATGCAGGAAGAATTGTAGAAACAGGTCCAACGGAAACCCTGTTTGATCACCCTCAACATCCATACACTCGTGCTCTGCTTGAAGCAGTTCCACGTCCTGACCCGTCAAGGAAACGCACAGGACGTTTAAAAAAATCAGCGTCAACCCAACTTTTTCCCGAAACTGAAGGAGGATGCGCCTATGCTTCCCGTTGTCCGCTTGTAGAGGAAAAATGCAGAGAAAAATCTCCGTCACTTTTAAATCTGAATAATAGTTCGGCAATGGAATCTGACAAAAATCCTGCTGAAATTGTTCATAAAGTTGCCTGTTACAAACCCTTAGATTCTGTTGTTTCAGTTTGAAACACTATTAACACTTAAACCAGATAACCAGAAATGTCCGATTCAAAGTTTTGCAGTTTTTTGTGCAGACAATCAGGAGAACCTCTTGCGGGCACTGCCCCATTTGCAGAGCATTTTGTTTTTATTTCCTGGCCCAAAAAATACTGGGAATACGAAGCTCTGGAATCCAAAGGCGGATTCCCAACTGGACTAAAACAATGGATGAAAGAAAAAAGTAAAATTAGCGGAAAAATCAGTATCCGTTTAGCCAGTCAGGCAAAGCTCGAAAATGACAAAGTGGAATTATTTATCTATCCCGGAAAATGGTATTATTCAAACGTTCTGCCCAAAGAAATACCAGAAGTTTTAGAGTCACATTTTCAGCATTACAAAACTTCCGATTTTTCCTGTAAAAAGATTGAGCGGGAGCAGATTTTTATTTGTACCCATGGGAGGCATGATAAATGCTGTGCCAAGTTTGGACAGAAACTTGCTGATCAGATGCAATATCATGTTCAAAAGCAAAATTCTTCTGTTGAAGTTTGGGAGAGCAGTCACCTTGGAGGGCATCGTTTTGCACCAACAATGATTGATTTTCCAAGCGGACGAGTATATGGCCGTATGACTCCGGATGAGATCCCAAGGTTTTTAGAGAGTCGAAAACAAGGACAAGTTTATGGTTCAGCTTATCGGGGTTCAATTTTTTTGCCTGAACTGGAACAAGTTGCTGAAGCTCATGTTCAGCATTATTGCAGTGTTCAGCAATTGGATTGTCAGGTGAAAATAAAAAACCTGGAAAAATTAAGAGAAGATAAATTTAGGTGTACTGCAGCATTTGAGATTAATAAACGTTCCGCTGTATCGCAAAATAATATTCCGGATGAATTAGCATTTTCTTTTAAGTTGAAAGACTTTGAAAGCCCTTCCGGATGTGATGCACTCGAAGAACCGAAACTGAGAAAATGCTGGGAACTGGAGTTACCCCTTTCCTTCCAATAAATTTATTAAATGGAGTAAAAATGGTAGACGAAGAAGTTCAGGAAGAGCAGGAAAACGCAGAAATGAAAGCAGCTGAAACCGAGAATGGAGACAGCCCTGATGACGATATGGATTCGTTGATGAATGAGTTAGAGCAGCAGAAAACAAGTCCTGAAGGTACAGGAGGCAGCGGTGACCTTAGTTCTTTAATAACGGAAAAAGCAGATTCAACAGAGGAAAATATCGACGAAATGCTTGACTCAGCTTCAGACACCACCTCGTCCATGGATGATACACCGGTTGAAGAAGGTGTTGACCTGGAATTTTTGCAGAAAATGCCTTTAACAATGACCTTTGAAGTGGGACGTGCAAAAATGACCATTAACGACCTCCTTTCACTCGGACAGGGTTCCGTACTTGAATTGCACCGTTTAGTTGGTGAAAGCCTGGATTTATTTGCCAACGGTAAGTTGATTGCTCAAGGTGAAGTTATAATTGTCAATGAAAAGTTTGGTGCAAAATTAACGAATATTATTTCTCCTGAAGAACGGATCAAACAAATGAACGGTATGGATAAAACAAATTAGCAGCCGACAACAGGACTATTTTTTCTAAGAAACAACCATCAAGTGCTGCCTCCAGTCTGGTGATTTAATTCTCATAATCCAAATGCCCTCTCACGATTGGAAGCTCAGTTCATACGACTATAAGCTTCCTCAATCCCTCATTGCCCAGCATCCTGCCCCAAAACGTGACCAGTCACGCATGCTTTTTCTTGAACGTAAAAGCGGAAAAATTTCAAACCGCAACTTTACTGAAATTGTTTCACTGCTCCCTGAATCCTCCTGCCTTGTTATCAACAACACCAAAGTTTTACCTGCCCGCATTCCTGGAAAACGTCAAAGCGGTGGAAGAATTGAAGCCCTGCTGATTGAAGAAAATAACAACGGAGACTGGAGCGCAATAGTCCGAAAAGCTGGACGAATTAAACAGGGTGAGCGTCTTGAATTTTGTGATGGAAAACTTTTGGCAAAAGCAAAAGAACGGCTGGAAGAGGGTGAATGGCTTTTGGAGTTTGAGGAAACAGAACGTTTGAAAGAGCGATTGGAAGATGTTGGCCTGCCGCCGCTGCCACCTTACATTGAGCGACGAAACGCAAGTGATTTGCAGAATACAAAAGATCGAGAACGTTACCAAACCTGTTTTGCTACCGAACCAGGCGCAATTGCAGCACCCACTGCCGGCTTACACTTTACGCCTGAAATTTTAACAGAAATTGGAAATCGTGGAATCGATATTTTGGAGGTAACTCTGCATGTCGGTTTGGGAACCTTTTCCCCAATTGATCAAGAAGATATTCGAAAACACAAAATGCATGCGGAATTTTTTTCAGTTTCTTCTCAAACACTACGTCAACTGCAAGTCTACCAAAACAATAACAAACAGATGATCAACGTCGGCACAACTTCTGTGAGGGTCCTGGAAACCTTAGCTCGGCAGAATTTTCAAGAAAGCTCGGGTTGGACAGACATTTTTATTTATCCACCCTGCAAATTCACAATGACGGATGGGCTTCTCACAAATTTTCACCTTCCCAAATCAACATTGATGCTGTTAGTTTCAGCATTTTGTGGCCGCGAATGTTTATTAAGTTCCTATCAGCATGCCGTAGCCGAAAAATACCGTTTTTTCAGCTATGGAGACTGCATGTTGATTTTGTGATTTTTATCCTACAAATTAGATGAACCTGTAAAAAGTCGTAAAACAGTGTCATATCGAGCGAAGCGAGAAATCTTGTATAAGCTCCTACATTAATATCTTTAAGATTTCTCCCTACGGTCGAAATGACCCCGCACCTTAACAGCCCCTGGATTATTCTATTTTTTCATTTCCAGATTGCTGATTTAGGTGCGGGGTGGATTGCAGACTTTTGACGAAACCATCAAAATAAAAAATATTATTTATTGTTAAGTATCGCTTTCAAGTTGTCTTTTGTAGTATTGAGAAAATTTTGGCAAATCATCCTCAATTTCATAATAATCAGGTTTGTCATCAACAAAAATATGTTCAACAGTTTTTAGACCTTTTGAAGAATCCAACATCCCTGCAGCAATGCTGATATTACTGCCGCCTAAACGTTCAAAAAAAATACTGGCACCACATTCCTGACAAAATCCCCGTCTTGCTTCGTTTGAGGAGCGAAACCATTTCAGTCCAACATCATTAACAAGCTGAAAATTCTTTTTTTCCACAGACGTATAGGCCGCAAAATTTCCATGAGTATGGAGACATTGCCCGCAATGACAATTGATAACCGGACGTAATTCACCCGTCAGCTTAAATTTAACTGCACCGCACAAACATCCGCCCTGCATTGAATTCTCTTTTTTAATTTCCTGTTGCAGTTCCTCTGACAAATTATCTTTTACTCGATTATCACGACGATCTGCTTTTGAATATACTTTGCCAGACGGTTTAACCTTTTCAGCAAAGCGGCTCTTCATTTTTCCGCTGTAATCCGCTCCCAATGCGGGAGTATGTTTTTTTGATGTTGGCATATATCTCCTTTGAGACAAGTTTAAATTTTTGGTTTGAAAACGTCAACCATCAACTGAGTGTCCCCTCAAAACTTGTACTGAAAAACCCTCAAGCCACGCAATCCCTCCAACCGGCGAGACGAATTCAGCAGGTTCCTTTTCGGTATCAATCAGAACGTTCCAGGCTATTTCTTCAGGCAGATTAAATTTAACCGGCTTGTCAAAACAATTTATCAAAATGCGCATTGCCTGGTCTGGCCAACCAGGATTTGTTACTTCAAAGTGTAGTGTCCGGCCATAGGGTACAAACTCCTCCGGTCCACCTGAAGCATTAAACCATTTATATTTACTTTTTCCTGAAAATAAAAATGGAGCGTGCTGTTTGCGAAAGGCAATCATACGCCGAGTAAAAGCTAAAAGCACGGAGTTTTGTTCTGTCAGATTCCAGTCCAGCCAGGTTAAAGCGGAGTCATGACAATAAGCGTTGTTGTTGCCCTGTTGTGTCCTCCCGAATTCATCACCACCCAACAGCATGGGAATTCCGTTGGAAAGCTGCAGCAGGCAATGAAACATGCGTAACTTCCGGAAGCGCAATGACAGTATTTCCGGATCATCAGTTACTCCTTCAGTTCCGCAGTTGTCCGAAAAATCAGCACTGTGGCCATCCCGGTTTTCTTCGCCGTTCGCCTCGTTGTGTTTTTCGCTGTATGAAACCAGATCCATTAAAGTCATACCATCATGAGAAGTAACAAAGTTTAGACTCCGCTTCCTGCCTTTTTCTACTGAACCAAAAATATTTGGACTGCCCAGAATTGACTCTTTAAGCCCTTCCATCATGCCCTCATCTCCACGCACAGCACGACGAACTTTGTCACGGAATTGATCGTTCCATTCTGTCCAATCTGCAAACTCAGCTGCTTTTCCCAGTTCGTAAGCACCTGCGGCATCCCATGGTTCTGAAATCAGTTTAATATTTTTCAGGGAAGGTTCATGTCTTAATTCCCAGAGTAACTGCGGAAAGTCCATAATGTCTCCAGCCGAATCCCGATTTAGAATTGAAGCAAGGTCAAACCGAAAACCGTCCACACCCATAACGTGTGACCAGTAAATGAGACAGTCACGAATCATTCGTCTGGTTGTTGGATGAGCACAATTCAAAGTATTTCCGCATCCGGAATAATTTTTGTAGCTTCCGTCCTTTTCCCGCAAATACCACTGATCCGGCGCCAGTAACTTAAAATGATCTGCATAACCATTATCACCAAATTCCGCAGTATGATTAAAAACAACATCCAGCCAGATTTCCAGGTCAGCTTCATGGAATTTGTCAACCATCGCTTTAAATTCGCGAACTGGATTTACCACATCTGACGCATAATTTTGTTTTGGTGCAAAAAACAAAAGCGGTGAGTAACCCCAATAGTTTAGAACAGTATGCTCAATTTCCGCATCAGTAATAGTCCTCTCGTTTTCATCAAAATCAAAAACCGGCAAAAGCTCAATTGCAGTCACACCAAGTGCTTTTAAATACGGAATACATTCAACAAGTCCCCGATATGTCCCGGATTGTGAAGATCCGGAAACTGAGATTGATGGGCTATTGGTCATGCCACGGACGTGGCACTCGTAAATGACACTCTGCTCCAGAGGGTGATGAGGGCGGTGTGGACGGGAAGCAGTTAATTCATCTGTCGGTGTTTCCTGACGCAGAACGGGCAACCGGCGCATTCCATGAAAAACCTTACTTTTGGGACGGGAAATAACACTGAGCCGAAAATCCTCCTCATCCACAACAAATCCAATGGGTCTCCCCCAATGCTCACCACCGAAGCTTTCCCTGGCAAATGGATCAAAAACAAATTTTGTGTTGCCGTCCTTTTCTTGAAGCTGAATCAGGTAAACCATGTGTTCTTCTGCAGAGCCGGAAAATTCAGCTTCCCAGCCCCATACATCACCAAACTGATACGATGTGTCCAACTGGACATCGGACAGCAAGGCCTGATTTCCTTCAAGTTGCGGAAAGAAATGTGGGTAAAACAAATAGCGGATGCTGACAACATGCTCAGCAATCAATCCGAATTGAAACGAATTTCCACGCCAATGCCCTCCCATCGAAGGATTTGGCAAAGGTCGAATTGACTGAAACATTGGCTGAACTAAAAAACAGGATGGAATTAATGACCGGCGGCAGCAAATAAATTCTGCATGGCGTCTTTCACTCCCGGAGCTGCAACTAAGACTGGATTGCCTGTGAGTAAACCATCATTGGCCAGAAAATCATTTGTCCAACCACCGGTTTCACGAACCATAGCGATACCTGCCAGACAATCCCATGAATTAATTTGAAATTCATAAACCCCAATGTAACGTCCGGCAGCTACGTATGCTAACATCAAAGCTGCAGATCCAACGTCGTGATAAACACCACCATTTTTAAACAAATAATCGAAGGCTTTTTGGGTTGCAACAATCGAACTTTTTGGTGAATATCCCAGCCCGACAATTCCATCGGCAAGTGTAGTGGCCTTACTCGGTTTCATTGGTTTACCGTTTAAGGTAGCACCAGTTCCACGCTGAGATGCAAACAATTCGTCCATACACGGTGCGTAAATCAAACCTATCTCAATTTGGTTCTTAACTACAAAAGCAATCGATACACACCAGGATGACAAACCATTTAGAAAACAGATTGTCCCGTCAATAGGATCAACAATCCAGATACCTTCTGCATCCAAATTTCTGGTTCCGCTTTCTTCACCTAAAAACCCATCTTCCGGAAATAATGTTTGCAGACGTTCACGAATCATTTTTTCAACTTCACGATCTGCTTTGCTTACCAAGTCCTGAGGTCCTTTTTTTTCCGTCTTCAGACTATCAAGTTTTCTAAACCACTGAAGAGCATAAAGACCTGCGTCACGGACCAACACCTGAGCTGCATGAAAACGCTGCTGGATGGACTTATTTTTCATAATCTTTCTGAAAATAAAAACGTTAAACGTTGCATTTTGAGAGTGCCCTGTTTACATAAATCTTGCAAGCTGAAGGCTTGTTGATTTTCATCTGGTACAGGACAAATCACTCGATAATGAGCAATATTTATGTTCTAATTTTCATAGGCTTTGTTGATGATTTTAATCAAATTGTAGAGTTTAAATCGTTTCCTATAATCCTAATCGTGAGTTGTTTATTCTAGTTAAATAATGATGTTATTCACTGCGTCATGTCATATCGAGCGAAGGGAGAGATCTGATAAAGTGCTGATATCTTATAAGATCCCTCACATACGTTCGGGACGACACGATAAAACTCTTGACTGTCGAGTAAACCTGTAAAACATTGTTATTAAATTATCCCAAATCTAAAATCCTGTCTTCATGCTGTAACAAAAATGTTCCAAAGTTTACGCCATAAAATTATTCTGGTTGCAGCAGTTTGTGCATCAATAACCCTGTTAGGTTTTGTTGCCCTGTACTGGCTTACATTGGAACAGCATCAGTCTTTGGACAGACACCGTGATCTCCCTGCAGTTTCCCTTAAGTGGTTTTCGCTGAATAATGCAGTCCATAAAGCCTCACTGGCACAAAAGGCCTGGATCGACAGCGGAGATTTGAAGTTCATTAAAGAACGTGACCTTACATGGGCAGTTGATATTCACCCTGCCTTTAAGCAACTCGACCTGCTTTACAAAAAGGTACGTGTGTGGGAAGGAGAACGATCAGTTGAGAGACGCGTTTTTTATGATTTGCGGTTGATGATTTTATCCCTTGAAAATCTGCAAAAAGACACAAGCGATCCGAAACAAAAACTTACTCTGGAAGAAGCACAGATTATCTGGACAGACAAGGAGTCGCCTTTGGTACAGAACATCAGCAGTCAGGTGGAAATAATGATTCGCTGGCAAACCGATTTTGCACGTCAGCAGGAATCTGAATTGCGGCAAGGTTTGTCAGGACTTGGAATCTGGATCTGGGTCGTTGCTTCTGTAGTTTTACTTCTTGTTTTGGGATTGGCAGTTTTTTTTGCAAACCGAATCACTGCCCCACTTAGAAAATTACGGGGTGCGGCTCAGCAGCTTATCCGTGATCAGTTCCACAAGCCTGCTGAAAAATCCATTGAAGTCGAGGGCAAAGCAGATGAATTTCCGGAAAATATGGATGAAGTTCAAACGTTGACAGAAGTTTTTCAAAAAATGGAGTCCGTCATCCGCGAACGTACTGAATTACTGGAAACCTCAAATCGTCAGCTTGATCAAGCCAGCCGGGCCAAAGGTATGTACCTCACCAACATGTCTCATGAGTTGCGTACTCCGCTTAATGCTATAATCGGCTTTGCGGAAGTCTTGCTTGAATCAGGAAAAGAGGAACCACTTTCGGATTATCAAATTGACCGACTCAGTAGAATTTTAAAAAGCGGGCAACATCTGTTGGAACTGATCAATTCATTGCTCGATCTTTCCAAAATTGAAGCTGGACAGATGCAAATATTTAACTCAGAGTTTCAGTTGGAAAATTTACTGCAGGATGTGATGGAATGGCTGGAACCACTTCTACAGGAAAAATCTCTTCAGCATGAACTCGTTTTCCACTCTGACACACCAATTATGCTTTATTCTGATTCCGGAAAGGTCCGGCAGGTACTGATTAATCTTCTGGGAAATGCCATTAAATTTACTGAATCCGGAGGTCATATCAAAGTCAGTAGCATTCATGATGTAAATGGAGTTTCAATTGAAATTCAGGACACAGGTTGCGGAATTACCGTAGATCAGCAACAGCAAATATTTGAAGTCTTCCATCAAGTCAACTCATCCGGAACACTAAAGGGGACAGGTCTTGGACTTGCGCTCGTGCAAAGTTTAATGAAATTGCTTGGAGGTTCAGTTTCATTGAAAAGCAAATACGGTAAGGGGAGTACGTTCACGCTGCACTTTCCGGCATCCAGCAGACTGAAACATGAATCCTGAAACTTAAATTACTACTTGAGTAATTTTATTAAATCTCAGCATACGGAAGCACAAATTGGAATCGGATATGCCCTGTTGGCTTTTAGCGCATGGGGTTTTCTTCCCATTTACTGGAAACTTCTTGACACCGTTCCTTCGTTAGAAATTTTAGCACACCGAATGGTTTGGTCCGTGCTTTTCCTAGTGGGTTTGCTGGCAGTTCAGAAGCGTTTGGGGGAATTTCGGGATTTACTGAAGACCCCAAAATATATCTGGATGCTCCTGGGAACAGCAGTGCTCCTGGGAGTAAACTGGTTTGTTTATATTTATGGTGTAAACACGAATCAAATCGTCGAAACCAGTTTGGGATATTTTATCAATCCCTTGTTTAATGTTTTATTGGGAGCAATTTTTTTGAAGGAACGCCTCAATTATTGGCAAAGTTTAGCACTTGGAATGGCTGCTTTGGGCGTTTTGAATTTTCTCTGGGATTTTGACTCACTCCCCTGGATTGCTCTATCGTTGGCATTCACCTTTTCTTTTTACGGTTTATTACGCAAAATGATACCAGTAAAACCATTGGTGGGTCTGTTGATGGAGACAGTACTGCTTGCCCCTTTCGCAGCAGTTATGATAGTGGTTTGGAATGTAGATGGTACAGGGAATATTGGAGGAGATTGGAGAATTGTGATTTTTTTAGTCGGTGCAGGCGTGGTCACCTCACTACCACTGCTCTGGTTCACAAATGCCGGAAAACGACTTCGTTATACTACCCTGGGTTTTATTCAATACATGACTCCATCTATCCAACTCATTATTGGTGTGTATCTTTACCATGAACCGTTCACCCAACTCACAGCATCACGTTCGGACTGATTTGGGCCGGTTTGGTGATATTTTCAATCAATTCTCTATTCGTACAGAGTCCTTCATAAATTAATGCAATGAAAATATTTTATTTTGAACTAATTGGACTGATTTGTTTCTTCATCTCGGGACTGATTTTTATTATGGCTGGCATCCGCAGCGAAGATCTTCTCTCCACCATCGGAAGTATAGTCTGGACATTTGCTTGTTTACTCTGGTTTATTCCAGTACTTTCGCGGAGGAACCCCAAAGATTAAGATGTTTCGGACAATTCACATCCACTTTTCATTTCCTTGAAGGTGGGTAAAGTTTTGGTAGGAAAAAAACGGGAAACCGCAGGAAAACAGGCTCTCGTCCTTAATGTCCTGAATTAAACTCTTAAGTGCAACTCAAGACTGGTTGTAGTAGGTAAAGCGGCGCTACTGTAGGCTTAATGTTTGTCTCAACGCCAAGAATAAATGAGGATCAATGATCTATTACTTCAGCCAGCTTACACTGAGTAAAAAACCGATATCGTTCGGGCTGTGCTTGTTGAAAGACTCAGCCCGAACGAATAAACGGAAAATTCAGATCAGTGGATGATCCTAAAAATAAGCTGCCCCTGCATAGTCTGTGAACGATGATGGATTCAAGGGCATCTGAATGGTCACAAGGTTTTTCTGGCCCTCCTGATTCTCGAAGATCACCGTCCCGGTCACCGACATCAGTGCCTCCCCGATCGGCATCATCCGCTCCTCCTCCCAAACAGAATCACGCATCGATAACGTTAGGGACTTGGTTTCATTTGGAAAAATTGCCACATTCGGCTCCACGATCACCCGCCGTCCTTCACTTGCATTGTTCATGAAAGTCAGGGTGGAGGTGGTGAAGAGGGTCACACTCATAGCTGTATTGCCCGTGTTTGTAACCTCGATGGGAAGCACCAACGTATGCTCAGCAACGTCATATTTCGCTTGTTCATTGGCCTTTATCTTTACAAAGGTGGGATCCTCATGTGCTTTTGGAGGCTCGAACCGAATGACCTGCTGCGGGATGCCGCCAGGATAGGTCGCAGCGCCATACCAATATCCTCCAATCAACAGTGCTATGGTGAGGACGGCTAATATATCCATGACCTTGTAGTCCTTAGGCTGGATCAGGCCAAAATCATCTCCGGTATCGTGCATGCCAATCTTGAGGTTGATCATCAGCCGCGTGACGGTCGCCCTCGGCACTGTCCAGTGCCACATGAACCAGAGCCCCAGGACCAGTCCGAGGAGATTCAGTGTCCACACAAGCGAGATTCCATAGTTCTCAAGGTCCACGGTCTCACCGTTCATCAGTGTCACGGGAAAGGAGAAGCCGCCAGGCGCCTCCGTCACGGTGAGCCACCGGCCGGGGCCCATCACCGACCCCGCTCCTTCGACACCGATGATCGGATGGACGTGCCACCGACCCACCATCCGGCCTTGCAGGGTCATCTTGTAATTGAACACGTCACCACGCCCGAGGTAAATCGAGTGGGGTGTGTCTTTCCCGTTGACAACCCTCCCCGTCATGATGCTGATGGGCCCCTGCGTGGTCACGCCGATGTACCCCACCTCGGGCTCGTCGATGGTTTTCGGCCACGTTTCCAGGATCTTCATGGTGCCAGTGACGGTCCATTCTTCGCCCTGTTTGACCCCAAAGTCTCCCGGCTCTGACTTGTCCGTCGCAAATTTCGTGTCGAAGAAGGCAACGGTCTGCATGCGCAGAAATGCCTCCTGAGCCTTTTCTCCATGTGCATAGGCGGCCGCTACCCACCACATGGCCAACACCGGGCCAAGTAACAAAACTGCTATCAGTCGTTTACACGTTTTCATGGTTTTCTCCTTATTATTATTATTTTCCCGTTTATGCTCAAAAAGTGATATTTTACGCTACTTTTCTTTAT
>Ga0208058_1000150_pt1 | contig 16993 bp, 19 predicted proteins | sample DeeseametaMP1092_FD_184196 | JGI IMG/M metagenome (GOLD analysis project Ga0208058, IMG submission 184196) | Marine microbial communities from the Deep Atlantic Ocean - MP1092 (SPAdes) | ecosystem: Environmental > Aquatic > Marine > Oceanic | place: South Indian Ocean | collected 2011-03-02 | reverse complement strand
GCCGTTTGCAAAATGAAAGACTGCTCCCAGGACACCAAGCAGGTAAACCGTCTTGGTTATTATACCCGATTCAGGATCACTAAATCCGCTGGAAAGATGCTCAAAATGGGTTCCCCAGGTCCCGGATATCCAAGGCCCAAACTGGGTGTTCCAAACATGTGCGAGAATGAAAAGGAGTACGCCGATGCCGCTGATTCGCTGCAGCCAATACAACAGGTGTGAAAAATATGTGTAAGAAGGTTGTACGGTGGATTCAAAAATCAGGCGAACACCAAGGAAGGCATGAAAGAAGAGCGGAATATAAACAACTATGACTAGGGTCCAAATCGCCAAGGGACTGTCATAGAAACTGTTGACTGCAGTATTGTATGTTTCTGCCCCTGAATGCAGATACAATTGCAGGTAGAGATGATACACCAAAAACAGGCCCACCGGGACAACACCCGTCAAACTGTGAATGCGCCGCATTAGAAAATGTGAGTCCATAAATCACCCTTAACTAAAATACATACGTTAAATAAACCAGCAGAAAACTCTGCATTAATTTTTGCACGAAAGGCAGCAAATTAGAAAGTGGTTATTTTTGTGACTATCGGATCAGAACGATCTAATGCAATTATGAAAGCGACAGAAATGTCAGCTTGCGACAGTTTTTGAAAGGGACAGTGCAAGGCGCGACTTGTAGCGTGCGCCGGTACGTTTGTGCAGGATTCCTTTAGTGACAGCTTTATCGATATTTTTTTGAACTCCGGAATAAGCTTCACGTGCCTGATCCATATTTCCTCCATCCAGTATCAGTCGGAATTTTTTGATGACTGTGCGTAGATCTGACCGCTGAGAACGCTTCTGTGCAGTACGTTTTATTGTTTGTCGAACACGCTTAAGCGCTGACTTGTGATGAGCCATAAGTGTTTTCCTTTTTTCTTAAAAAGCGTTGATAAAATGATCAATGTTCGGCGGTTTTCCATCCGCCAGTTGTACAGCAATCACGTCAAAACGCGGTTGCAGGTACGTTAGATGCTTCCGGCTGAGATAAAGCTCACCCAGTTGGCGCAACTTTCCAATTTTTTTCGCAGTTACCGATAAAGACGGATGCGGTCCACTGCTGCCCCTGCGGGTTTTTACTTCACAAAATATAAGGAACTCCCCGTAAGCTGCAATAATATCAAGTTCACCAAGTCTGGAACGGTGATTCCGTTCAATAATACGATATCCTTGCTCTTGCAAAAAATTACAGGCAATTTGCTCTCCTGCTGCTCCAGTCTGCTGTCGTGCCTTTGTCACAGCAAATTCAATTGAGAAGTAGACGATCTGTCCAGCTTTGACAGGGATTTGAGCCTGAAAGATCGTCTATGTAAGGGTGACAATCCATATTTCTCAATGGCTGCCCTATGTTGTTTTGTCGGATATCCTTTGTGACCTTCAAAGCCCCATTCCGGATAACGTTTTGCATTTTCGACCATTACTCGGTCCCGTGTCACTTTGGCCAAAATTGAAGCTGCAGCAATGCTTTTGGAACGAGCATCTCCCTTAACTACTGCTTCACCCCGAATTGTAGTTTGGGGGAATCTGTTTCCGTCAACAAGAGCATAATCCGGAGCAGGTTCTATTTCAGTCAGGCAGCGTAACATTCCATGAAGCGTAGCCTGCAAAATATTCAGCCTGTCAATTTCTTCTTCAGAAATTGAGACGATTTTAAATGCCAGAGCCTCAGAACAAATAACGTCAAATAACTGTTCCCGTTTTGTTGAAGAAAGCTTTTTAGAATCGTTCAGCGGATGCTCGGCATTCCAATCTTTTCCTAAAATAACTGCTGCAACCATCACTGGTCCGGCCAGTGGGCCTCGTCCTGCTTCATCTACACCAGCAACTTGCTGAAAACCACGGCCTTGAGCCGCTGTTTCAAGTTCAAGTGTTGGACTGAAGTTATGCTGATGGCCGTGCCGTGATGCGTTCTTTGATCCGGGCTGCTTTTCCACGACGTGCTCTCAGGTAATAAAGTTTTGCCTGGCGCACTTTCCCGACTTTAATGACATCAATACTATCAATCCGGGGAGAGTGCAGCGGAAAAATTCGTTCAACACCATACCCCTGGGTTACTTTTCGTACAGTGAAAGTGGCTTTGTTGTTACGTGCACTGCAGTGCTTACCAATGATGACACCCTCAAATGCCTGTATGCGTTCTTTGTTTCCTTCAGTAATTCGGTAATTAACCCGGACGCTGGATCCGACTCTTAGCTCCGGTAACCCGCTGCGTAATTGCGATTGCTCAATCTTTTCCATTACAGTAGACATTTTTTCTCGTTTGCTAAGGTGAATAATTAGTTGTCTGTATTATTTAATTTTAACTTTTAGTTTTGCATTGAAGCAAGTCCGGACGGCGATTTTTTGTCCGTTCTAAAGCTTGTTCTTCACGCCACTGGGCGATAATTTTATGGTTTCCTGACTTTAATTCTTCCGGAACTTCCATACCCTCAAAACTTGCAGGTCGTGTGTATTGCGGAAATTCCAGCATGGGCTGCGTGAAAGATTCATGTACAGCTGATTCCTGGTTACCAAGAACGTCGGGTACAAGTCGACTGATGGTTTCAATCATTGTCATAGTAATGACCTCACCTCCCATACAGATGAAATCTCCACCTGAAATTTCCTCATCCACCAAACTGCGTAACCGTTCGTCGAATCCTTCGTAACGGCCGCAGATCAGTGTCAAGACTGCTTTTTTCCTACTTAACTCTCTTGCTTTTTCCTGTGAAAAAGGTCGTCCCTGCGGAGTCACTAAAATTGTGTGAGTTTCCCGGCCACTGCTGCGGTGAAACTCTTTTTGCTCCTTAAGTGTCTGAGCAATCGGCTCAATCCGCAAGACCATTCCCGGTCCGCCTCCGTAAGGTGTATCATCTACCTGTAGATGTTTCCCGTGTCCGTGCTTGCGAAAATTGACCAGACTTACATTCAGGTACTGCTTCTCAATTGCCCGTTTAATCAGGCTTTCTTCCAGAAAAGAAGTAAAAATATCCGGAAATAATGTTAAAACTTCAAAGCGTAACATTACTCTCCGGTGCTGTTTCTTCAATCAATCCAGGTAACGGGTCAATTTTCATCCGCCGGGACTCAACATCCAGTTCAAGTACTACATGCGGAACATCCGGAATCATGAAACTGCTTTTACCGTTACGCACCTCATAAACGTTGTTTGCTCCGGTTTCCAGAACATCTGAAATTTCTCCCAAAAAACGTCCGTTTTTATCTTCTACACTGCACCCTATAAGCTGATGCACGAAGACTTCGCTGGATTCCAAAGGCCTTAACTGATCATCCGGCAATAATAAGCGGCAGCTTTTAAGCTTTTCAGCAGCAGTACGGGAATCAATTTCTTCAAAGAGAACGATCCAGCCACTTTTTGTCGGTCGAATCTGCAGAACTTTTAAGCTTTGTAACTGTCCTTCAGATTCTAAAAAGAAAAGCTCTACATTCAGATAATAATCAGGAGTATCTGTAAAGTATTTTACTCTAACTGCTCCTTTGATCCCGTGAGCACCAACAATTGTGGCAACCCAAGTCAGCTCATCATAATCATTAAAAACACTCATCGCGGTACTTATCGAAAAAAACGATTAACCCCGAAAGCTTATCAGACTTTGATTTTTGCCTGCTTCATCAATTTGCTGACTCGTTCCGTCGGTTGTGCACCCACGGAAAGCCAGTGCTTGACTCGCTCTTCATCAATTCCAAAGCGGTTTTCTGAGACCATTGGATTGTAAAATCCAATGCGTTCAAGATAACGACCGTCGCGTTTACAACGTTGATCTGCAACTACAACACGGTAGTAAGGTTTCTTTTTTGTACCACCCCTGGCGAGACGTATTTTAACCATAATAATAAGTTTTCAGTTTTCAGTTTGACCTGCCGGTGCCCTGAATCCAGCACCCGGACCCTTCAATTAGGCATCATATCCTGCATCATGCGCATGGCTTTGCCCGGATTGGAAACTTTTGTGAGCTTTTGCATCATTTTACGCATTTGGATAAATTGCTTAAGCAGTCTATTTATTTCGCTGACGGTTGTGCCGCTGCCTTTTGCGATCCTTATTCTCCGCGAGCCATTCATCAGTTTGTGGTTATTTCTTTCTTTAATAGTCATCGATGAAATGATGGCATCAATATGAATCAGTTTTTTGTCGTCAATATTTGCATCGTTAACAGAAGAAGCATTCATGCCGGGCAGCATTCCAATTACGTCTTTTATTGATCCCATTTTTCGCATCGAACGCAACTGATTTCTAAAATCCTCAAGCGTAAATTCGTTGCGCCTCAGCTTTTTCTGTATCTGCAGGGCTTCACGTTCACTGAAAGAGTCTTCAACCTTTTCGATCAGTGAGAGCATATCGCCCATACCTAAAATTCTGGAAGCAATTCTTTCAGGATGGAATGCTTCCAAATTTTCGAGTTTTTCGCCTACCGCAATAAACTTAATCGGTTTTTGCGTAATGGCCCGGATAGAAAGTGCTGCACCGCCGCGGGCGTCTCCATCCATTTTCGTCAACATCACACCCGTAATGTCAAGCAAATCATTGAAGCCTTTTGCCACACTGACTGCTTCCTGACCTGTCATTGCATCAGCGACAAAAAGAATTTCATGAGGCATGACGGAATCTTTGATCCGACTCAATTCCTCCATCAATTCCTGGTCTATGTGCAACCGTCCTGCAGTGTCGATAAAGACGGCATCGGCTTCTTCCTGCTTTGCAGCCTCGAGTCCATTCTGGACTATATCCAGTGGATTTTGATCTGTACGGGAAGGGTAGCATGAAATTCCCAATGTGTCCGCCAAGACTTGCAGTTGCTGGATAGCAGCCGGTCGGTAGATATCAGCGGGAATTAAATAAGGGCGCTTCCCTTCAGTTTTGTAAAGTCGTGCTAACTTTCCTGCGGATGAGGTTTTACCTGATCCCTGGAGGCCAACCAGCATTGTGACCAATGGAGCAGTTTCTGGTTCGGTTAATCCAGAATTAGCTCCGCCCATCATCTCTGTCAGTTCCTCGTTGACAATTTTAATGAACTGCTGACCCGGAGTAAGACTGCCCTGTACCTCTTCACCAACCGCTCTGTACTTAACTGAGCGTAAAAAAGCCTTAACAACTCTAAAATTAACATCCGCCTCCAAAAGGGCCATTTTGACCTCATTTAGAGTTTTACTCACATTTTCTTCCGTCAAACGACCCCGTCCACGTACCTTACGTAACGAACCGCTTAATTTGTCTGACAGGGTCTCAAACATAGGCTTATTGAAAAGTGATTAACATAATATTAGATCAAATTAATGGTGTTTTTGTCAAGCTGTTTTGCAGTTTATGCTTGGGGATCAACAAATATACTGTCCGGGCTGGCGCAAGGAATTCCTTTTTTTACTCAACTTTCTGCTTCTATTGCCTGCAAATAAATGATACAAGTTTAGTATATCAAACTGGTAGCAGTTTTATTTGTGGCAGTTATATTTGCTTTTTTAGAAGTTTGGATGAGTTGTTTTATTCCCAAAAATCGGTACGGATTTTCTTTTTCTTGTGACGGGGCAGTTTAATTTTTCGTTCCGATGATTCCGGAGGTGTGTCCGGGGATTGTTTTTCTGGATCCGGATTCTCGGTGGGAGGTTGGTAAGCTGTTTCCAAAAAAGTTGGACCAGTCCCTGCGTTGCGGGTTTCAGACATGGAGAGATCGTAACGTGGAATGACGGTTTGAAATTGTGTGCTGTGTGTCGCAGCAGCAGGAGTGACCTTGTCAAGGTTCCCGTCAACATAAGTGGGATAAAAATTGGTGGTACCTTTCAAGCGCTTCCATCTCGCCTTGCGGCGTTTATCTTCTTCACTCATGACTTGGATTTCGTTCTGGTGGTATTCTCAGTTTTTTACTTAAAGATTGAAATGTTGTCAGTACCCTTATAAACTAACTAGAGCAAAATCTAAACCATCTTCATAATTTTACTTTGTCTATGAATACAAACAGCGCAGGTGCTCCACTTAACCTGGTATTGGCCAGTCCTCGTGGATTTTGTGCCGGAGTAGATCGTGCGATCACTATTGTTGAAAAAGCTTTGGAAATGTATGGTGCTCCGATTTATGTTCAGCATGAAATTGTCCATAACAAGCATGTTGTTCAGCGCCTTCGGAACGAGGGTGCCGTTTTTGTGGAAAATATTGATGAAATCCCTGAAGGTTCACATGCAATTTTTTCTGCTCATGGAGTTTCTCCGGAAGTTCGAAAAAGAGCAGAGAAACGTAAATTACAGGTACTGGATGCGACCTGTCCTCTGGTTACAAAAGTTCATAGAGAAGCTCAGCGCTATGCCCAAAAAGAGCACACCATTATCCTTATAGGACATCATAACCATGTTGAGGTTAAAGGGACTGTTGGAGAAGCTCCCGAACATATTTTTGTAGTTGGAACAGTAGAAGAAGTATCGGATCTGAAGATTCCGGATGAGAAAAAGGTAGGTTATATCACTCAAACCACTTTATCTTTGGATGATACTGCAGAAATTATCACTGCGCTTAAAGAGCGCTTCCCGGAAATAAAGGGTCCGGCTAAAGATGATATTTGTTATGCTACACAAAATCGCCAAAATGCAGTGAAGGCTTTGAGTAAGGAAGTTGATTTGGTACTGGTAGTGGGGGCACAGAACAGCTCAAATTCGGTGCGTTTACTGGAAGTTGCGGAAACAACAGGAGTTAAGGCCCGCCGCATTGAATCTGCAGCAGAATTGGATCCGGAATGGTTGGAAGAGGTCCGGAACGTTGGTATTACTGCAGGAGCATCCGCGCCTGAGGATATCGTGCAGGGCATAGTTGCAGAAATCAGTAAGATGTCATCTTCAAGCAGTGTCCGTGATCTTGAAATAGTTCAAGAGGATGTTACGTTTGCTTTGCCGACTGTGTTAAGAAATGCTTAAATTTGGTGGCCGCTTTTCCCCGAGGTGAAATGCGATTTTTATCTTCCGGATCCATTTCACCAAAAGTCTGCTCATGCTCTGAAGGCTGAAAAATTGCGTCCCAACCAAAATTAAGTGAGCCTCTTGGTTTGACGATTACACCTTTCACTTTTCCTTCAAACAAATACATAGATTTACCATTATTGGTATATCCTAAACAACAAACGGCCTGAGCGGACTTATCTTTAAATTGAGATAAAGCACTTACCATTCCCGACAAACCAAGGTTCTCTATAAACCACTTGACGAGTGGTCCGGGAAGTTCATTCCATGCTTTAAAATACAGTGATGTGTCTTCAACGATCACTGGAGCAAGAATGTGTTCGTATGCCTGCTTCAGTTTATGTTTTACCAGTTCCTGGAGATCAGTAGTTTGGATTTCCTGTAAATCCAGCTCTAATGGAGTTAACCGGTATTCCAATAACTCAGATAACTCACTTAGTTTATTGGGATTTGAGGTTGCAAAGTGGAGATTCAAGAGAAAATCAGGCCAGAGCGGTGTAACGGACGATTCGTTTGTATTTAAACTGAGAAATGAATTCTTTGACAGATTTACTGCAAATAATGGATTCTACAAACAAGCATTTAGAGGTGCGAGGTTTGCGTTTTTAATGGTTTTTGCATTTGACAAAGCACGGGGTAGAACACTCCAAACATAAAATTCGGTGGTACGCAGCTTATTCCAGTAAAACTGAGCTTCTTCATTTTCCTCCAGCAATTCTGCCTGAGAAGTTGCTTCAGCAAGCAAGGCTTTCCATTTTTGCTGAGCTGAATCAGCCTGTTTGAGCAGATAAAAACAACACAGTACATCGCCCATCAAATCCAGCATATTGACTGCATAAAGGACATAACCGTCTTTTCCCTGTTCTTCTCCAATTTTTTTCAAACCGGCAATGCTTTCCTGCATCAATGTCCGGTAACTTTCCCATTCTGCAACCCAGCCGGCGAGTTCATCTTCTGGAGCATGATTGTCAAACCAGCTCAATTCCTGTTCAAGAACTTTGAGCAACTGTCCTTTTTTGGCAGTAAATTTTCTGTCAACAAGATCAAGAGCCTGAATTCCATTTGTGCCTTCATAAATCGAGGCGATTTTCTGGTCACGTGCATTTTGCTCAAGCGGAAAATCCTGTGTAAATCCAACACCACCCAAAACCTGAATGCCGATCCGCGCCACGTCAAATCCCTGATCAGTACCGAATGCTTTGCAGACTGGAATATGTAGGTCAAGCAAGTCTTGATATTTTTCGCGTGATTCATCCGGACCATGATGCGCCATGTCCGTGTACCATGCTGTCGTGTACATCAGGGCACGCAGTCCTTCCGTTACGGCTTTCATCTGCATCAGCATTCTGCGCACATCCGGGAACTCAATGATTGCAGCTTTTTCACCAGGATGAATTGCAGATGGTCCCTGAGTACGTTCTTTTGCATATGCCCATGCATTTTGCACAGCTGCACCTGCTCCGGCAAGTCCCTGCAAACCGACGAGTAAGCGGGCTTCATTCATCAGCTGGAACATTTGCGCCATACCGATATTTTCGGCTTTCAGCAAATAGCCGTGACAACTTGCATTATCTCCAAATGAGAGTAAGCAAGTTGGTGATCCGTTGATCCCCATTTTATGTTCAATGCTGATCACCTTCACATCATTCGGTGTTCCATCCATTCGAATTTTAGGAACTATAAAAAGGCTGATGCCTTTAGTTCCTTCAGGGGCATCTGTGGTGCGTGCCAGCAGCAGATGGATTATGTTTTCCGCCATATCATGGTCACCGTTTGTGATAAACTGTTTTGTACCTTTTATCAGGTAGTGTCCAGCTTCCTGTTTTGTAGCACTGGTGGCAGCATCGCCAACTGCACTTCCGGCCTGAGGTTCTGTCAGACACATCGATCCGGACCACTTGCCGCCGAACATTTTTTCGCAAAAGGTGTTTTTTTGTTCTTCTGAACCAAAAGTGTAAATCAGGTTTGCCGAACCGGATGTGAGTGATGCGCCGATGGTAAATCCCTGGTTTGCCGCCAATTGGGTTTCTTTAGCAATCATAGAAATTACTTCCGGAAGTCCTTGTCCTCCATATTCGGGAGGCATATTCATGCTCAACCAACCACCCTCGCCAAGTTGTTTCCAGGCATTTGCAAAACCATCTGGAGTTACCACAGAGCCATTTTCTATTCTACAACCCTGGCGGTCTCCATTTTCGTTGAGGGGGCCAAGTACCTGTTCCGAAAAAGTACTGGCCTCGTTGATAATCATTGTAAACATCTCTTCGTCAAATTCAGCAAAGTCCGGAAGTTCACACAATTTTCCGGCTTTCAAAGTTTCGTTAACCACGAATTGAAGCTCTCTGCGGTCGACTTGATATTCGGTGCTGCTCATGATGTTTTTTGAGTTTAAAAGAGGATAGGATTGGTTTTGAGATTCATATTTTGATCTGCCTAATGTTCCGGTTATTGACTGACTAAAACTGACTAAAAAGGAATCAGTCTATTTTCTGAAATATAATTGAGGCATTTGTACCACCGAAACCAAAGGCATTTGACATTGCAACGCGCATTTCTTTTGACTTTCCGGTGTTCGGTGTCACGTCCAAATCACATTCCGGATCCAAATTTTCGATATTGATAGTTGGCGGAATAAAATTATGGTGTAAAGCTTTAATGGAAAAGATTGCTTCAATTGCTGCTGCAGCTCCGAGAAGATGTCCGGTCATGGATTTGGTTGAACTGATAGAAAGTTGCTGGGCAACTTTTTCTCCCAAGGCCATTTTTATGGCTCTTAGTTCGTTAAGGTCACCGACTGGGGTTGATGTACCGTGAGCATTGACATAATCAATTTCCTCTGGAGCCAAACCGGAATCTTTGAGGGTCATTTTCATGGCTCGCGTGGGGCCTTCTGATGAGGGAGATGTCACATGGTGTGCGTCTGAACTGAAACCGTATCCTGTTATTTCACAGTAAATACGTGCTCCCCGTGCTTTGGCAAATTCGTAGTCTTCAAGAATTAGCATCCCTGAACCTTCGCCCATGACGAACCCGTCACGGTCTTTGTCGAAAGGCCGGCTTGCTTTCTGTGGATCATCATTTCTGGTACTTAGAGCATGCATTGACGCAAAACCTGCAATACCGAGTGGTGTCACACTTGATTCCGCACCGCCTGAAATTACAACTTTTGCATCACCACGTTCAATAGTTCGGGCTGCAGTGCCAATTGCGTGATTGGAAGATGCACAAGCTGAAACGGTACAGGCGGTGTAACTTTTGGCTCGAAAAAGAAGTGAGACATATCCAGGTGCCAAATTACTTAAAGTCATCGGGATAAAAAACGGGCTGACACGTTTGGGGCCGTGCTCTTCAATAATTTTGGAGTATCGTTCTATACAGCCCAGTCCACCAATTCCGACGCCCATTGAAACACCTACTTCTTCTTCAAGATCTTCAGTGATCTCCAAGTTTGCGTCAAGCAAAGCTTCCTGTGTGGCACCAATTGAATACTGAATGAACAGATCCATTTTTTTGGCTTCTTTGATCGGAATGATTTCAGGCAGCTGGAAATTTTTTATTTCACCTGCAATCTGACAACGGAATAATTCAGGATCAAAATGAGTGATCCGGTCTATTCCAGATTGTCCATTGGTGCAGGCCTCCCAGGAAGAGGAGACATCATTTCCGAGAGGGGACATGCACCCGAGTCCCGTCACTACAACGCGGTTTCCCATGCTCTTTCAGATTGATTACGTGAAATGATGACAAGCACGATTATTTGTTAACTGTGCCACGTCTTCATTTAAAGTTTTTTATCGTTACTCAGGCTATGGATTCAGCTATGAAATCCACTGCAGACTGAACGGTGGTAATTTTTTCTGCAGCCTCATCAGGAATATCTACCTCAAACTCCTCCTCTAGAGCCATCACCAGTTCTACAGTATCCAATGAGTCTGCATCTAAATCTTCAATGAAATGTGAACTCATTTTGATTTCTGATTCATCCTTACCTAATTGCTCACTTATGATTTGGATGACCTTAGCTTGTATTTCTTCCATTATATTTTTTGATTAAAGGTTTGAAAAATTAATTAAACGAGATTTATTTTTTGTCAGATATGAAAAAAAATCAACCCTGTTTTTGCAAGTACTAATGTTTAGTACATTCCTCCATTCACATGCAGAATAGTTCCGGTAATGTACGAAGCCTCTTTTGAGGCCAAAAAAGCAACTGCATTAGCAATATCTTCTGCATCTCCCATCCGGCCCAAAGGAATTTGCTGCAGGATTACTTCCTGCTGACTTTCATTGAGAGCTTGCGTCATTGCTGTATCTATAAATCCCGGGGCAACAGCATTGACTGTAATTCCCCGGACACCAACTTCACGGGCCAGTGACTTGGTAAAACCAACCAGAGCAGATTTAGTTGAACTATAATTGACTTGTCCCGGATTTCCAGTAAAGCCGACCACAGAAGAAATATTAATAATTTTCCCAGTACGCTGCTTTACCATTAGCCGGATCACTGCTTTGGTAACATTGAACACTCCATTGAGATTGACATCAATTACTTTTGACCACTGCTCCGATTTCATGCGCAGAAACAGATTGTCCTGCGTTATTCCTGCATTGTTGACTAAAATATGAATTCCACTCAGTTCATCGGTTATATTTTTAACCATCGCATCAATGGTTTCAATATTTGTTACATCTACCTCAAAAGTCATGCATTTACGGCCCAATGCTTCCACTTCTCCACGCACTTCCGCAACATCCGGACTTATATCCGCCAACACGATATCTGCTCCGGACCCTGCTAATCTTAAGGCAATAGTTTTACCAATACCCCTTCCAGCTCCAGTTATAAGTGCAGTCTGGCCTTCAAAATTCATGGCAGTTTCTGTAGTTTTATTGACAGTTAAACTCTTCTGTTGAGCAGATGTAATTGTTGCAGATTTTCTTTCTGACAAAGATACATCAGCGGATTTTAAAATAAATAATCAGCGTAAATACAAACAGCCAAATTGATTTGAGATGCATGTGCCAAATAACGCGGCTGTTAACTTCCTGAGGATTTAACAGCTTATTCTCTTCAGGAACAGGATCTATTCCAAGTTTATTCTGCAACATTATCCAAACAGAGACAACTTCTTGTTTCTTTTCAGAATAAGTCCACAGGCGTTGAAGATGATGATGGTATGGTGAGCGTAAAAAAAAGCGATATCGCTCAGCAATAGGCCTGCCTTTCCGCCACACCATGAACCTGAAAAATGTACGTTGAATGATAGAGGAAAGTACTGAAAAAACAAAAACTCCACCTACAATCGGTAAAAATAATTCTGCTTTTACAAAAATAAACATAGCTGAAACCATGCTGCCCAATGCAAGTGCCCCCAAGTCGCCCATGTAAATCAATGCTGGCGGAGAATTGTATTTTAGAAAAGCAACACCTGCACTAATGACCAGGGCAGAGAGAACTGCTAATTCCTTGATATCATGTGAAAGACTTGGGATCTTCAGCCTTGCCGCAAATTCTGGGTCTCCTCCTATGTAGGCCACAAGTCCGACAAACATGGCACAAGTCATCAAGGGTACAGTTGCCAGAGAGTCCATGCCGTCTGTCAAGTTAACTGCATTTGCTCCACCAACGATGATGATGGTCATGAATGGAATAAAAAGATATTTTGGCAAGTAAGGATATGCTGTTTTCAGCGGTACGAGTGGTACTACTAAATGTCCATCAATATCGACAAACAAATATAAACCGGTAACTACCAGCAGTGAAACAGCAAATTGAGCAGTCAGTCGCCATCGTCCGCTAATTCCATCTGCTTTTTCACTAAATGCTTTTCTGGTTTCATGTCCGGACTCAACGCGCCGCTTGTTGATGACTTTTGCTATATCGTCAATTGCTCCGATAATGCCAAACGAAAGCATGATCACCAACAGAGCCAGAACGTATTGATTCAGATTGCACCAGAGTAATGCTCCAAGCAAAATGCCCATAATCAAAACGCCGCCGCCCATGATGGGAGGTGCTCCCGTGTAAGGCTTAATATCAGCAGGAGTTGTGATAAAATCAGAAGTAATTCCTCGTTTCCTGAAAGCCCTGATTACACTCGGCATCACCCACACTATTAAAAAATAGGCAGTCAAAAAAGCCATACCACCGCGAAAAACGACAGACTTAAAAATCTGATATTGCCAAATTGAATGCAGAAGTTCAGCCAGCATTTCAGTCCTAAAATGTCATAAGTTCTTTTTCCTTTGCAGTGACTAACTCATCTACCATGTTAGTATGCTTATCTGTAACTTTCTGGACGTGATCCTGCGCCACTTTTTCTTCGTCCTGTGAAATGAGCTTATCCTTTTCCATTTGTTTCAAGTTGTCATTCCCTTCTCTGCGAACAATGCGTACTGCAATTTTCGAGTCCTCTCCAATTTTTTTGATCTGTTTTACGTAATCCTTTCGTCTCTCTTCAGTGAAAGGTGGAGTAACCGCACGAATGATATTTCCATCATTGGAGATACTGAAACCAAGGTTTGCGGCCTGCAAACTACGCTCAATTTCTTTGATCATAGTTTTTTCCCAGGGACTGATTGTCAACATCTGTGGTTCAGGAGTAGATATGTTTGCCACCTGATTAACAGGAGTTGGATTTCCGTAATATTCAACCTTGACTGCATCTAACATTGCAGGTGAAACACGTCCTGCATGAATACCGCTGAGATCCACTTTAAGACTCTCAATGGTAATATCCATCTTATGATCAACCATTTCTTCAACTTCCTGTGTGTTTTCCATAGTCATGAGCCTCTTTGCTTGATCAGTGTTCCAACGGTTTCTCCACAAACAGCCCTGAGGATTGCGTCAGGTTCCTGGTAGTCCAGGACCAAAATGGGGAGTTGATTATCTCTGCAAAAAGCAATGGCCGTTGCGTCCATCACTTTCAGATGTTTTTTGAGAACTTCGTCGTAATTTAACACATCGTAACGAACCGCATCAGAGTGGAGCTTGGGATCTTTGTCATAAACTCCATCAATTTTTGTTGCTTTTATGACAATTTCGGCACCCACCTCAGAAGCACGTAATACTGCAGCTGTATCTGTAGTAAAAAATGGATTTCCCGTTCCGGCGGCAAAAATCACTACTCGTTTTTTTTCCAAATGCCGGTCAGCTCTGCGTTTGATGTAAGGTTCCGCAATTGCGTTCAGCTCAATGGCTGATAAGACGCGAGTTAAAATACCTCGCTGTTCCAGCATTTCCTGCAGGCAGATACTGTTGATCACTGTAGCCAGCATTCCCATATGATCTCCGGCAACTCGGCCAACATTACCTTCAGCAGATTTGGATCCACGAAAAATGTTTCCTCCTCCAATCACAATCCCAACTTCTACACCAAGGTTGTAAATGGAGATTACACTTTCAGCCAGTGCCCTAATAGTATCATAATCAAACCCGGTACCGCGTTTCCCACCCAGAGTTTCTCCGCTCAGTTTAAGTAGAATACGTTTGTATTTAGGACTCATACAGGTAGTCTAGAACTGGAATTTAGCAAAGCTGTTGAAGTTAATTTTAACTCCAAGTTCCTTTGCAGTATTTTCAACCAATTGACTCACAGAAAGTTGCGGATCTTTGACAAAAGGTTGACTTTCAACACAAATTTCTTTGAGGAATTTTTTTAACCGTCCTTCAATCATTTTTTCAATGATATTTTCAGGTTTTCCGGATTCTCGTGCCTGGGCCGTAAAAACCTCTTTTTCTTTTTCAAGCACCTCTTTTGAAACCTGATCAGCATTTACTGCTTCTGCAGGAAATGCTGCAATGTGCATGGCAATGTCACGGGCCAATGTCTTCAGGCGTTCATCGTCACAAGGTTTGTCCGTTTCCAGTGGTACCGCAACTCCGATCTTGCCATTGCTGTGGATATATCCTCCATGAACACCATTACTTATTTCCATTTTTCTGCAGTCAAGAATCTGCATGTTCTCACCTAATTCAGCAATTTTTTCTGTCAACAAACTTTCAACACTGCCTTCACCTTCGACTAATGTCTGTTGTAAAACATTTTCCCCGCCTTGCTCAGACACTTGATTTGCAAGTTTGCTGATAAAATCCTGAAATATGTCGTTACGTGCTACAAAATCAGTTTCGCAGGCAACTTTTACCAAACCGGCACGTTTCCCATCTGTACTGACTGTAAAGCTTACCGCACCTTCACTGGTTTCCCGTGAAGATTTTTTCAGGGCTTTTGCCTGTCCTTTTTTCCGCAGATAATCTTGTGCTGCTTCCAGATCTCCGTCTGCTTCAACGAGGGCCTTCTTGCAATCCATCATTGCAACTCCGGTGATTTCCCGTAACTCTTTTACTGCTGCTGCTGTAATCGCTGCCATCTTGTTTATACTTCCAATGCTTATTAAGTTTTTATGTGGTTTCCGGACTTACAAGTTGTAAATCCGGAAAGATTATCTGGTAGGTACTGTTTATTTTTTTGTTTCCAATTTTTTAGCCTTAGTCGCTTTTGCTGCGGGAACTTTTTTCCCGGAAGCAGTTTCGGCTTTTTTTGCAGTAGCAGCAGTTTTTTTAGCTGGTGTTTTTTCCACTGCAGATTTGGCTTCGGTAACAACCTCAGCTTTTTTCTCCTTTGCTTTCGCTTCAGACTTTGCTTTCACTTCAGGCTTTGCTTTCACTTCAGGCTTTGCTTTCACTTCAGGCTTTGCTTTCACTTCAGGCTTTGCTTTCACTTCAGGCTTTGCTTTCACTTCAGGCTTTGCTTTTTCGGCAGCCACTTTTGTTTCAGCAGACTTTGGTCCCGGAGCAGCTTCGGTCTTCTCCTCTTTTATTTTGGCAGGAGTTTCTTCAGCTTTTTTCTCCTTTGCTTTTGCTTCAGCTTTTTTCTCTTCTTCAGCTTTCACCTCAGAAACAACATCAGTTTCTTTCTCCTTTGCTTTCGCTGCAGGTTTTGCTTTTTTAGCAGCAGCTTTTTCTTCAGTAATCGATTCTATTCTAGTTTGTTTTCGAGCAGCAAGACCTTCCATGACTGCAGTAGCAATTACGTTTGCATAAAGGGCAACTGCACGTGGGGAATCGTCATTCCCAGGAATAACGAAGTCTATACCGGTAGGATCACAATTTGTATCAGCAATACCAACAACTGGTATTCCCAACTTTTGTGCCTCTTTCAATGCAAGCTGTTCTTTATGACAATCTGTAATGAAAAGCATCGATGGTACACTTTTCATATTCCGTACTCCGCCGAGTGAACGCTCTAACTTCACGCGTTTTCGCTCCATCATCAGAGCTTCTTTTTTGATCACACCCTCGTAACTGCCGTCTTCTCCAGCAACTTCTTCAAAGGTTTTCATTCGTGCGATTGACTGCTTTACAGTACCAAAGTTTGTTAACAAACCTCCCAGCCAGCGAAAATTGATGTAGGGGCACCCACACCGGTCGGCTTCTTCTTTAACGATACGTTGTATTTGGATTTTTGTGCCGACGAATAGTGGTACCCGTCCTTCTTCTGCAGAGGCTTTAACGTATTCGTAAGCTTCTTTGAGCTTGGTCAGTGTCTGACGCAGATCGATGACGTGAACACCGTTTTTTATGCCGTAGATGTACGGCGCCATGTTGGGATGCCAACGTTTTGTCTGGTGCCCGAAGTGGACTCCAGCTGCTAAAAATTGCTTCATTGAAATGACAGCCATAAAATCTCCTTATGATGGCTTGGTTAAATGTCCGCGGGATGTAATCGGACGAACTGGCTCTGAAGTGAATCATAAAGAATCGGCTCTGTTGTCCTCATCCCCTGACAGACAGATTCCTCTTCTCTTTAATAATATTCTAAATTAAACCTATATTTATAGCTAATCTTCTGGTAGTTTACAAGTTATTTTTCAAGAAAATAGTAGAAGAAGTGATGATTCCATCTTCAGCTCATCATATCCAGGGCATCAGTTTTTGTTTGGAGCCTTCGCCAAAAGAAATGATGAAAATGGACTCCCTCTGCTTCGGTGCTGCATGGAGTGAACA